>Ga0137365_10001203_pt1 | contig 19763 bp, 18 predicted proteins | sample SagtaG_9_FD_104799 | JGI IMG/M metagenome (GOLD analysis project Ga0137365, IMG submission 104799) | Vadose zone soil microbial communities from Sagehorn Ranch, Mendocino, California, USA - Sage1_L_40_16 metaG | ecosystem: Environmental > Terrestrial > Soil > Vadose zone | place: USA...
GAGGGGTGTCGACCGATACCTCTGAGCACGGCCCGGTCCGTCTCGGCCTGCTCGATGGTGAGCCCGTCCGCGCCCGGCGGTGTGGCCACAGCGGCGGCTTCGAGCTCCTCGACGCGCTCGGGCGCCACCCCGAGCAGGTCGAGGAAGCGCTGCAGGACAAGACCGGCCCGCTGCGCGCCGAGCAGCGCCTGGAGGCCGGGCACGACGTGCCAGCCGACGGTCACGTGACCGGCGACAGCAGTGCGCACCCGGTCCGCCTCGACCGGCGGTGGCACCGCGCGGACCAGCGCTTCGGCCGTGCCGCAGGAGTCGAACAGCTCCCCGGGTTCGGCAGCGCCGGCCCCGACCGCGGCGCAGAGATGGTCGTGGCCCGCCACGGCGAGCACCGCGCCGTCCAGCCGACCGCCGCGCCGGCCGGCCCTGCCTGCCGGCGTACCGGCGGGAGCCACCGGCGGCAGCAGCCCGGCCGGGGCCCCGGCCCAGGCGAGCGCCTCGTCCCACCAGTCTCCAGCGTCGCGGTCGAGCGCGCCGGTACGGGAGGCGAGCGACAGCTCGGCGAGTTGCTCGCCGCCGAGCCGGTGCACGACCCACTCGGCCACGCTGAGCAGTCGCGTGCCCTGCAGGGCGGCGGGCAGGTGGCGGCGCAGCCAGCGGTACTTGGCCAGCGTGCACAGTGCGCTCGCCGGCAGGCCGACGCGGACGGCGAACCGGTCGGCGCCGAGCCCGCTCGCCAGCGCCGCAGCCTCGTCCTGGCCTCGCAGGTCGTGCCAGGCGATCGCCGGCGCCACCGGCTCGCCGTCGGCACCGAGCAGCGCGCACGTCTCCGCCATGCTGGTGACGCCCACGGCCAGCACCGGACCGTCCGGAGTCCGTGCCAGCGCCCGCTCCGCCGCGCCGAGGGCCGCGTCCACGAGCACGCGCGGATCGGTCTCGGCACCGCTGGGCACCGCCCGCCACGGGGTGGGCACGGCGCCGTGGGCCAACTCGGCGCCGCCGGCCGAGACCACGACCGCTTTGCAGGTCGTGGTGCCGAGGTCGATGCCGACGAGCAGCGGCTCCGAGGCATTCCGACGAGGCTGGCCTGCCTGCGCCAACCGGGTCGAGAGCTCTGGCGACTGCATGGGCATGCCTCGCTGGCTACGAGCCTGCGTCCAGTGGTCCGGAGCCGGTGAGGCTGGCGATGGCCGCGCCGCCCCGATAGAAGCGGCGTACCCGGTTGGGGGCGAGCGGGATCGGCCTCATGGCGGCACCTCGCCAGAGCCTCGCGGAACCAGACTGACCGGTAGGCGGATCCGTTGGGGTGGTGCCTTGTCGCCGGCCAGGCGCCGGCACAGCAGCTCGGCCGCTTGGCGGCCCATCTTCGCCGGGCTGTGGGTGACCACGCTCACAGGAGTGGCAAGCATGTCGGCCAGCTCGAAATCGTCGAACCCGATGAGCGCGGCACGGCTGCCGGTGGCCTGGATCGCGCGCAGCGCGCCGATGGTGTTGCGGTTGTTGCCGGCGAAGATCGCGGTCGGGGGGTCCGACAGGCCAAGCAGCTCCCTGCTGGCCGTCTCGGCCGCGGCCACGTCATGCGGGCCGAGCTTGATCAGCTGCTCGTCCACGCCGATGCCTGCGTCCTTCATGGTCTCGGCGTAGCCCTGGTGGCGCTCGACCGCCGTGAAGATCCGCGGCAAGTCGCCGACCATGCCAATGCGGCGGTGGCCGTGAGCAAGCAGGTGCTCGGTTGCCTGGCGGGCGCCGTCCACGTTGTCGATCAGGATGGTGTCGGCCTGGATACCGCCGGGCGGGCGGTCCATGAACACCACCGCCATGCCCACGTGCAGGTCGGGCAGGAGGAAGCGGTGGTCGTCGCCGGCGGGCACGATCAGCAGGCCCTCCACGCGCCGCTCACAGAGCGTGCGGACGAGGTCGCGCTCGCGCTCGGGGTCCTCGTCGGAGCTGCCAGCGATGACCAGGTAGCCCCTGGAGCGGGCGACCCTCTCCACCGCCCTGGTGATGTCCGAGTAGAAGGGGTTGGCAACGTCCTCGATCACCAGGCCGAGGGTGCCGGACGAGCGTCCCTGGCGGAGCACTCGCGCCATGTCATTGCGGCGAAAGCCGAGCGTGACGATCGCCTCGTGGACGCGAGCGGCCGTCTCGGGACGTACACCGCCCTCGTCGTTGACCACTCGGGAGACGGTCTTGAGACTGACGGCTGCCGCCTTGGCGACGTCCCGCATCGTCGGTCGTGGCACTCCTCGAGGTCGTGACACAGGTGAGACCCTTTTCGACGGAGGTGAGCCGGTCGGCGCGGACCGCCAAGGACGGAGCGGCAGGGCTTCGACAACGTTGTCATCCCATGCGTGCATGAAGTCATGACAGGGTCGGAGCTGTCAAGAAGCAGACGAGTCGAATCCTCACGACAGCTCCAGACCGCCGGCGCGGACCAGAGGTACCCTCGCGCTCACGGCTCGGGCAGGTGCTTCCGGTACCGCTCCACGACCAGGTCGAGCGCCTGCGCGCGACTCGTCCGGACGACTTCGCGATGCTGGCCGTGTCGGTCCCCGGCGCCTACTTCCTCAACCCGAAGATCCGCGCCGCCTTTGGGTACGCCGGCCAGGAGGCGGTGCCGATCGACCCGAACGCACCGCCCGACTACCTCGAGGGCGGTCTCCTGGACTCCGTGATCAACCGCGGACCTGTGTACCGACCCACAGACTCCGGCGACTGACACACGGCTGACGAGGCCGGCTCAGCGCCGGTCGCGCGGATTGGTGCCGTCCCACTCCTCCAGCGGGGCGCAGTGCCAGCGCCAGGGCGTCTGGCGTTCCTGGCCGGGCAGGTCGATCCGGCCGTTGGCCCACAGCAGCACCTGCCACGGGTCGCCATCGGCCGGCGCCCACGGAAACAACCGGCGCAGGGTCGCCGTGCTGAGCTCCGGTGAGGGCGTGAACGGCAGCGCCAATCCTCGGGCGGCGTCGCTGGTGTGCACCAGCAGCTCGTCACAGGCCATGGCGGCAATCCCGGCGGCGTCGGCCAGCCCGAATGGATGCCAGCCCCGCGCGTGCGGCGCCGCGCCGTCGAGCACCCGGGCCAGCACGGTGGCGAACGACCCGATCGTGGCGACCAGGTCCGCCGCTGCGCTGTCCGGCCGCACCCGCATGTCCATCGTGGAGAGCTCCCGTGGGCCGGCGGCCAGGTCGCTGGCATACCAGAGCAGCCCTTCAGCGACGTGGGCCACGGCCTCTGCGACCGTCCACGCACCCGCCGGACCGTCGCCGCGATCCCCGCCAGCGCGGCGCCGCCGAGAGCCTGTCCAGCGACAGCTCGTCGGCGCTGCGTGTCCAGGCGTCCGCTCAGCCGCCGGTGGCGGCCAGCTTGGCGTTGGCCCGGCGGGTGACCTCCTCGAGCGTGCGGTGGGTGGCCTCCAGGTCGGCCTCGGGTAGGTCGCCGTAGAGCTCGTCGGTGATGCGGGAAAGCTCTCGGCGGGCGGGCCGGTAGCGGGCCTCGCCGGCCGCCGTGGGCGCCAGGCGGGGATCGGCGTCGTCGCCGGCCGGGCCGCCGGCCTGGTCGGCTGGGGCGAGCAGGCCCGATGACTGGAGGCCGTCGAGGGTGGCCCGGACCGCGGCCTCGGGCACCTTGAGCCCGTCGGCCTGCCGGCGGACCAGCTCGCTGCGGGCGAGCGGGCCGGTGCCGTCGAGGGTGAACAGGATCGTCCACTCGGGGAAGGAGAGGCCGGCCTCGTCGAGCAGCCGGTCGAGCAGGGCGCGGGTTGCCTTCTCGGCCTGGCCGATGTCGCGGCCGGTGAGGGCGGGAGTGCTGGTCATGGCTCGTCTCCTGTCTGGAGGGCCGCGTCCGGCGCGGGGGCCTGGCGCAGCAGGGTCTGCAGGTGGCGGCGGGCGCCCGGGCGCCCGGGACGCGGGGCGGCGGGAGCCGGGGCGGCTGGAGCCGGCCCGGAGCCCAGGCGGTCGGCGCCGCCGAGCCCGAGCCCGAGGGGGGCACGCTGGTCACCCGCGCGTGAGCACGACCTTGCCGGTGGCCTGCCGGGAGCGCAGCGCGTCCAGGGCCTCGACCGTTCCGGACCAGTCGCGGACGACGCCGATCTGCGGGTCCAGCCGTCCGTCGGCGACCATCCCGGCGAGCGTGGCGAGGTCCTCCCCGAAGGTCTCCTCGCCGGTGGTGTAGATGCGGAAGCCCTCGAGCCGCGCGCCGGGCTGCGCGTTGTTGAAGTCGAAGAAGGCGATCTGGCTGCGCTCACCGCTGGCCAGGCCGTAGGCGGTGGCCAGGCCGCCCTGCGCGAGCCGGTGGATCGCGTCGACCAGCACGGACCCGCCGACCCCGTCGACGACGAGGTGGAACGGCCCGCTGTCCTCGCCGATCTGGGTGATCACGGCGTCGGCGCCGAGCGCGCGCACCTGCTCGACCCGCGAGGGCCCGCTGACGTGGGCGGTGACGATCGCTCCGGCGGCGCGGGCCAACTGCACAGCGAAGCTCCCGACGCCACCGCTGGCGCCGGTGACCAGCACGCGCCGGCCGAGCAGCGCACCGCCGGTGCGCAGCGTCCGGAGCGCCGTCAGCCCGGCGACCGGCAGCGCGGCCGCCCGCGGGAAGGTGACGGTCTCCGGCAGCGGGGCGATCCGGTGGGTCGGCACCGCGACCCGCTCGCTCCAGCCGCCCCAGTCGGCGAGGCCGACCACCCGGGTGCCGGCCGAGGGCCCGGTGCCATCGGCGGCCGCGGCGACCACCACGCCGGCGAGGTCCTGGCCGGGCGTCCACCCGTCGGCGCGCTGGGAGAGCAGCGACAGCTCGCCGCGGTTGATCGCATACGCGCCGACCTCGATCACGGCCTGGTGGGGGGTAGGCTCCGGCTCCGGCAGGTCGCGGCGGTCGAGGCCATTGGGCGCGGCGGAATCGGTGATGTAGCCGAGCATGCTGTCGCTCCTTTGCCGTGGACGGACCTCGGTGCCAACGATCGGCACCTGCCGCGATCTTCCACACCGGCGTGGAGCCGCCGTCACGGCCGGGAACCCGGCGGGGAAAAGGAAGCGGGCGCTGGTACGCGAATGCGCGCCCTGCTACAGTGGGCAGTTCCTACGGCTGTAGCGAGAAGCGCGCACGATAATTAGACGGATGCAATTCCGTCCTCAAATAGGGTAGCGGAGGAGATGGTCGCCGTCAAGACCGAGCTCGAGTACGAGCAGGCGTACGTTTCCATCTTGTACCAGCGGCTGGACACCCTGCGGGTCCGGGCGGCCGAGCGGGTGGCGCAGGTGCTGGGCAGGGCGGAGTTTGGTGGGACCTACCAGGGGCGGCTGGAGCGCGACGCGCTGGTGACCAGGTACCGGGATCGGCTGGCGCAGCTCTGGTCGGCCGAGAGCGGGCTGTGCTTCGGGCGGCTCGACCTGGCGGACGGCACCCGGCGCTACATCGGGCGGCTGGGCCTGGCCGACGACGACCGCGAGTCGCTGCTGGTCGACTGGCGGGCGCCGGCGGCGCGTCCGTTCTACCGGGCCACGCCCGCCGACCCCTCCGGGGTGGTCAGGCGCCGACACCTGCGGACCAAGGGCCGCATCGTGGTCGACTTCGAGGACGACGTGCTGGACCTCGACGCGCTGAGCGACGACGAGCGGTCGGGTCTCAGCGGTGAGGCGGCGCTGCTGGCCGCTCTGAACGCCAGCCGGACGGGCAGGATGGGCGACATCGTCGCCACCATCCAGGCGGAGCAGGACCGCATCATCCGCTCGGACCTTCGCGGCATCCTGGTGGTGGAGGGTGGCCCGGGCACGGGCAAGACCGCCGTGGCGCTGCACCGGGCCGCCTACCTGCTCTACACGCACCGCGAGCGGCTGGCCAGGCGGGGTGTGCTGGTGGTCGGGCCGAACCCGACCTTCCTGCGCTACATCGAGCAGGTGCTGCCGTCGCTGGGGGAGACCGGCGTGCTGCTGGCCACCACCGACGAGCTGTACCCGGGCGTGACCGCGACCGCCACGGAGCCGCCGGAGACCGCCGCGCTCAAGGGCTCCGAGCGCATGGCCGGCATCCTGGCCGCGGCCGTCGCCGACCGCCAGCGCCTGCCCGGCGAGGACCTGGAGATCCGGTTCGACGGCCAGGTGCTGCGGCTGGACCGGCGGACCTGCCTGCGCGCCCGCCTGCGGGCTCGGGCGGCCGGCACGCCGCACAACCAGGCCAGGGCGATGTTCCGGCGCGAGCTGCTGGCCGCGCTCAGCCGGCAGGTGGTGGCGCGCCTGGTCGCCGACCTGCCCGAGGTGGAGCTGCCGGACGACGACCTCGCGGGCGACGACGTTCCGAGCGAGCGGCTGCTGGACGCCGAATTGGAGGAGATCCGCGCGGAGCTGGCCGCCGCGCCACAGGTACGCGAGGCCATCGATGGTCTCTGGCCCCGCCTGACCCCGGAGGCGCTGCTCGAAGGCCTGCTCACCTCGCCCGACCGGCTGGCCTCGGCCGCGCCGGAGCTGAGCGCGGCCGAGCGCGCCCGGCTGCTGCGCGAGCCGCCGGACCGGCGCGCCGCCGGCGGGGCGGGGTGGTGGACGCCGGCCGACGTGCCGCTGCTGGACGAGGCGGCCGTGCTGCTCGGGGAGAAGGACGGTGGCGCGGCGCGCGAGGCGCTGCAGGCCGAGCAGTGGCGGCGCGAACTGGCCTACGCGCGCGGGGTCCTGAGCATGGTCGGGATCGATGAGCACCGCTACGGCGGCGCGGCGCTGCTGGCGGCGCGCCAGCGCGACACCGGGCCGGACACCGGCATCGCGGAGCGGGCGCGGCAGGACCGCACCTGGACGTTCGGGCACGTGATCGTGGACGAGGCGCAGGAGCTCTCGGCGATGGCCTGGCGGACGCTGATGCGGCGCTGCCCGGCCCGGTCGATGACCGTGGCGGGGGACACCGCCCAGCGGGGCGCGGCCTGGGGAGTGCGGTCGTGGGCGGACGCGCTGGAGCCGCACGCGCCGGGCGCCTGGCGGGTGGAGGAGCTGACCGTCAACTACCGCACGCCGGTGGAGATCATCGAGGTCGCCGCCGACGTGCTCGCCGCCATCTCGCCGGAGCTGCGGCCGCCGAGGTCGGTCCGCGAGACGGGCGTGGCCCCGTGGGCGCTGCGGCTGGACGAGGCGGAGCTCGGCGCGCGGCTCCCGGAGGTCGTCGCCGGCGAGGCGTCGACCATCGAGGGCGGCAAGCTGGCGGTGCTGGTCCCGGCCGAGCGCGCCGAGGAGCTGGGCCGACGCGTGGCCGCCGTGCCGGGGGCCGCTGCCGAGCGTGGGCCCGCGGCGCTGGACGCGAGGATCGCGGTGCTGACCGTGGCCGAGTCCAAGGGGCTGGAGTTCGACTCGGTGGTGCTCGTCGACCCCGCCGGGATCGTCGCCGAGTCCCCGCGGGGCATCGCCGACCTCTACGTCGCGCTCACCCGCGCGACCCAGCGCCTCGGCGTGGTCCACAGCGGCGACCTCCCCGCTATGCTCGGCCGCCTGCGCGAGGTGGCGGCGACGGGCCCAGGCCCAGGCGGCGCCCTCGGCCGGCCCGCCGGGCCGGGCCCGGGCGGCGCCGCGGCGGCGCTCAGCGCACCACGAAGTTGACGAGCTGGTCGTCGACCAGGATGACCCGGCGGACCTCCCTGCCGTCCAGGTGCCGGCGGACCCGCTCGTCGGCGCGTGCGGCCGCCTCCAGGTCGGTTCCGGCGGTACCCGCCGGCACCGACACCGTCGCCCGGAGCTTGCCGTTGACCTGCACCGGGACGGTCACGGTCTCCTCCGTCAGATAGGCGGGGTCGGCCCGCGGGAACGGCTCGAAGGCCAGCGAGCCGGCGTGGCCCATGCGCGACCACAGCTCCTCGGCGACGTGGGGGGCCAGCGGTGCCAGCATCAGCACCAGCGGCTCGGCGACCACTCGCGGCGGGCCGTCGGGATACGCCGAGGTCAGGTGGCTGCTCAGCTCGGTGATCCGGGCGATGGCGGTGTTGAAGCGCAGCGCCTCGATACCCGCCCGCACGGCGGCCACGGTGCGGTGCAGCACGCGCAGCGTCTCCGGCGCCGGCGGCCCGCCGGTCACCCTGGAGGCGCCGGTCCGCTCGTCGACGAGGTTGCGCCAGATGCGCTGCAGCAGGCGGTGCGAGCCGACGATCGCCCTGGTCTCCCACGGCCGCGACTGCTCGAGCGGACCGCTGAACATCAGGTGGAGGCGGAAGGTGTCGGCCCCGTAGCTGGCGTACAGCTCGTCGGGGCTGACCGCGTTCTTCAAGCTCTTGCCCATCTTGCCGTACTCGCGCCGGACCGGCTGGCCGCGCCAGCGGAAGCCGCCGTCCGCCTCGGTGACCTCGGCGGCCGGCACGTGGATGCCACGCCGGTCCGCGAACGCGTACGCCTCCACGTAGCCCTGGTTGACCAGGCGGTGGAACGGCTCGGCGGCGCTCACCTCGCCCAGGTCGTACAGCACCTTCTGCCAGAAGCGCGCGTACAGCAGGTGCAGGACCGCCTGCTCGACCCCGCCGACGTACAGGTCGACGCCGCCCGCGTCGCCGGGCCGGCGCGGGCCCATCCAGTAGCGCTCGTTGGCCGCGTCGACGAACCGGTCGTGGTCGTGCGGATCGATGTAGCGCAGCTCGTACCAGCAGGAGCCCGCCCACTGCGGCATGATGTCCAGCTCGCGGCGGTAGCGCCTGGGCCCCTCGCCCAGGTCCAGGGTGACCTCGGCCCAGCCGGCGGCGCGCGCCAGCGGTGGCTGTGGCGCGCTGGTGGCGTCGTCGGGGTCGAGCGCCGGCGGGAAGTCGCTCAGGTCGAGGTCCGGCAGCTCCAGCGGCAGCATCGACTCGGGCAGGGCGACCGGCAGGCCGTGCTCGTCGTAGACGATCGGGAACGGCTCGCCCCAGTAGCGCTGGCGCGAGAACAGCCAGTCGCGTAGCTTCCAGGTCACCTCCGCGCGCCCGGCGCCGTGCTCCACCAGCCAGTCGACGATCCGCCGCTTGGCCTCGGCGACCGGCAGCCCGTCCAGGAAGCCCGAGTTGATCGCCGGCCCGTCGCCCAGGTACTCCCGGCCGTCGAAGCCCTCGGGCGGCGCCACGGTCCGCACGATCGGCAGGCCGTGCTCCTCCGCGAACGCCCAGTCGCGGCCGTCCTGCCCAGGCACCGCCATGATCGCCCCGGTGCCGTAGCCCATCAGCACGTAGTCGGCGACGAACACCGGGATGGTCGCGCCGCTGGCGGGGTTGGTGGCGTGCGAGCCGGTGAACACGCCCGTCTTCGGCATGGCCTCGGCCTGCCGGTCCAGCTCCGAGCGCCGCGACGCCGCCAGACGGTAGGCGGCGATCGCCTCGGCCGGGCTGGCGGCGCCGCCGGTCCAGCCCGGCGGCGTGCCCGGCGGCCAGGCTGGGGCCTGGAGCGCGTCGACCATCGGGTGCTCCGGCGCCAGCACCATGAAGGTCGCGCCGAAGACGGTGTCGGGGCGGGTGGTGAACACCTCGATCTCGCCGGCGGGGGAGGGGAAGCGGAGCAGCGCGCCCTCGGAGCGGCCGATCCAGTTGCGCTGGATCTGCTTGACCGACTCCGGCCAGTCGAGCTGGTCGAGGTCGGCCAGCAGCCGCTCGGCGTAGGCGGTGATCCGCAGCACCCACTGGCGCAGCGGCCGGCGGAACACCGGGAAGTTGCCGCGCTCGCTGCGGCCGTCGGCGGTGACCTCCTCGTTGGCCAGCACCGTGCCCAGGCCCGGGCACCAGTTCACCGGCGCCTCGTGCAGGAACGCCAGGCGGTGGGCGTCCACCACCTGCCGGCGCTCCAGCTCCGACAGGCGCTCCCAGGGCCGGCCGAACGGGTTGGTGCCCTCGCCCGGCTCGCGGTCGCCGGCGTCCAGCTCGGTCACCAGCTCGGCGATCGGCCGGGCGCGGCCCGCGCGGCGGTCGTACCAGGCGTTGAAGATCCGCAGGAAGATCCACTGGGTCCAGCGGTAGTACTCGACGTCGGAGGTGCGCACGCTCCGGCGTGTGTCGTGGGCCAGGCCCAGGCGCCGGAGCTGCGCCCCGAAGACCTCGACGTTGCGCTCGATGGTGAGGCGCGGGTGCCTGCCCGTGGTGATGGCGTGCTGCTCGGCCGGCAGCCCGAAGGCGTCGAAGCCCATGGTGTGCAGCACGTTGTGGCCGGTCATCCGCAGGTAGCGGCCGTAGACGTCGGTGCCGACGTAGCCGAGCGTGTTGCCCACGTGCAGCCGGTCGTCGCTCGGGTACGGCAGCATGTCGTTGATGAAGAACTTGGGCCGCGCCGCCACCGCGTCGAAGCCCTCGCGCAGCGGTCCGGCCGGGTTGGGGGCGTGGAAGGTGCCGTCGCGCTCCCAGCGGTCCTGCCAGGCCAGCTCGATCCGCTCGGCCAGCGCGGCCGTGTAGCGAAACGGCGGGATCTCGGATTCCGTCATCAGGCGCTCCTCAATGGGTCAGCGGGTACGGGTGCGGCCGCGCTGACGATGCCGAGGTCAGCGCGGCCCGGTAAGGAGCTGCATGCCGATGACGTGCATGTGACCGATGGTAGCGTGAACCGCCCGAACGGGAAATCGCCTTAGGAGAGGCCGCGCCTCCTTAGATGCGCCGCAGCCCGTCCAGGACGCGTTCCAGCAGGGCCCGAGCCGGGCCCTGGCCGGCGCCGGCCGGGCCATGGACCTGGACCAGGCCCTCGTCGGCCAGGTCGCCGACCAGCACGCGGACGACCCCGAGCGGCAGGCTGAGCAGCGCCGACAGCTCGGCCACCGACTGCGGCTGCCTGCAGAGCAGCGCGATCGAGCGCCGCTCCAACGTCTGGCGCTCGGCCAGCTCGCCGAGCAGCGTGGTGGTCACCAGCGACTCGATCTCCAGCTCCGCTCGGCGCGGCCGCACCCTGCCGCCGGTCATGGCGTAGGGCCGCAGCAGCCCGCCGCCCTCCGCGGGGTCGTTGCCTCCTGGCTCGGCCGGCGTCATGCAATATCAGTCATGCTTTTGTTTTCACCTACCGCTTGACGATGACGTGCATTGTGTGCGGATTATACGCAAGCAGCACAGATCGCAAGCATCTGCCTGATGTAAACAGTAACACTTATTATTTGTCGCTCGTCAATTCCGATCGGGGCAGTGATGGCATCGTCTCCGCGGTCGCCCGTCCTGGAGCTCGAGAGGGTTCGCAAGCGGTTCAGCGACGGGACGCCGGCGCTGGACGGCATCGACCTGGAGGTCCGGCAGGGCGAGCTGGTCAGCGTCGTGGGCCCGTCCGGCTGCGGCAAGAGCACCCTGCTGCGGATCGTGGCCGGGCTGACCATGCCGAGCAGCGGCATGGTGTGCCTGCGGACCCGCAGGATCGGCTTCGTCTTCCAGGACCCGACGCTGCTGCCCTGGTGCAGTTTGCGCTCGAACCTGGAGCTGCTCGGCGAGCTCGAGGGCACCCCGAGGTCCGAGCACCAGCGCCTGGCCGGCGAGGCGATCGCGGTCGTCGGGCTGGGGGAGCTCGCCGGGCACCCGCCGCGGGCGCTGTCGGGCGGGATGCGCATGCGCGCGTCGCTCGCCCGCTCGCTGACTCTGCGGCCCGATCTGTTCCTGCTCGACGAGCCCTTCGGCGCGCTCGACGAGCTGACCCGCCACCGCCTCACTGACGAGCTGGCCCAGCTCCTCCTGGAGCGGGGCTTCGCCGCCCTGCTCGTGACCAAGTCGGTGACCGAGGCGGTGTTCCTGTCGAGCCGGGTGGTGGTGCTGTCGGCCCAGCCCGGCCGGGTGGTCGGGGCGTTCCCGGTGCCGTTCCCCTACCCGAGGGCGCCGCGGCTGCGCCACTCGGGCGCCTTCGACCGGCTCGCCGGCGAGGTCTCCGCTTGCCTCCGCGCCGTCGGCCAGTGCCCGGCGGAGGTGGAGCGGGGGTGAGGCTGCTCGCCAAGTGGGGCCCGCCGCTCGGGGTGCTCGGGGGCTTCGTCGGCTGCTGGTACGCGGTCAGCTTCCTGCTGCTGTCGCCAGAGCGCCGCTTCCTGGTCCCGCCGCCCCAGGCCGTGGTCGAGACCGGCTTCCTCGACCACGCCAACCTCGTCGAGCTGCTGGAGGGGCTGGCGCAGTCAGCCAGGGTGGCGATGCTCGGCCTCGGCATCGCCGCCGGGCTCGGCACCGGGCTGGCGGTCCTCATGCACCAGGCGCGCTGGATCGAACGGTCGCTCTACCCCTACGCGGTGGTGCTGCAGACCGTCCCGATCCTGGCGCTGGTGCCGCTGCTCGGCTTCTGGTTCGGCTTCGGCCTGCGCAGCCGGGTGCTGGTCTGCGTGCTGATCGCGCTGTTCCCGATCATCGCCAACACCCTGTTCGGGCTCCACTCCGTCGAGCGCGGCTACCACGACCTGTTCACCCTGCACCGCGCGACCCGGCAGGCGCGCCTGTGGAAGCTGGAGCTGCCGGCCGCCCTGCCGGCGATCCTCACGGGTCTCCGCATCTCCGCCGGGCTGTCGGTCATCGGGGCGATCGTCGGCGACTTCTTCTTCGGCCAGGGCCAGCCGGGCATCGGCATCCTCATCGACCTCTACCGGGCGCGCCTGCAATCCGAGCAGCTCTTCGCCGCCGTGATCCTGTCCTCCCTGCTCGGCGTCGCCACCTTCACCGCCTTCGGCGTCCTCGCCCGCCGGCTGGTCGGCCGCTGGCACGCCTCCAGCGCCTCCGCTCCCAACCCCTGACCAACCCGAAGGAGCACCATGCCCATCGAGCAGAGCAAGCGTAGTCGGATGCGCCAGCGCCGCGGTGGCGCCGCCGCGGCGCGCACGGCGAGCCGGCGCTCCCTCGTGCTGGCCGCCGCGCTCGCCGTGGCGCTGGCCGCCGGCGCCTGCAGCGCCTCCCCGGACACCGCCACCGGCGCCGCGGCGCCCTCCGGCCGGGGGACGCTGGCCGGCGTCTGCCCGGCGACCGTGGTGGTGCAGACCAACTGGTTCCCGCAGTCGGAGCACGGCGCCGCCTACCGGCTGGTCGGCCCCGGCTACCGGATCGACGCCGCGCACAAGCGCGTGACCGGCCCGCTGGTGGCCGGCGGCCACGACACCGGCGTGCGCATCGAGGTCAGGGCCGGCGGGCCGGCGGTCGGCTTCCAGTCGTCGGCCGCCCTGATGTACCAGGATCCCGACATCACCCTCGGGATGCTGCAGACCGACGAGATCGTGCAGTTCTCCAAGACCCAGCCCGTGGTCGGGGTGATGGCGCCGCTGGAGCTGGACCCGCAGATCCTGCTCTGGGACCCCAAGGCCCATCCCGACTGGCACACCATCGCCGACATCGGCCAGAGCGACGTGCAGGTGCTGTACTTCCAGGGGTCGGCCTACATGGAGTACCTGGTCGGCGCCGGCATCCTCCGGCGAGCGCAGATCGACGGCCGCTACGACGGCTCGCCGTCGCGCTTCGTCGCCTCCGGCGGCAAGATCGCGGTCCAGGGCTACGCCACCAACGAGCCCTACCTCTACGAGCACGAGGTCAGGGCCTGGGGCAGGCCGGTCGCGTTCCAGCTCGTCGTCGACACCGGCTACCCCAATTACGCCAACGTGCTGTCGGTGCGCGCCGACCAGAAGGCCAAGCTGGCGCCGTGCCTGAAGCGGCTGGTGCCGATGCTCCAGCAGGCGCAGGTCGATTTCATGCGCGACCCCGGCCGCACGCTCGACCTGATCGTCAAGCTCGACCAGACCTACAAGGGTGGATTTGTCTACTCTCCGGGGCTGGCGCGGTTCGCGGTCACCCAGATGCGGCAGCTCGGGATCGTCGACAACGGCCACGACGCCACCCTCGGCAACTTCGACAACGACCGCATGCAGCACCTGATCAACATCGACGTCCCGATCTTCGCCGGCCAGCACAAGCCCATCCGGCCCAACCTGACCCCCGGCGACGTCACCACCAACGAGTTCATCGACCCCTCCATCAGCCTGCGATGAGCGCGCCGCCGGAGGGTCGGGCGCGCGGGTCGTTCGACGCCTGTGCGGAGGTGTTCGACCGGCTCGGCGAGCTGATCGGCGGCCCGCTCAGCGCCTACCTGGACGGCGTGCTCCACCAACGGGGCGAGCGGGCCGTGGACCTCGGCTGCGGCACCGGCCGGCACGTGGCGCTGCTGGCGGGCCGCTACCGCGAGGTGCTCGGCGTCGACGTCTCCGAGCCGATGCTCGAGATCGCCAACCGCCGCCGGGCCGGAGCGGGCGTGCGCTTCGTCCGGCGCGACCTCCGCGACCTGCGCCCCGATCGCGACGGGCGCTTCGACCTGGTGCTCTCCGCCCACACGCTCCACCACGTCGAAGACCTCGACGCGACGCTGGAGCGCATCCGCGAGCTGGTCGCGCCGGGCGGGCGGGCCGTGCTGGTCGACAACGTCGCCGCGCGGCCCGCCGTTCCCCGCCGCTGGTTCCTCGCGGAGGCCGTGCGGGCGCTCGGCCGCGATCTCGCGTCGCGACGCCGCCCTCCCGGCGAGGCGCTGGAGCTGTTCCGCCTGAGCATCCACCCCGCCTGGCTCGATCACGTCACCGCCGACCGGTTCCTGAGCCCTGCCGAGTTCGACCGCCGCTACGGCCGGGTCTTCCCCGGGGCTCGCTACAGCGACCTCTACCGCGCCCGCGCCCTCTGCTGGGACGCCCCCGCGCCGTAAGCGGAGGCGTCGCCGGGCCGCGCTTCGCGGGGCGGGTGTAGCCTGAAGTTGTCTGACAACCTGATGTCTTTCCCTGACCCTGCGGCGGAGGTTCACATGGCGCTCACCGAGCTACGGCGCAGCCCGCTGGTCGAGCAGGCGATCGACCGGCTGCGCGAGCAGGTCACCAGCGGTGCGTGGCCGGTCGGCACGCGACTTCCCTCGGAGGCGGCGCTCGCGGCCGAGCTCGGCGTCGGCCGTTCCACCATCCGCGAGGCGATCCGCGCCCTGGCCAGCACCGGCATGGTCGAGTCCCGGCAGGGCGCCGGCACGTTCGTGCGCGCCGCCGCCGCGGCCGAGGTCGGGCTCGAGACACGCCTGCGGCGCGCGGCCCTGCTCGACGTCTACGAGGTGCGCCACGCCCTGGAACTCCAGGCCGCCCGCCTGGCGGCGACCCGGCGGGACGCCGACGACCTCGCCAGCCTCCAGCGCACGCTCGACCGCCGCCAGGCCGCGCTCGCCGTCGCCAAGGACGCCACCTTCGTCGAGGCCGACCTCGGCTTCCACCAATGCGTCGTCGACGCCGCGCACAACCCGATCCTCACCGAGCTGTTCGCCAGCTTGACCAGCGCCCTGCGCGAGGCGATGTTCGACGTCTTCGCCGACCGCGACCTCCAGCTCGACGCCAACCCCGCGCACCTTCAGCTCGCCGCCGCCATCCGCGCGGCCGATCCCGAGGCGGCCGCCGCCGCCACCAGCGCGCATCTCGACGCCACCATCCGGACGCTCCAGGCACTGCTGGACGATCCCGGGCAGGCCGCCCGGTGAACCGGGTCGGCGTCGCGCTGCTCACCATCGGCCACACCGTCGACGACCTCTACCAGGGAGCGGTGCCAGCGCTCCTGCCCTTCCTGGTCGCCGAGCGGCACTACAGCTATGCGGCGGTCTCCGGGCTGGTGCTGGCCGGCAACCTCTTCAGCTCCATCGCCCAGCCCGCCTTCGGCGCCCTGACCGACCGCTTCCACCTCTGGTGGCTGGTGGGCCTGGGCATGAGCGTCGCCGGCATCGGGGTCGGCCTGGCCGGGCTGTCCAGCAGCTACCAGCTCACCTGGCTCGCGATCGCCCTGTCGGGCCTGGGCGTCGCCGCGTTCCATCCGGAGGCGGCCCGCTCCGCGCGGATCGCCAGCGACGGCCGCCAGACCGCCATGAGCTGGTTCGGCTTCGGCGGCAACATCGGGCTGACCATCGGGCCCCTGCTGGTCACGCCCGTGCTGCTCGCGCTCGGCCTGCGGGGGACGGCGGTGCTGGCCGTGCCGGCGGTGCTGGTCGGCGCCACGATGCTCTTCCTCCATCCACGCCTGCTGCCACGAGCGGCCGCTGCGGCCAAGAGGAGCACGGCGCGGGCTGGACGCGACGACTGGCCCGGCTTCGCCCGGCTCACCGCCGTGATCGTGACCCGCGCCGTGCTGTTCTTCGGGCTGACCTCGTTCCTGGCGCTGTATGTGACCAGGCAGCTCGGCGGCAGCCAGACGCTGGGCGAGGCGGCGCTGGCGGTGTTCCTGGGCTGCGGCGCGCTCGGGACTCTCCTGGGCGGCCACCTGGCCGACCGCTTCGGCCGGCTGCCGGTGCTGCGCACCGGCTACGTGCTGATGATCCCGTCGCTGATCGGGCTGGTGGCGGTGGGCAGGCCCTGGATCTTCGTGTTCATCGTCCTGTCGGCGCTCACCGTCTACCTGCCCTTCTCGGTCCAGGTGACGCTCAGCCAGGACCTGCTGCCCAACCGCGTCGGCACCGCCTCGGGCGTCAGCCTCGGGCTGGCGATCACCGCCGGCGGGCTGCTCGCGCCGCTGTTCGGCGCGCTGGCGGACGCCACCAGCCTGCGCCTCACCCTCACGGTGCTGATCGGCCTGCCCGTGCTGGCCCTGCTGATGTCGACCACGCTGCGCGACCCGCGCGCCCAGGAGGTGCCAGCCAGCACCCTCAGCGAGAGGACCCGGCAAGGAGCAGCACGAGCTGGGTGAGGTCGAACAGGCCGTGGGCGATGATGATCGGCCACAGCCGCCTGGTCTTGTAGAAATACCAGGCGTACAGCATGCCGAGGCAGAAGATCGTCAGCGCCGCGCCGGCGCCCTCGTAGAGGTGCAGCACCCCCCACAGCGCCGTCGGCAGCACCAGCACCACCGCGGTCGGCACCCTGAGCTGCTCCAACCGTGTCTGAGCGTAGCCGCGCACCACCACCTCTTCGGTGACCCCGGCGGTGACCGCGATGACCAGCGCGTCGATCCACCGGAACCAGAGCGGCAGCTCGTTGGGCAGGAAGTCGACCTCTCGCTGGCCGAACGGCGAGAAGATCCAGGCCAGGATCAGCACCAGCACGAAACTGGCGATCCACAGCCCCAGCCCGACCAGGCCGTCGGCGCGCCCCTCGAAGCGGCCGAGCCCGATGCCACGGCGGCCCTCACCGCTGCGGACCAGCAGGTAGCCGATCAGCAGCACTGGCGACCAGGACAGGAACGCGCTGAACAGCCCGCTGACGATCGCCGGCACGAGCTGCTCCGAGCCGGTGGTGTCCGCGCCCGTGCCGAGCGCCAGCACCAGCAGGCTGAGCGCGCCCGGTGCGAATGCCAGCACCAGCACCAGGCCGAGCTCGAGCCAGAGCACCCGCGGCGGCGCCGGTGGGGGCGGCAGCGGCTGGCGTTCGGGCCGCGCGGGCGGCCCGCCCGGGCTCGGGGGAGCGCCCTGCGGCTGGGCGGGGTACCAGTCCTGTCGTTGCCCCTGATCGAGCCCGACACCCCAGCCGTCCCGCTCGTTCGCGCCCCAGCCGGGCCCGTCCCGGGAGTCCGGGCGGTCGGCTTCCTCCTGATGGTCGGGCGGGTCCGGCCGGTCCGAGCGCGGCTCCGACCAGGGCCCAGCCCATGATGGCGCACCGGGCTCGCCCGGGCGCGACGGGCGGGACCACGGGTCCGGTTGCGGCGAAACTGGCTGGTCGGGTCGGTCGCTCACGAGCGCTCCTGAGAGTTCGGAGGAGAACTCCAGCCTACCCTAGGGTGTCGGAAATGCTCGGCTGGTGCCCTGCGCCGTCACGTCGCCTCGAGCCCTCACCCCCAACGCTCCCAAGCGGTCGACCGGTCCCGGCCGCGCCTCACGCCGTGACTCCACCGTCCCAGGAGGCCGCCATGTCCATCGCCGAGGGCGGCCACGCCTTCCACTGACGCAACCCAACTCCAGGACGCTACGATGCAGCACGACGCCGTCGAGGTCTTCGGCGCGGGGCTGTAGCTCAGTCGGTCAGAGCAAGCGACTCATAATCGCTCGGTCGCAGGTTCGAGGCCTGCCAGCCCCACCGGCTGTAGCACCCACTCTGAGCAGGGCAAATGGCTTTGGCGAGGAAGGGCCGACCCGTGCATTGTCCGAACGCCTCTGGTGGGTACCGACGCCTTCTTCTCGTGCCCGGAACACCCTCACGAGTCACCCGGATCACCCTTTCTTCCGGATGCTCCCGGTAACCCCAATGCCATCCGGTTAAGGGCCTCGGCAGCTCGTGCCAGGTGGGGTTGCGGGCAGGACGCTGACGGCCTCAAGGGGTGGCATGGTCGGCTGTGGCCAGGCGCGATGCTGGGTGCGTTTGAGCTGGTAGTTGCGCATCTTGCGCTTCACCGCTCTGGGGAAGGCCCGCAGCCGGCGCTTGGGCAGCAGCACGGTCAGCAGCTCGTCGACCACCATGCGGACCGCGGCGGCGAGCTGCTCAGGGGGGAAAGGCCGCCCGGGCGATCACCTGGCGGCGGATGACCGCAAGGTCCGGATGAACGACAGCCGGTCGGGGTCCAGGTCCTCCTCGAGCGCGGCGGTGTGCATCACCGCCCGCAGGGCGTAGTGGACCAGCAGGTGCGCCCAGACCTCCTGGGCCACCAGCTCGGGGGAGCGGGAGCGCAGCACCTGCTTGGGGCCGCGCTGGGTCGTCTTCAACTCCGCCAGTGCGGTCTCGATGGTCCAGCGGCGTCCGGCCACCCGGACCAGGGTGGCAAGCGGCACCGGGTGGGGCATCCAGCAGCGGTAGAAGGCCAGCTCGCCGGTCCGCTGGTTGCGGCGGACCAGCAACCAGCGCTGCGCTGCATAGCCGGTGCGTGCGTCAGGGTGCGGGTTTACGACTTGGTGCGCGACTAAATTGGTTCTGACTGAGAATGCTCCCCCTCTGCGATCAAGAAGGGGTCGGCCCGCCGTCGCGAGCCGCCGACTACCCCGCGACACTGGGTCGCATATCCGGAGCGACTCTCGCGGGGACTCCTCCCCGTCAAGTCGTGGCTATTGGCGATCCTGCATTACATCGTCGTCGGGTTCTTCGCGGGCGGCGGCTCGAGCGCAGGGCTCATGTCCTTGCTCGTCCTCATTGCGGGGGTGGTGCTCCTGTTCACCGCGCCGCTACCCGCGCGGCATCTTCGACTTCGTGCTGGGGCATGAACCGCTGGAACCTGCGCGTCGTGGCCTGCGCCGGGCTGTTGACGCACGAGTGCCCGCCCTTCAGGCTCGAGATGGGCGGCGACGAACCAGGAGCCGTGTCTGTCGGAGCAGCGGCCGGGGCCGATGGCCGCCGCGGAAGGGGCACCATGAATGCCGTTGGCCAAGAGAGGTACGGCCCGCCCGACGTCCTGAGGGGACGCACACGATGAGGGTCTGCATCGTCGGGGCCTCTGGGAAGCTCGGGCAATACATGGTGCGGCACGCGCTGGATCGGGGCTACGAGGTGGTTGGCGTGTGCCGGCAGGAAAGTGTGGAGAAGCTCAACGCGTTCAAGGGGCGCATCACCGTCGTTCCGGGAGCGACGAACGACGTCGAGGTCATCAAGACGGCAGTCTCAGGGTGCGACGGAGTGCTGGTCGTGCTGGTCCCGCGAGGCGTCCACGGGTACTCGACGGGGACGGCCCAGGCGGTGCTCGACCACGCGCCTCCGGGCGCGCGCCTCGTGTTCTCGTGCGGGTGGCACATCACGCGCGACGGCCAGGACGTGTATTCGTGGAAGCTCAAGGCGATCGTGAAGGTCTTCGGCGCGCTCGCGCGTCTCGCTCGCTTCGCTGACCTCGACGACCAGGTGGAGGCGTGCCGGCGGGTGTTCGCCAGCGACACGCGGTGGACCGTCGTGCGCGGCAGCGACCTCGAGGAGGGCGAGAGTCAGGGCCTGCCCGTGTGGAGCCGGCACGTGGGCGA
>Ga0137365_10001205_pt1 | contig 19755 bp, 18 predicted proteins | sample SagtaG_9_FD_104799 | JGI IMG/M metagenome (GOLD analysis project Ga0137365, IMG submission 104799) | Vadose zone soil microbial communities from Sagehorn Ranch, Mendocino, California, USA - Sage1_L_40_16 metaG | ecosystem: Environmental > Terrestrial > Soil > Vadose zone | place: USA...
CGCAAGCCTGAGATCTGCCCGCACAGCGGCGCGAGTAGGCTCGGCTGCGTGCTCACCGACTCCGCCTCGGGACGAGCCGCGGCCCGCCCCGCCAGGCTCCGCTTCTCGCGCGCATCGATCGCGGACGCGGTGCTCGCGCCGTCGCCGGCCGCGATGCGGCGGATCGCGCTGGCTGGAGTCATGGCCTCGGCCGGGATCATCCTGACCGGCGCCGCCGTGCGGCTGAGCCAGTCCGGCCTCGGCTGCCCGGACTGGCCTGCCTGCACCGCGCACAGCATCATGGCCGGCGGGTCGACCGGCAGCACGCTCGTGCACCGCTGGATCGAGTTCGGCAACCGGCTGGTCACCGGCGCGATCCTGGTGATCGCCGCGGTCGTGTCGGTGGCCGCCTGGCGATTCCGGCCCGGCGGCGGCCACCGCCGGACCGATATCGTCATGCTCGCGCTGGCCCAGCCCGCCGGCATCGTCGCGCAGGCGGTACTCGGCGGCATCGTGGTGCTCACCAAGCTCGATCCGGTCTGGGTCTCCGTGCATTTCGTACTGTCGGTTTCCCTGGTTGCCCTGGCGGTGGCACTGCACGTCAAGGTGACGGAGGGCACCGCGCCCGCCCGGCCGCTTGTCCGGCCTGACCTGCGGGCGCTCGCCGCCGCCCTGGTCGCGGTGGTTGCCGTGATGCTGGCCGCGGGAACGGTGGTGACCGGTACCGGGCCGCTGGCGGGCGCCCGCTCGGTGGCGCGCTACCACCTGCCGCTGGCCGGCGCCACGCAGTTTCACGCGGACATCGGCTGGTTGCTCACCGGCCTCGTGCTCGCCCTGGTGGCCGGCCTGCGGTTCGGCGCTGCCCCGCGGCGCGCGAGGCGGCTCGGCTGGGCGCTGCTCGGCCTGATCCTGGTGCAGGGCTCCGTCGGCTACACGCAGTACTTCACCGGGCTGCCAGCGGGCCTGGTCTGGGTGCACGTCACGGGCTCGGTGCTGATCTGGATCACGGCGCTGCATCTGTTGTTTGCCTTGCGGGACCGGGGCTCGGTGACGGCGACATCCGGGGCGGTTAAGGCGAGCGCAGCGGGATAGGGTCGATGCCGTGATTCCGTTCTCCCCGGGAAGGAGCCTGAGGTCACGGTGAGCACGCTGCCTGCTAAGCCGCTCGAATGGTCGCCGTCCGACGCGCGGGCGGTGGACCTGATCCGCGTTCTCGCGATGGACGCCGTGCAGAAGGTCGGCTCGGGCCATCCGGGGACGGCGATGAGCCTGGCGCCGGCGGCCTACCTGCTGTTCCAGCACATCCTGCGGCACGACCCGGCCGACCCTGGCTGGCAGGGCAGGGACCGGTTCGTGCTGTCCTGCGGGCATTCCAGCCTGACCCTCTACATCCAGCTCTACCTGTCCGGCTACGGGCTCACCCTGGACGACCTGAAGTCCTACCGGTTCTGGGGCAGCCGCACGCCCGGCCATCCCGAGCGCGGCCTGACCCCCGGCGTGGAGACCACCACCGGCCCGCTCGGGCAGGGCCTCGCGAACGCGGTCGGCATGGCGATGGCCGCGCGCAGGGAACGCGGCCTGCTCGACCCGGATGCCGCGCCCGGAGACAGCCCGCTCGACCATCACATTTACGCCTTCGCCTCGGACGGCGACATCGAGGAGGGCATCAGCCACGAGGCCTCCTCGATCGCCGGGCACCAGCAGCTCGGCAACCTCACCATGCTCTACGACGACAACACGATCTCGATCGAGGACGACACGGCGATCGCGAAGTCGGAGGACGTGTGCGCGAGGTACGAGGCCTACGGCTGGCACGTGCAGCGGGTGAGCTGGCGGACGCCCAGCGGCTACCACGAGGACGTGGCCGCGCTGCATGCCGCGTTCACCGCGGCCAGGGAGCACACCGGGGCACCGTCGCTGATCGCGGTCCGCACGATCATCGGCTGGCCGGCGCCCACGAAGCAGGACACCGGGGCAGCGCACGGCTCGGCCCTCGGCGCGGACGAGGTGGCGGCCACCAAGCGGATCCTCGGCTTCGACCCGGACGTGAGCTTCCCGGTCGAGGATGAGGCGCTGGCTCACGCCCGTAAGGTGGCCGACCGCGGCAAGCGCGCCAGGGCGGCCTGGGAAGAGTCCTTCGCCGGCTGGTCTGCTGCCCACCCGGACCGCGCCGAGCTGCTCAGCCGGCTATCCGCGCGGCAGCTGCCGGCCGGCTGGACGGAGGCGCTGCCCACCTTCCCGCCGTCCGAGAAGGGCATCGCCACCAGGAGGGCATCCGGCAAGATTTTGAACGAGCTTGCCGGGGTGCTCCCGGAGCTCTGGGGGGGATCCGCCGACCTGGCTGGCAGCAATGACACGACCATGGAAGGCGAGCCGTCCTTCATCCCGGAAATCCATCAGACGCAGATGTTCCCGGGGAACCCCTACGGGCGGACGCTGCATTTCGGCATCCGTGAGCACACCATGGGCGCGATCTGCAACGGGATCGCCCTGCACGGCCTCACCCGCCCGTACGGCGGCACCTTCCTCGTGTTCAGCGACTACATGCGCCCGCCAGTGCGGCTTGCCGCGCTGATGGGCCTGCCGGTGACGTTCGTCTGGACGCACGACTCGATCGGCCTCGGCGAGGACGGCCCGACCCACCAGCCGGTCGAGCAGCTCTGGGCGCTGCGCGCGATTCCCGGCCTTGACGTCGTCCGCCCGGCCGACGCGAACGAGACCGCCGTGGCCTGGCGGACCATACTTGAGCGCACGGATCACCCGGCCGGGCTCTGCCTGACCCGGCAGAACGTCCCGGTCCTCGACCGCGATCCCGGCCGGGAGCAGGCGCTGGCCAGCGCCGAGGGCGTCCGTCGCGGCGGATACGTGCTCGCCGAGGGGGCCGGCGGTACGCCCGAGGTCATCCTGATCGCCACCGGCAGCGAGGTGCAGATCGCGCTGGCCGCGCGGGACCTGCTGCAGCGCGACGGGACCTCCGCCCGGGTGGTCTCGATGCCGTGCGTGGAATGGTTCGCCGAGCAGGACGCGTCCTACCAGGAGCAGGTACTGCCACCCGGAATCCGGGCCCGGGTCTGCGTCGAGGCCGGCATCGCGCTCGGCTGGCGCGCCTTCGCCGGGGACGCGGGCGAGTGCGTCAGCCTCGAGCACTTCGGCGCGTCAGCCGCCTACCAGACGCTTTATGAGGAATTCGGCCTGACGGCGGAGCGGGTGGCCGCCGCCGCCCGCTCGAGCCTGGCCAGGCTCAGCGCCGTAGCCGCCAGCGAATGGACCTGAGGAGCACGAGGCAATGACTTCCCAGCCCGATGACCGCCTGGGGCAGCTCACCGCTGCCGGGGTCGCCGTATGGCTTGATGACATCGGCAGAGAACGCCTGGCCACGGGCAATCTCGCGATGCTGGAGCGGGACATGCACGTCGTCGGGGTGACGTCGAACCCGACGATCTTCGCCCATGCCCTGTCGGCCGGCCACGCCTATGACGAGCAGGTCAAGGACCTGGCCGTGCGCGGCGTAACGGTGGACGAGGCATCCCGCGCGATCACGACCTACGACATCCGGTGGGCCTGCGACGTGCTGCGGCCCGCCTACGACTCGACCGGCGGGCTTGACGGCCGGGTCTCCATCGAGGTCGACCCGCGGATCGCCAGGGATACCGCGAAGACCATCGCCGAGGCCCGCGCGCTCTGGTGGCAGGTCGACCGGCCGAACCTGTTCATCAAGATCCCGGCCACGGTCGAGGGCCTGCCCGCGATCACCCAGTGCCTGTCCGAGGGGATCAGCGTGAACGTCACGCTGATCTTCTCCCTAGAACGGTACGGGCAGGTCATCGACGCCTTCATGGCCGGCCTGGAGCAGGCGCCGGGCGATGACCTGTCGGCGATCAGCTCGGTGGCGTCGTTCTTCGTCAGCCGGATGGACACCGAGGTCGATCGCAGGCTCGCCAAGATCGGCACGCCGGCCGCCGATGCGCTCCGCGGCAAGGCAGCCATCGCTAACGCCCGGCTCGCCTACCAGCTCTACGAGCAGAGGTTCGCCAGCGCCCGGTGGGCGGAGCTGCACGCGCGCCATCCCCGCCCGCAGCGGCCGCTATGGGCGTCCACCAGCACCAAGGACCCGGCGTACCGGGACACGATGTACGTCGAGGAGCTGGTCGCCCCCGGCACGGTGAACACCATGCCGGAGGCCACGCTGCATGCCACCGCAGCGCACGGCGTGATTCGCGGTGACACCATAGGCGGCACGTACGACGACGCCCGGCAGGTCATCGACGAGCTCGAGGGGCTGGGCATCGGCTACGACGACGTGGTCGGCGTGCTGGAAGAAGAGGGCGTGCAGAAATTCGCCGCGTCCTGGCACGAGCTGCTGGCCACGATCGAGACCGAGATGGGGCGGTGAGCAGCCGATGACGGGGGGCCAGCGGGGAGTTCTCATCAACAACAACCCGCTCCGGGATTCCAGGGACCGGCGGATCCCGCGGGTGGCCGGCCCCTGCGTGCTCGTCATGTTCGGCGTTACCGGGGACCTGGCCAGCAAGAAGCTGCTGCCCGCCGTCTACGACCTGGCCAACCGCGGCCTGCTGCCGCCTGGCTTCTCGCTGGTCGGGTTCGCCCGGCGGGACTGGGCGCACGAGGACTTCGGCCAGGTCGCCTACGAGGCCGTGAAGCTGCATGCCAGGACGCCATTCCGGGATGCCGTCTGGCAGCAGCTGCTGGAGGGCGTCCGGTTCGTGCCCGGCGAGTTCGCCGACGACGACGCGTTCGACCGGCTGGCGAAGACCGTGGCCGACCTGGACGCGCAGCGGGGCACGGGCGGGAACTGCGCGTTCTATCTCTCCGTCCCGCCGAAGGCGTTCCCCGTCGTCATCCAGCAGCTCAAGCGGTCCGGCCTGTCCGAGCCCGGCGGATCCGGGACCGGCCCGCGGCCCTGGCGCCGGGTAGTGATCGAGAAGCCGTTCGGTCATGACCTGAAGAGCGCCCGCGAGCTGCACGCCACGCTTGATGCGGTTTTCCCGGCCCCGTCGGTGTTCCGGATCGACCATTACCTCGGCAAGGAGACGGTGCAGAACATCCTGGCGCTGCGCTTCGCGAACACCTTGTACGAGCCGATCTGGAACCGTGGCTACGTGGACCATGTGCAGATCACCATGGCCGAGGACATCGGCATCGGCGGCCGGGCCGGCTACTACGACGGCATCGGCGCCGCCCGCGATGTGATCCAGAATCACCTGCTGCAACTGCTGGCCCTGACCGCGATGGAGGAGCCGGTCTCCTTTGACGCCGATTCGCTGCGTGCGGAGAAGGAGAAGGTGCTCTCCGCGGTCACGCTGCCGCCGGATCTCGCCGCGGGCACCGGGCGCGGCCAGTACGCGGCGGGCTGGCAGGGCGGTATCCAGGTGCCCGGCTACCTGGAAGAACAGGGCATACCGCCGGACTCGCACACGGACACGTTCGCGGCCGTCGAGCTCTGCGTGGATACCAGGCGGTGGGCCGGGGTGCCGTTCTTCCTCCGCACCGGCAAGCGGCTGCCGAGCCGGATGACCGAGATCGCGCTGATGTTCCAGCGGGCGCCGCACCTGCCGTTCACCGCCACTGACACCGAGGAGCTCGGGCAGAACGCGCTGGTGATCCGGGTCCAGCCGGACGAGGGCGTGACGATCAGGTTCGGCTCCAAGGTGCCCGGGTCGGCGATGGAGGTCCGCGACGTGAACATGGACTTCGCCTACGGCGGGGCCTTCACCGAGTCCAGCCCGGAAGCCTACGAGCGGCTGCTGCTCGACGTGCTGATCGGTGACCCGCCGCTATTCCCCCGGCAGGAAGAGGTGGAGCTGTCCTGGAAGATCCTGGATCCGGTCGAGGAATTCTGGGCTTCGGCCGGCAAACCCGAGCAGTACCCGGCCGGCTCGCACGGCCCGGCCTCCGCCGACGCCCTGATCGCCCGTGGCGGGCGCGCCTGGCGCCGGCTCTGAGCCGGCCGACCCCAGGAAGAGTGCAGCGATGACCATAGACCTGACCGATACCAGGACCGGCGCGATCCGGGAGGCCCTCACCAGGGAGCGGAAGCGGCTGGGCGGGCAGACCACCGGCATGGTGCTCAACCTGATCATCGTGACCGACGAGGCCGGCCAGTACGACGCGGTCCGGGCGGCGGGCGAGGCCGGCCGCGAGCACCCGTGCCGGATCATCGGCGTCATCATCCGGCGGCCGGACGCGGCGCCCCGGCTGGACGCTGAGATCCGTACCGGCGAGGCCGGCCCGAGCCAGACCGTCCTGCTGCGGCTGCACGGCCCGATGGGCCGGCACGCGGATTCGGTGGTCAGGCCGCTGCTGGCACCGGACACCCCGGTTGTCACGTGGTGGCCGACGGGATGCCCGACGTGCCCGGCCGAGGATCCGCTCGGGATCCTGGCGCAGCGCAGGGTGACCGATGCCGCAACGGCGCCGGTGCCGCGCGACGCGCTCCGGCTGCTGGCCAACGGCTACCAGCAGGGAGATACCGATTTGAGCTGGACCCGTGCGACCTCCTGGCGCTCGCTGCTCGCGGCCACGCTGGACCAGCCGCACGGACTGGTGACCGGCGGGTCGGTGACCGCGGAGAAGGACAACCCGACGGCCGACCTGATCGTCGCCTGGCTGTGCGGGCGCCTGGGCGCGGGATTCAAGCGGGACGACTCTGGGGGTCCTGGCATCACCGAGGTCCGGTTCGTCACCAGCGCCGGCGACATCGTCGTGGCCAGGCCGGACGGGCTGATGGCGACGCTGTCCAAGCCAGGTCAGCCGGACCGGCGGGTCGCCCTGCACCGGCGGGAAACGGCCGAGCTGCTGGCGGAAGAACTCCGGCGGCTGGATCCGGACGAGATCTACGGAGAGTCACTGGCACGGCTCGCCGCCAGTCCGGCAAGCCGGGCGGGCCCGGCAAGCCGCGTGGCGGGAAAGAGGCGCAGCGAGCGGTGACCGCGCCCCAGGTTCTCATCCACCGCGATGCCGGGCTGCTGGCGAGGGCCGCGGCTGCCCGGCTGGTGACCAGGCTCGTCGACATCTCGGCAGCCAGGGGGCACGCTTCCCTGGTGCTCACCGGCGGCGGCATCGGCACCCGGCTGCTTGCCGAGCTTGCCGCCGCGCCCGCCAGGGACGCTGTGGACTGGCGTCATCTGGACATCTGGTGGGGCGATGAGAGGTTCCTGCCTTCCGGGCATCCGGACCGGAACGAGACGGGCGCCAGGGCGGCGCTGCTCGATCATGTCGACGTGGCCCCGGAGCGGGTGCGCGCGATGCCGGGCCCGGACGGGCCGGACGGCGACAACCCGGAGGCGGCGGCGGCCAGGTACGCGGGATGGCTGCGCGATGCGGCAGCGCCGGAAGACCACAGCCAGTCACCGTCCTTTGACGTGATGCTGCTCGGCATCGGGCCGGACGCGCATGTTGCATCCCTGTTCCCCGGCATGCCGGCGCTGTACGAGGAAGAACGGACCGTTGTCGCCGTGCACGGCTCGCCGAAGCCGCCGCCGATCCGGCTGACCCTGACATTGCCGGCCATCCGGGCGGCCCGTGAGGTGTGGATCATCGCCTCCGGCGAGGACAAGTCCGGGGCGATCAGGCTTGCCCTGGCGGGCGCCGGGCCGGTGCAGGTGCCCGCTGCGGGAGCCCGCGGCAGGCAGCAGACGCTGTTCCTGCTCGACCGTGCCGCCGCTGCCCGGGTTCCCGCGCAGCTCGGCAGGCTGGCCTCGCCCTGACGCGGGCGGCCGGGGGCCGGCCACAGGATGCCGGCCGGCCTGGCCACTTCTGTTTGCCCTGGGCCGGCCACGTGTTAGTAGGTCAGCTGCATGGCACCGCGATCACGGCTGAGAGATATGCGGCCATACGCCCGCTTCGCTGCGCCGCACCGACCGGCCGATGGCCGATCACGTCATCGTGGCCGGACTTGGCAATGTCGGCACCCGTATCGTCGGCCAGCTGCACGACCTCGGCGTCGACGTGGTCTGCATTGACAAGCGGGAGGACGCGGCAGGCATGGCGATGGCCCGGCGGCTCGGCGTGCGGGTCGTCATCGGCGAAACGCATCGCGAAGAGACGCTGCGGGCCGCCGGGATCGCTACCTGCCAGGCGCTTGTCTCCGTGACCAACAGCGATATCGCGAACCTCGAGACCGCGCTGCACGCCCGCGCGCTGGCCGAGGACCTCCGGATCGTCGTGCGCCTCTACGACGACGACCTTGCTGAGCGGGTGCAGAAGACCATCGGCAATACCATCTCCCGCAGCGTTTCCTACCTGGCGGCGCCGACGTTCGCGGCAGCGATGCTGGAGCACCAGGTGCTGCGCACCATTCCGGTGGGACGGCATGTGCTGCTCATGGCCGACGTGCCGGTGGCCGCGGATGCCGAACTAGCCGGTCAGCTGATCGAGCACATGCACCAAAGCGGCGGGGTGCGGGTAATCGCGCTGCGCAAGCGCGGCTCGAATAGCCGTGACTGGTCGCCGTGGAATGAATACCGGCTGATGCCGCAGGACCGGATCTTCGTCCTGGCTACCAGGGCGGGACTAAGCCGGGTACTTACCCGAAGCCGGCCTCAGTAGCAGTACGCAATTGCGCCGAGGGCGATGAAAACTGGGTCTCCCGCGCGGGCGCTGCTGGAGTTACGCTCAGGGCAGATCTTCCACCTGGTTCTGCTGAGCCAGCTGTGAAGACAACGGAAGGTCCGGGCATGGTCTTATTGCGAGGATTCGCCTGCAGCACACGGAGTCGCCCGTCTGGGCATGGGCTGGTGGCAAGCCAATCCGTGCGGCCTGGCCGCCGTGTCCTTCCCGTCACTCCGAGCGCCAGCCTGGCCGCGTCGGCGGCATGCCCGTTGCCAGGCGGGTGCACTCCCCCTCAGGAGGAATCAGTTGAGCACAACAGATGAGACCGCGGTCGTACGCGCGATGGCCGTCGCCGATCCCGCTCCGCTCGGGCTGGCCGGCTTCGCGCTGACCACGTTCCTGCTGTCCGCCTTCAACGCCCACTGGACCAGGGGCGCCGGTGGCGAGTGGCTTGCTTACGCGCTCGCCTACGGCGGCATCGCACAGCTGCTCGCGGGGATGTGGGAGTTCCGCAGACAGAACGTCTTCGGCGCGACAGCGTTCGGCACCTACGGCGCATTCTGGCTCGGGCTGTTCTTTTTCTTCCACTTCATCGTTCCGACCGAGGGCGAGAACGTGGCCAATGACCTGGGTTGGATCCTGCTGGGCTTCGCGATCTTCAACCTCTACATGACGATCCTCAGCGCACAGGCGAACGTCGCCGTCTTCGGCGTGTTCCTCCTCCTGGAGATCGCCTTGATCGTCCTGTTCATCGGGTTCTTCGCGGACAACATCAACCTGATCAAGATCGGCGGCTACGTCGGCGTCGCGACCGCCGCGATCGCCTGGTACGCCTCCGCGGCCGGAATAGCCGCCGGGATGGGCGGCAGACTGCAGCTGCCCGTGGGCGCGCCGCTCATCCGCAGCGCTGGGAGCTGACACCGCGTACTGGCCCCAGCCTGGCGTGATGCCGGGGACCCAGCAGTCCCCGGGATCAGTGCGGTCAGCGCTGGGTAGCGTAGGGCCGTGGATGTCCGGGAGAAGTATCAGCTCGACGTGGCCGGGCAGGTGGCCAAGGTGAGGGCGCGGGCCAGGCCGTGTGCGGTCGTACATAGCGCTCGTGCTCGCGGCGATCGCGGCCGCGGCGTCGGTGTGGGCGGCTGACCAGAACCATGGAAAGGACCAGGCCACCCTGGCTGGCCAGCCCGTGAGTGAGCTGGTGAGCGTCGCCTGCGCGATAGCCTTCGGCCTGTTGGCCCTGGCCGCGACGATGGGCCTATCCGGCAAGGCCCGCGAGACCCTCGAGCCGGGAATAGGCTCAGCCCACGCGGCCGTGGTCAGGTATGCGATCGTACTGGTCGGCGGGCTTGTCAGCCTGCTCATCACGCTGGCACTGCTCCGGGTGCACATCGGCAACCTCATCCTCGGCGGGGCGTTCACCGCGGTCCTGATCGGCATTGCCGCGCAGCAGACGCTCAGCAACGTGTTCGCCGGCATCGTGCTGATGCTCGCCCGGCCGTTCGCCGTCGGTGACAACGTGCGGATGAGGGCGGGCGTGCTCAGCGGCCAGATCGAGGGCACCGTGATGGACATCGGGATTACCTACGTCCGGCTGGATACCGCCGAGGGCAAGCTCAACGTGCCCAATTCACAGGTGCTGGCCGCGGCGGTCGGCCCGCTGCAGCGACCGGGCGCCGATGAGCCAGCACCCGCCACGGATCCCGATGCGGCTACGACACCTGGTATGTCAGCGGTGGCTGGCATGTCAGCGGTGGCTGGCATGCCAGCGGTGGCTGATTCGTCAGCGGCGGCCGTGGCGCCGTCCGACGGAGCGGCGCCACAGCCTTCCGGGCCGGCCGCAACGCCGGACGGCGCCGGTAAGGCCGGCTGCGATGAACGCGGGGCTCAGCGGTGACTTGCGTCGTACCTGGCGATCACGTCCGCTGGTATGCGGCCGCGATCACTTACCGCGGTGCCATTGCGCTTTGCCCAGGCGCGGATTTCCGCGCTGCGCTTGCGGTGCGCTGACGTCCTGCGCTTGGCGCGCCCAGCCCTGCTGCCTGCCTTGCGTGCGCGAGCGGCAAACCGCCGGAAGACCTCGTCGAACTTCTGACTGTGCCGCTCGCAGAGGTCGATTTCATAATCCCGGCCGTCAAGGCCGAACGAACGCGTCTTGTGCTGGCCCTCCGGAATCTCTTTCTCGTCGTAGTCGCAGGCGAATGTCACTGAGACTTTCTGTGCCACTTTGTTTCCCCCTTCCCCCGCCGCACATATATCCCCAGGCGAAGGCGGGTGTAACGGCCGTACGTTAGTTTTCTCCAGTACCCTCCGGCGGCCATACCAGGTAGCCCTAGCGGCCCGGTCAGGCAAAAGGGCCGGGAAGGCAGCTCAGGTAAAGGGCCGGAGAGGCTCGGGCTGCCGCTCGTGAAGCTCATGATCGTGGCGCTGCTGACCGTAGGGGAACGACTCAGGAAGCGGCTCAAGTCCGTTCTCGGCCTGGACGGCAGTCCCGGAATCCCAGCCGGGCGCTGGCTGCTCATCTGCCCATCCGGGCCGCTCACGACGATGTGATGGCACCCGTGCGGGCCGCCGGTCCGCACGACCGGATGGCCGCGGTGAATGGCTGCCCCGGCCGGCCGCGTCCTGATGCGCCACGGCGCCCCCCGGATAGGGCCCCGCGAGCGATTCGGATGGTGCATCCGCGTGGCCGGTGCCGTCGGCATGATCTGGGTCGCTCAGCCGGCCGGAATACGGCGGCTCCGGCTGCTGATCCAGGTAATGCGCTGGGCTGAGGCCGTCGGGGTAGTGCGCGGGGCCCTGGCTGTCCGGGTGCTCCCGGGGGACGGGGCTGTCCGGGTAGCGGGCTTGGCTCGGCTGGTCCGGGTATCCCCGCGGGACGGGTTTGTCCGGGTAGTGCGCGGCGCCGGGGCTGTCCGGGTAGCGGGCCTGGGTCGGCTGGTCCGGGTAGCTCCCTGCGCTGGCGCTGTCGGGGTGGTGCGCGGGGCTGAGGCTGTCGGGGTGGTGAGCCAGGGTCGGCTGGTCCGGGTACTCCCCGGGGACGGGCCGGTCTGGGTACATGGCCGATGTGGGGCTGTCCGGGTAACGATCCGCCGTCGGCTGGTCCCGGTAGCGGGCGGGCGCCGGGTCGCCGCGGTAACCCTGAGCGTCCGGGTTCTCCGGATAGTCCGGCGCATCGACGGGAGGCGGGCCGTTCAGGTAGTGCAACGAGCCGGAGCCGTCCGAGTAAGGATCACGGCTGGCCCGTCCTGGCGCCGCTGCTGGCAGCGGAGAGCCCTGGTCAGGAGAGTCCCAGCCCTCCGGGCCGCGCTGCAGCGTCTCGATCATCCTGGGCAGATCGCCCATCGGCAACCGGAAGCTGCCCGTGCATGTCCCGCCTTGCCAGATGCTGAGCACCGCGACTCCGGTGTCCGCGTACCAGCTGATCCGCAGCGTCCGCGATGCACTCCTGACATCGAAGAAAACCTCACCGAGACGAGGCAGCGGGGCTGCGTTCGACGTCGACATGCTGCCCATGGTGACCCCGACCAATCGGATTGTCTAGTTAATGATCACTTAGCAGGCGATGGGGTAAGTCCTGTGTTGTCGATTCCGCGGCCCGCCTGCGGGAGCGCAGCCGGGGATGGCATGATTATGCCTCGGCTCGCCGATCTGACTGGCCCCGTTGCCGCTTTGCACCTCCTCGTACTGCCCGCGCTGCGGGAACACTGTGGCGATGTAACGCGTTAGACATCCCGACGGGGCGAATGCCGCATCGCGCGAGATATCACGCGTCGAGCGAGCCGGACGCTCTGTTAAGCGAAGTTCCACACGGTCAGCTTGTTGAGGAGATCGATCCATGTCTGAGGTACGTCGTCAGGCCGCCCTTATGCCCCGGCCGAACTGGGGCTGGCAAGATGACGCGGCGTGCCGCGGTAAGGAAGTCGTGCTCTTCTTCGGCCCGGACGGCGAGCGGCAGCCAGAGCGGGAGATCCGCGAGCGCAAGGCCAAGATCGTCTGCGCATCCTGCCCGGTACGCACCGAATGTCTCAGCTACGCCGTGTCACGGCCGGAGAAGTACGGCACCTGGGGCGGGCTGAACGAGGACGAGCGCGCATCTGAGCGGCGGCGCCGGATGCGCCGGGCCAATGCGGCATAAGGCTGGCTAGCCAGGATCTGCCGACGCCAGCAGCCTGACCACGTCAGCATCCGTGAGCTGGCCAAACGACTGATACCACTCTCCTACTGCGCGGAACGCCCGCGGCGCGGCCAGGACCACAACGAGATCTGCCTCGGCGAGCATCGCGTTAGCTGAGGAGGGCGCAGCTACCGGCACGGCGAGAATGGTGCGGCGCGCGCCCGCCGCCCGCACCGCCCGCAGCGCGGCCCTGGCCGTGACACCGGTCGCGAGGCCGTCATCCACGACGATCACGTCCTGGTCCCGCACGCCGATCATGGCCCGGCCGCCGCGGTAAGCCGCGATTCTCCGGTCCAGCTCGGCCCGTTCCTTGCGGACCACCGGCGCCAGCCCCGCCGCTGTCAGCCCGAGCCGCTCGAGCATCTCCGCATCGAAGAACGGCTGGCCGCCCTCCGTTATCGCGCCGACTCCGAGTTCGGGCTGCAGCGGGTATCCGATCTTCCTGGTCACCAGGACATCAAGCGGAACCCGCAGCGCGGCCGATACCTCCCGGCCGACCGGCACGCCGCCTCGCGGCAGCGCCAGCACAGCCATCCGGTCCGGCCTGAGCCCGCTCGCCGGGTCAGCGGACAGCCGTTGCAGGCGGGCGCCCAGGATCCGGCCGGCCGCCGCCCGGTCCGTGAAGGGCAGCGGGAGGGCTTCCTGTGTGCTCGCGGACACGCCAACCATCCGTCAGTCCCTGAGGCATCGTATCGGTTCATCTCCGGACCTACCCAGGCCAGGCGGCCTCCACTCGGGCAGCGACAATGAGGGCATGGTCTGCCTTCCCTGCCGCGAGCAACGACACGATGAGTGCCCAGGCGGTACCTGGTGCGATTGCCAGCATCAGCCCCGCGCGGCGGATGCCGAGCCGCCGCTCGGCTGGATCCGCCAAGGCTGAGCCACGGCCACCCGGCGGTCACGATGGCGGCGCCGGTCGTGGCCAGCGCGCGGACTTGCCAGGGCACGGACTGGCCGGGTCGCCGGGTGGCCGGGGGCGGACTTACTGGAGCACAGGGTGGCCGGGGCGCGGACTGGCCGGGGCGCGGGATGACCGGAGCGCAGGGTGGCCGGAGCACCGGGTGGCCGGAGCACCGGGTGGCCGGGCGCGAACTGGCCGCGTCGCAGGGTGGCCAGCGGGCTGCGGAATAGCCGCTGCGGCGGCACGGTTGTCGTTAGGCGTGACAGCAGACGTCGTCTCCGCGGTCGTGAGTGCTGCCAGCATGCAGGTCGCCGTCCCGGCCGCCTGTCCGATCCCCTGGGCCGGCTTCGGCCCCGCCGCCGTTGCCGGAACGGACCCGCTTCTAGTGGCCCGTCGGCACGTCGACTTCCTCCGCATCCGCAGCGCGATCTGATCCGCCGCCGCTGACGGGATACCCGTTCGCGCACGGCGGGCTTCTGCCTGCTCACCGCTGCGGCGGCAGCAGGACCGCCGTCGCCCATTGCCAGTGCCCTGAATGCCGCACTGAGTGCCCCGCACGCACCCGGACCCGAAGGATCGCCCCGCATGACGATCACCACGAGGACGGCGGACAAGCAGGCCCGCCCGGATACAGGAAAGATGGCAGGAACGGCCGCCGGCGGCGGCCCGCTAGCAGAGGCCGACGGCCCGGCGGTGGCGTCGCCCGGCCGCCGCAGCGCCCGGTCCAATGGTGCGCGCCGCAACCGCGGCGAAGGCCAGTGGGCGCTCGGATACCGCGAGCCGCTGAACGCCAACGAGGAGAGCAAGAAGAACGACGACGGGCTCCATGTCCGGCAGCGGATCATCGACGTCTACGCCAAGCGCGGCTTCGACTCGATCGATCCTGCGGACCTGCGTGGCCGGTTCCGCTGGTACGGCCTCTACACGCAGCGCCGCCCTGGTATCGACGGCGGGAGGACGGCGCTGCTTGAACCGGCTGACCTGGACGACCGGTATTTCATGCTGCGGATCCGAATCGACGGCGGCCAGCTTGATCATGCGCAGCTGACCACAATCGCCGACATCTCGCGGCGATACGCCCGGGGCACGGCTGACGTCACCGACCGGCAGAATATCCAGCTGCACTGGGTTCAGATCGAGGACGTCCCGGCGATCTGGGAAGCGCTGGAGTCGGTCGGCCTGTCGACCACGGAGGCCTGCGGGGACACCCCGCGGGTGATCCTCGGCTGCCCGCTGGCCGGCATCGACGCGACGGAGATCATCGACGCCACGCCGGAGATCCGGCAGACGCACGCCCGCTATATCGGGGATCCAGCCTTCTCGAACCTGCCACGCAAATTCAAGTCCGCGATGAGCGGCTGCCCGGTGCAGTGCACCATGCACGAGATCAGCGACGTCGCCTTCGCCGGGGTGCTGGGCCCTGACGGGGAGCCGGGTTATGACCTGTGGGTCGGCGGCGGCCTGTCCACCAACCCCATGATCGGGAAGCGGCTCGGCGCGTTCGTCCGGCCGGGACAGGTCCCGGATGTGTGGGCCGGCGTCACCTCGGTATTCCGCGACTACGGCTACCGCCGGCTACGGCACCGCGCCCGGATCAAGTTCCTGATCGCCGACTGGGGGCCGGAGCGCTTCCGCGAGGTGCTGGAACGGGACTACCTCGGGTTCCGGCTGCCCGACGGCCCGGCGCCAGAGCCCCCGGCCGGGCACCGGCGCGACCATGTCGGCATTCACGAGCAGCGCGACGGGCTCTGCTTCGTCGGGTTCGCGCCGACGGTAGGACGGCTGACCGCCGACTCGCTGGCCGTGGTCGCCAAGCAGGCGGCTGAATACGGCAGCGGCCGGGTGCGGACCACCACAGAGCAGAAAATGGTGATCCTCGATGTGCCACCCGCCAGGACGGCGGACCTGGCGGCTGAACTCGCCGCTGCCGGGCTGCCAGCGAGCCCGAGCGTTTTCCGCAGGCACACGATGGCGTGCACCGGGATCGAGTTCTGCAAGCTCGCGATCGTGGAGACCAAGCAGCGGGCCGCAGACCTGATCAGCGAGCTTGAACGGCGCCTTCCTGACTTCACCGAGCCGGTGACGATCAACGTCAACGGGTGCCCGAACTCCTGCGCCAGGATCCAGACGGCGGACATCGGCCTGAAGGGAAGTCTCGTCACCCTCCCCGGCGGGCAGCAGGTCGAAGGATTCCAGATCCACCTCGGGGGAAGCCTGAACGGAGGGGACGGGACCAGCTCGGGCTTCGGCAGGAAGGTGCGAGGCCTGAAGACTACAGCCGACCGCCTGCCGGACTACGTCGAGCGGATACTGCGCCGGTTCGACGCGGCCAGGATGCCGGGCGAGACATTTGCCACATGGGCGGCCCGGGCGAGCGAGGAAGATGTGTCATGACTCTCCCGACCTTTGCAGCGCAGCGAGCGGTTCCCTTCTATTGTCCCTACTGTGGCGATGAGGATCTCGAGCCGCAGGCTGAGGACGGCGGCTGGCATTGCCGGAGCTGTGCCCGGGCCTTCCGGCTACGCTACGGGGGAACCGGAGCCATCCGGTGAGCCCGGCCCAGACCCGGCGGGAGCCTACTGACCTGACGGCACGCAAGCGCCTGGAGGATGTCATCGGAATGGAGAGGCTGGTCGCGGGAGCTGCAGAGGCCCTGACCGACGCGCCCGCCGAGGACGTGATCAAGTGGGCGACGGATACATTCGGTGACCGCGTCTGCATCACATCGTCGATGACCGACGCGGTCATCATTCACCTGGCGTCGCGGGTGCGCCCCGGCATCAATGTCATATTCCTTGACACCGGATACCATTTCGCCGAAACGATCGGCACCAGGGATGCGGTATCAGCGGTCTATCCGGTCAACGTGATTAACGTCACGCCGTCGCGGACCGTCGAGGAACAGGACGCCGAACTCGGGCCGCGACTGTACGGGCGCAACCCTGACCTCTGCTGCTACCTCCGCAAGGTGGTGCCGCTGGAGCGGGCGCTCGACCCCTACGAGGCATGGATCACCGGGGTCCGCAAGGAGGAGACCAGCGCGCGCAGCGACACCAGCGTCGTCGAGTGGGATCCCAGGCGGCAGATGGTCAAGGTCAACCCGATCGTGAGCTGGACCCAGGACGAGGTTGACGCCTACATCGCCGAGCACGGGGTGCTCGTCAACCCGCTGGTCTACGACGGGTACCCGTCGATTGGCTGCTCGACCTGCACGGCGAGAGTCGAGCCAGGCGCCGACCCGCGGAGCGGGCGCTGGGAAGGCACCGGCAAAACCGAATGCGGTATCCACGGCTGAACGCCGTGCCGGGCCTGGCTCCGGTGCATCCCGGGCGAGCCAACGGGCTGGCTGTCCCGCCACTCGTGGCCGTGGCGCACGGCAGCACTGACCCGCGGGCCGCCGCCGCCATCGCCGGCCTGATGCGGCTGGCCAGCGAGGCGGCCGGGCGCCGCGGCCTGCCCGTGCCCGATATGCGGACCGCATTTCTCGGGCATGCCCCGCCTTCGGTGGGCCAGGTACTCAGCGCGCTCGCCGACCAGGATCCGGGGTCGCGGCCGCGCCACGTCGTGGTGCTGCCGCTGCTTCTTACCGCGGCCTACCACAGCGAGGCCGACCTGCCCGCGCTGCTCGGCGAGGCCCGCGGCACGCTTCCTGGCCTGCGCATCAGCTATGGCGAGCCGCTGGGGTCGCACCCGCTGCTGCTGCGCGCGCTCGACCGCCGCCTCACGGAGTGCGGCGCGCCGGGGATGACCGGTCCTGGATCACAGTGGCCCGACGCGCCGCAGCCCGGCCGCGGCCAGGTTGCCCGGGGTCGGCCGCTGCCCAGATCCCCCCGCGACATCGCGGTCGTGCTCGCCTCCGCTGGATCTAGCCGGCCTGCCGCCAACGCCGCCATCGCCAGGATTGCCGCCCGGTGGCAGGCTGCCAGGGGCTGGCGCGCGGTCGTCCCCGCGTATGCGGCCGCATCGGCGCCGACGCCCGGCCAGGCGGTGGCCGCGCTGCTGCGGGACGGCGCACCGTGCGTGCTGGTGGCGACCTACTTGCTCGCCCCCGGGGTGTTCGCCGACCAGGTCGCCGCCGCGGCGCTGCGCGCAGGCGCGGCCGGTGTTTCCGGTGCCCTTGGCGCGGCCCCCGAGGTGGCCGAGCTCATCCTGCTACGGTATGCCAGCGCGCTGGCCGGCTCGCGCCGCATGGACCCGGCCCAGCCGGGGGACGCTCTCGGAGAGACAGGGAGCTGCCGATGACCCCCGCCGGCCCGCATCGCACGCACGAGGTGCTGAACCAGGTACCGCCGCTGGCTGGCCACGATGTCGCCGATGACCCCGCGCTGCTCGGTGCGCTGGACCGGGAGGACGCCTCGTGGGCAGTTGCTGACCTGCACGCGCTCGGCAGCCTCGCGGGCGCCGCGGATACCCAGGAGCAGGCGCGGCTGGCGAACGAGAATCCGCCGGTGCTGCGCAGCTACGACGGCCGTGGTAACCGGATCGACGAAGTCGAATTCCACCCGGCCTGGCACGCCTTCATGGCCACCGCGGTGCGCAACGGCCTGCACGCCGCGCCGTGGACGGATGCCTCGCCGGGCAGCCATGTGGCCAGGGCGGCGAAGTTCTACGTCTGGGCGCAGGCGGAAGGCGGCCATGGCTGCCCGGTGTCGATGACATACGCATCCGTGCCGGCGCTCAGGCACGAACCTGCGCTGGCCGCCAGGTTCGAGCCGCTGCTTGCGGCCCGGACCTACCAGCCCGGGCTGCGCACGCCGGACGGCAAGGCAGGCCTGCTGGCAGGCATGGCGATGACCGAGAAACAGGGCGGTTCCGATGTACGGGCCAACACCACCCGCGCGGTGCGGGCCGGCCGTGACTGCTACCAGCTCACCGGGCACAAGTGGTTCTGCTCGGCGCCAATGTGCGATCTCTTCCTTGTCCTTGCCCAGGCGCCGGAGGGCCTGACCTGCTTCCTGCTGCCCCGGGTGCTGCCGGACGGATCCCGGAACTCGATGCACCTCCAGCGGCTTAAGGACAAGCTCGGCAACCGGTCGAACGCCTCGGCCGAGGTGGAGTACGACGCCGCTTCCGCCTGGCTGGTCGGCGAGCCTGGCCGCGGCGTCCGGACCATCATCGAGATGGTCAGCGCAACCCGGCTTGACTGCGTGCTCGGCAGCGCAGCGGCCATGCGGCAGGCCAGCGTGACCGCGGTGCATCATGCGGCGGGACGCCGTTCGTTCGGCGCGAGCCTGATCTCCCACCCGCTCATGACGGCCGTACTCGCCGACCTGGCGCTGGAGTCGGAGGCGGCGACCACGCTGGCGATGCGGCTGGCGGGCGCGGCGGACAAGGCGGCACGGGGCGACGGTGAGCAGGCCGCGCTGCTGCGGATCGCGCTGCCGGCTGCCAAGTACTGGGTATGCAAGCGCACGCCGGCGGTCGCCGCCGAGGCACTGGAGTGCCTGGGCGGGAACGGCTACGTGGAGGAGTCAGGCATGCCGCGGATCTACCGTGACGCGCCGCTGAACTCCGTCTGGGAAGGATCCGGCAACGTCACCGCGCTCGACGTGCTGCGCGCCCTCACCCGCTCCCCCGAGTCTGGCGAGGCCCTGCTCGCCGAGGCGGACCTGGCGGCCGGCGCGGACCGGCGCCTCGACCAGGCGGCGCTGCGGCTCCGCACGGCGCTCGGCGATGCGGCAGGGGCTGGCCAGGACGCCGAGTACCAGGCCCGCGGGCTCGCCGGGCTGATCGTCCTGGTGCTGCAGGCCGCGCTGCTGGTCCGGCATGCGCCGAGCGGGGTCGCTGACGCCTTCTGCGCCTCCAGGCTCGAGCCCGGCACGGCCGGCTTGGCCGGCCCCGGCCTGCCGTTCGGCATGCTGCCGCGTGGGCTGGACCTGGCCAGCATCCTCAGCCGGTCGCGGGTGCGCGCGGCCGGCTAGGGTCTGCGGATGCGCGTCTGGCCGGGGAATGCCTACCCGCTCGGTGCCACCTGGGATGGCGCCGGCACCAATTTCGCGTTGTTCTCCGAGGTAGCGACGGCGGTGGAGCTTTGCCTCTTCGAGCCGGGCGACGACGGCGCGGCCGCTGGCGGCGGCCGGGAGAAGCGGATCCCGCTGTCCGAGGTGGACGGCTTCGTCTGGCATTGCTA
>Ga0137365_10001211_pt1 | contig 19725 bp, 18 predicted proteins | sample SagtaG_9_FD_104799 | JGI IMG/M metagenome (GOLD analysis project Ga0137365, IMG submission 104799) | Vadose zone soil microbial communities from Sagehorn Ranch, Mendocino, California, USA - Sage1_L_40_16 metaG | ecosystem: Environmental > Terrestrial > Soil > Vadose zone | place: USA...
CGCTGGTCGGATTGTTCAGCGTGGCCGCCCATGCCGGCGGGGCGCTGGGGAGCTCGATCGATGGCGCTCTGGCGGGGCTGGTCGGCACCGTCGGCGCATGGGCGCTGCTGATTGCGGGCCTCGTGATCGGGCTCATCGTGACGATCCACTTCAGCCCTGGCGCGCTCCTCGCCACGGCGGTTGGTTCGTTACGAGCCGCCTATGCGGAGCGAGCCCGGATCCGAAGCCTGGTCTCGGCGCCGTCGTCCGAAAGGCCGCGACGGGTCCTCAAGCCGTCTGCCGCCACCTCGGACGTGCTGACCCGATCGGCCGCGAGCTTTGCGACCGCGCCTCCTTCTCCAGAACAGCCCGTTCTCTGGGACGTCGACGAGGTCGAGGAGCCGGTCGAGAAGAAGGCGGCACCCGCGCCGACCGCGGTCGCGCTCGATGAGCACGACCAGGCACCGGCTCCGGTGCTGCGGGTTGTCGCCGAGACTGAGGACGACCTGCCCGACATCGACTGGAAGCTGCCGTCCATCGCCCTGCTCGACACCGTGACCGCGCGCCGCGAGCGGATGGCCGACGAGATCAAGCGCAACGTCAAGATCATCGAGAGCACGCTCGAGACGTTCGGGGTCGACTGCAAGGTGGTGGGCGTCAACCCCGGGCCGGCGGTCACGCAGTTCGAGGTCCAGCCTGGGCCGGGTGTGCAGGTCAAGCGGATCACCGCGCTGCAAAACGACCTCTCGCTCGCTCTTGCGGCCGCGCCACTCCGAATCGAGGCCCCAATACCCGGCAAGTCGGCGGTGGGCATAGAGGTGCCGAACAAGTCCGCCAGCCTCGTCACGATCCGCGAGGTGATCGAGACGGCTGCGTTTCGCGAGGGAACCAACAAGCTTGCGCTTGGGCTCGGCAACGACGTGTCGGGCCAGTCGATCGTCGCCGACCTGACCCGAATGCCTCACCTGCTCATCGCCGGCGCAACCGGGCAGGGCAAGAGCGTCTGCATCAACGCGCTGATCACAAGCCTCCTGTTCCAGGTGACCCCGGATCACCTGCGCCTGCTGCTGATCGACCCCAAGCGCGTCGAGCTCACCGGCTTCAACGGGCTGCCGCACCTCGCGCTGCCCGTTCTGGTCGAGTCCCACCAGGCCGCGGCCGCGCTGCGCTGGGCGGTGGCCGAGATGGATCGCCGCTACAAGCTTTTCTCGGCTGAGGGCGTGCGCAACATCGCGGCTTACAACGACAAGGCGGCGCAGAAGCTCGCGCGTCCGTTGCAGTACGTGGTGATCGTGATCGACGAGCTCGCCGACCTGATGATGGTCGCGGCCGGGGAGATCGAAGAGCTCATCTGCCGCATCGCGCAGCTTGCGCGCGCTGTGGGCATCCATCTGATCATCGCCACTCAGCGTCCCTCGACCGACATCATCACCGGCCTCATCAAGGCCAACATCCCATCCCGCATCGCGTTCGCGGTCGGTTCGCAGGTGGACAGCCGCGTCATCCTCGACGCTGGCGGGGCGGAGAAGCTGCTCGGCCGTGGCGACATGCTGTACCAGCCGGTCGACGCCGGCAAGCCGACCCGCATCCAGGGTGCCTTCGTCAGCGACCCCGAGGTCGAGGGAGTCGTCAATTTCTGGAAGTCGCAGGGTGCGCCGCGCTACATGGAGGAGATCCTCGATGAGCGCGCTGGCTCGGACTGGGAAGGAGGCGAGCGAAGGGAGGAGCGCAAGCTCGACCCGCTGTTCGCCCGTTCGGCGCGTGCCGTTGCGGCAGAGGGCGCCGCTTCGGTCTCGCTGGTGCAGCGCAAGTTCAACGTCGGCTACTCGCGCGCCGGGCGCATCGTCGACCAGCTGGCGGAGCACCGCGTGATCGGCGGCTACCAGGGCTCGAAGTCGCGCGAGGTGCTGATGACTCTCCCGGACGTTGACGAACTCCTGGAGCGGTTGGGCATCGAATGACGATCCCGGGCGATTTCCGGCGTCGGTCTACGCCGGGGGCTACCTGCGGACGTACGCGAGCTACCTCGGCCTGAGCGCCGAGGATCTCGTGCGCCCCCTGCCGGCGGGTTCCGTGGTCTGGTTCACGGGCGTCGACGTGAAGATCCCGAGCGGCAAGGCCTGGGCGACCTTCATCTCGATCGATGGGCGAAACCTGGGACCGATGGGGGTCGGCGTGGCAACGCGGGAGTTGTCGTCGCAAACTTCTCCGTAGGTGACGGCGTGAACGCTCCCAATGCGCTGACGGTCAGCCGGCTCGTCGCGATCCCCGTGCTGATGGCGCTCATCCTGCTGCGGTTTCCCGACCATGACCAGATCGCCGCCGCGCTTTTCATCGTGTTCTCGCTGACCGACACGCTCGATGGACAGCTGGCACGCCGGAGCGGGCGGGTCAGCGACCTCGGGAAGTTCCTCGACCCGCTCGCCGACAAGCTCTTCGTCCTTTCGGTGCTGATCGTGCTGGTCCAGGAAAGTCTGGTCGCGGCCTGGGTCGTGGTCGTGATCTTCTCTAGAGAGCTGATCATCACCATCCTGCGCTCGGTCGGCGCAAGCCAGGGCACTGTGATCGCGGCCGCGCCTCTCGGCAAGACGAAGACCGTGACTCAGATGAGCGCGGTCACCCTCCTCATCCTGCAAAGGCCGTACCCAGCGTTGGTGCCGCTTGCCGACATCGCCGTCGCCGTGGCCATCGTCTTCACGTTGTGGAGCGGGCTCGACTACCTGTGGCGTTTTCGTCATCTCCTCAGCCCGCCCGGTAGCTCGCGCTGGCGCATGACTCCAGCCGGCGGTGCGCCCGAGGCGTCACCCGCCTCGGAGCTGGGTGACATCCTTCGCTCTGCGCGCCTCACCGTCTCGGTCGCCGAGTCGTCGACGGGCGGGTTGGTCGGCGCGATGATCACCGACGTCCCGGGAAGCTCCACCTATTTCCTCGGCGGCGTGATCGCCTACTCGAATGACGTCAAGGAGCGTGAGCTCGGCGTGCCGCACGAGCTGTTGAGCAGCGTCGGCGCGGTCAGTCGCGAGGTCGCCGAGGCAATGGCCGGAGGCGTCAGAAGGCGCTTTGGCACGAGCCTTGCGGTCGCCGTGACCGGGATCGCGGGACCAGACGTGGACGCCTCGAGCAAGCCCCTCGGCCTGACCTACATCGGGGTCGCGTCGGCTGCGGGAACGTCGTCGCGCGAGTTCAGGTTCACCGGTGACCGCGCCGCGAACCGCCAGAACGCGGCCATCGAGGCCCTCAACATGCTGATCGCCGAGGCCGCCGGCGCAGGCCGCCCCAACCAGGTGAAGTCCGCTTGACACCGAACGCCTGTTCGTTTACCTTAACAACCTGCCTTGCAATCAAAGCCCAGCCGAACCACACTCGCCCAAACGACCCTGGAGGGATCTAGCAAGAAATTGGAACGGGACAAAGCACTCGAATCAGCGGTTGGCCAGATCACAAAGACCTACGGCAAGGGCGCGATCATGCGCCTAGGCGAGCACGTTGCACAGCGCGGTGAGGTGACGGTGATTTCGACCGGAGCGCTGCCACTGGACCTCGCGCTGGGAGTGGGGGGCATCCCCCGCGGAAGGGTCACCGAGCTGTACGGCCCCGAGTCCGCCGGTAAGACCACACTGGCGCTCCACGTCATCGCGGAGGCGCAGAAGGCAGGCGGCGTGGCGGCCTTCGTCGACGCGGAACACGCTCTCGACCCGATCTACGCATCTCGCATCGGCGTCAAGATCGACGACCTCCTCATCAGCCAGCCGGACACCGGAGAGCAGGCGCTCGAGATCGTCGAGGTCCTCGTCCGATCCAACGCGGTGGACGTCATCGTCATCGACTCGGTCGCGGCGCTCGTCCCGAAAGCCGAGATCGAAGGCGAGATGGGCGAGGCACACGTCGGTCTGCAGGCTCGACTGATGTCGCAGGCCTTGCGCAAGCTCACCGCCGCGATCTCCAAGTCGAACTGCGCCGTGATCTTCCTCAACCAGCTGCGGGAGAAGATCGGGATCATGTTCGGCAACCCGGAGACCCAGCCCGGCGGCCGAGCCCTGAAGTTCTACTCTTCGGTGCGCCTGGACATCCGCAAGGTCGAGGTGATCAAGAACGGACTCGACTCGGTCGGCGCCCGGGTCAAGGTCAAAGTCGTCAAGAACAAGGTGGCTCCGCCTTTCCGCTCCGCCGAGTTCGACATCCTGTTCAACGAAGGCATCTCACGCGAGGGCTCCCTCATCGACGCCGCGATCGAGTACGGGATCCTCGACAAGAGCGGCACGTGGATGTCGTATGGGGACCAGCGCCTCGGTCAGGGTCGCGAGAATGTCCGCAACTACCTGCGGGAGAACCCGAGCCTGTCCTCGGAGATCGAGGCCAGGGTCCGCGAGAAAGCCGCCGGCGCCCCGGCCCCGCTCAGGACGGCTCCAGCGAAGGAGCCGGCAGGTGCCGCGGAAGAGCTCTAAGCCGCCTGAGGGAAGCGCATTCGACGCGGGCCTGCGGTTGCTCGCACAGCGCGATCACTCGAGCTGGGAGGTCCGTCAGAAGCTGCTCAAGCGTGGCTACCCCGAGGCTGAGGTTGCCGCCGCGGAGGCGCGCCTGATCGAGAAAGGCTTGCTTGGGGACCGCGGCTTCGCATTCCACTACGTCCGCCGGAGGTCACGCACCCATGGGCTGCTGGCGATCTCCGCCGAGCTGGCGGCCAGGCGGGTCGACCGCGAGACTGCCGAAGCCGCCCTGGCACGTGTCGCGCCCCACGCCCAGGTGCTGGCCGCGCATCGCGTGGCGGGTCGTCTGGCAGGCAACACCCAGTTCGCAAGCTACCGAGAGTTGCTGCACTCGGTCGGCACCAGGCTCCTTCGGCGCGGGTTCCCGATGGACGTGGCGAGGGATGCCTGCAAGGACCTCTGGCGGGGAACGCCAGAGGAGGCAGAGGCCTAAGATTTCATGCACACGGGCCCCGCTGGGGGCCCGCAAGTCATAGAGCCAACCCGCGGTGGGGCCTCCCGAAGCCCTGCCATGGTCACGCACTTTGACAATCGAATAACGAGGTGCATGTCACATGCCTGTCAACGTCTTCGTATTGCTGGTGGTGGCAGCGGTGGCCCTCGCCGGTGGCTTTGGAGCGGCTTACCTGCTCCTACGCCGGCAGAGCAACGGGAGTAGCGTCCTCGAGCTCAAGGCCCAGCAGAGCGTCGTCGAGGCCGAAACCGCGGCCAAGGAAAAGCTCCTTGAAGCCAAGGAGGAGGCCGTCAGAATCCGCACCACCGCCGAACAGGAGGCCCGCGAGTACCGGGCCCAGTCGCAGCAGATCGAAAAGCGTCTTCTCCAGAAAGAGGAAAACCTCGACCGCAAGGGTGAGGACCTCAACCGTCGCGAACGCGACCTATCCAACCAGCAGAAGGCGCTGGACGACATCAAGTCCCAGCTCGAGGAGAGCGTTCGCCAGCAAGAGCGGGAGCTCCAGCGCGTCGCCAACATGACGCGGCAGGAGGCCCAGGGCATCCTGATGGCCCAGGTCGAGCAGGACCTGCGCAATGAAGTGGCGCGCAAAGTCCGCGAGGCGGAGCTCGCGGCCCGGGACGAAAGCGAGCGTCGCGCTCGAGAAGTCGTCACCGAGTCGATTCAGCGCATCGCGGCCGACCAGACCGCCGAGGTCTCGGTGTCGGTGCTGCCGCTTCCGACCGACGAGCTGAAAGGCCGGATCATCGGCAAGGAGGGGCGCAATATTCGCGCTCTTCAGCAGGCCACCGGGATCGACCTGATCGTCGACGACACCCCCGAGGCAGTGATCATCAGCGGGTTCGACCCCGTCCGCCGCGAGGTGGCCAGGGTCGCTCTGAACAAGCTGATCGTGGACGGCCGGATCCATCCGGCCCGTATCGAAGAGATCGTCGCCAAGTCCCGCCAGGAGGTCCTGCAGAGGGTCAAGGAGGAGGGGGAGGGGGCGGTCCTGGAGCTCGGCCTGCAGGGCCTTCACCCTGAGGTCGTGCGCCATCTCGGAATCCTTCGGTTCCGCACGAGCTACGGGCAGCAGGTGCTTAACCACTCCAAGGAGGTCGCCTATCTCGCCGCCATGATGGCGTCCGAGATCGGGGCCGACGTTCGGATCTCAAAGCTTTCAGGGCTGCTGCACGACATCGGCAAGGCCATCGACCACGAGGTCGAGGGCTCGCACGCCGTGATCGGCGCAGACCTGCTCCAGCGGCATGGGGTTCCGGCGCCCGTGGTGCACGCCGTGCGTGCACACCACTACGACGAGGAGCCGCACACCATCGAGGCGCTGTTGCTGATCGCGGCCGACGCGATCTCCGCTGCGCGCCCGGGAGCGCGCAGGGAGTCGCTCGAGGCTTACGTCAAGCGGCTCGAGAAGCTGGAAGAGATCGCCAACTCGTTCCAGGGCGTCCAGCAGTCCTACGCGATCCAGGCCGGCCGTGAGGTCCGGATCCTGGTCAAGCCCGAGCAGATCGACGACACGGCTGCTCAGCTGATGGCGCGGGACATCGCAAAACGTATCGAATCGGAGCTCAGCTTCCCCGGCCAGATTCGCGTCACCGTGGTGCGCGAGACGCGGGCGGTCGAGTACGCAAAGTGATCTAAAGGGAGCTCGGAAACGGGCTCCCTTTTCCTTTTGTTCGAGAATCGTCGCGTGACCGACGGCGATTTCAGGACATTGTTCCCACCCCACGAAATCTTCGATTTCGCGGGGACCCCGGGACCCCCTCGGCGACGGTCGAACTGAAAATGGCCGAATTTCGCATCCTGTTTGTGGCGGACGTGGTCGGCCATCCGGGCCGGGAGGGGGTGAAGGCAATCCTCCCCGGCCTGAAAAAAGAGCTCAGGCCTCACCTCACCATCGTCAACGGCGAGAACGCGGCGGGCGGATTCGGCCTGACGGCCAAGATCGCCGCCGAGCTCAAGTCGGCGGGCGGGGACGTGATCACGAGCGGCAACCACGTCTTCGCTCAGAAAGAGTTCGTCGGCGAGCTGCCCAACCTCGACCGCGTGCTGCGACCTGCGAACTACCCCCCCGCAGCGCCGGGACAGGGCTGGTGTGTGGTCGAGGCCGGCGGCAATCAGGTGCTGGTGTTCAACCTGATCGGGCGCATCTTCCTCGACTCCCTGGACGACCCCTTTCGCGCGGCGGACTCCATCCTGGCCGCCCACCCGGACTTGCGCCTCGCCTTCTGCGACATGCACGCCGAGGCGACCTCGGAAAAGACCGCCATGGGCTGGTACCTGGACGGCCGGGTGAGCGCGGTGGTGGGCACACACACGCACATACCTACCGCCGACGCTCGGGTCCTGCCCCAGGGCACCGCCTACGTCACCGATGTGGGCATGGTCGGGCCTCGGGACGGCTGCATCGGGATGGACAAGGAGGTGGTTCTCCAGCGGTTCCTGACCGGGGTCCCGAACCGCTTTGTGGTGGCGTCAGGACCCGTGACTTTCAATTCGGTACTGGTTACCATTGATTCTTCCAGCGGCCGCGCTACATCCATCCAGCGAATCGACCGTGAACATGTTTGAAGGGGTTCCAGCAATGCCAGGGGAGCGCGTTCCAGTAGAGGTGCTGAAGGTTTCGGCCACCTCGAAGCCGGTCGCCGTCGCGGGCGCGATCGCGGGCGTGATCCGCAGCAAAGGGCGCGTCGAGGTCCAGGCGATCGGAGCCGGCGCGATCAACCAGGCAGTGAAAGCAATCGCCATCTCGCGCGGTTATGTTGCACCCGGCGGTCTTGACCTCGTGTGCATCCCGGCGTTCATCGACATCTCCATCGACGGCGAGGAGCGCACCGGAATTCGGTTGCTGGTGGAGAGTCGCTGACGGCATTACAGACCAGGTCGTTCCACATCTGGACGATTGGATGCCAGATGAACTCGGCGGATTCAGAAAGCCTGGCGCGACGCTTGCTTGCCGCCGGTTACGTCGAGGATTCGCTCGAGCGAGCTGACGTCGCGATTCTCAACAGCTGCGTCGTCCGGCAGGCCTCCGAGGACCGCGTGTACTCCAAGCTCCACGAGCTCAAGGAGTGGAAGACCCCCGAGCGCACGATTGCCGTGACGGGCTGCATCGTCGCCAAGGAGAGCGAGAACCTCACCCGCCGCTTCCCGCATCTCGACGCCGTGGTGCCGATCGGCGAGTACGAGACGTTCGTTGCCGCATTGGAAGCGCGGTACGACTACTCGCAGGGAGAGGTCCTGCCACACGCGGGTCGGACGGGGGTCAGCCACTTCGTACGCGTGATCCAGGGCTGCGACCACAACTGCACGTTCTGTATCGTGCCGCGCGTCCGCGGGCGCGAGAAGCATGTGCCTCTCGAGGCCGTTGTCGCCGAGTGCCGCGCCGCCGTCGCGGACGGAGCCATGGAGGTCGTCTTGCTCGGCCAGAACGTCGACGACTACCACGACCCGGATGGTCGCGGAGGTCTCGCCGCGCTCGTACGCGAGGTGGAAAAGATCCGAGGGCTCAAGCGCCTTCGCTTCCTGACCTCCCATCCGCAGGACCTCGAACCCGAGCTCCTTGAGCTCATGGCAGCCAGCGATATCGTCTGTCGCGAGCTCCAGCTGCCGGTTCAGTCCGGCGACGACACGACGCTCAAGCGCATGGCTCGCGGCTACCAGACCCGCCATTACCGCGCGATCGTCGAAACTGCGCGGCGCCTGATGCCGGACGTCGGCCTTGCCACCGACGTCATCGTCGGCTTCCCCGGTGAGTCCGAGCAGGCGTACCTCAACACGCGGGCTCTCGTGGAAGAGATCGAGTTCGACGTGGTGCACATCGCGATGTATTCGCCACGACCTGGAACCTTCGCGGCGACGCGGATGGACGATGACGTTCCGCACGAGGAGAAGTTGCGACGACTGAACGATCTGCTTGCGCTGTCCCGAGAGATCGCGGGGCGCAAGACCGCTCGCTGGATCGGTCGCGACGCCGAGGTGTTGATCGAAGGCCGGGACGAGCTGAACCGTCCCTATGGGCGGATCCGCCAGGGCAAGCGGGCCAACGTCCTGCGCGCGGGCGACATCGCGCCCGGGAACCTCGTGAACATTCGGGTGCTGCAGGCCACCGCCGGCCAGCTAACGGGGTTGCAGATCTCCACGAACTCAGAGCCCGCGGCGTGAGTTCCCGGGGACCCCTGGGACCAGCGGCGTGACCATACCCGCCTCTCCGGTCATGAGGCAGTACCGGGAGGCGAAAGAGAAGCACCCCGACGGGATCCTCCTGTTCAGGCTCGGCGACTTCTACGAGATCTTTTTCGACGACGCGAAGACCGCCGCACCGATCATGGGCGTGCAGCTCACGTCGCGACCGCTCGGAAAGTCCGGACGCGCTCCCATGTGCGGCGTGCCTCACCACGCGTGGCAGACCTACGTCGGGAAGCTCCTGCGCGCCGGTCACAAGGTGGTGATCTGCGACCAGGTGGAGGCCGCAAGCAAGAACAGGATCGTCAAGCGGGATGTGACCCGTGTGCTGACGCCGGGAACGGTTGTCGAAGACGCGTACCTCGAGCCTTCGCAACCGAACTACCTTGTCGCTGCCTGGACTCGAGGCCTGGAGTCCGGCATCGCAGCATGTGAAGTTTCAACGGGAGAGCTGCTGCTCTGCCAGCTGCCGAAGGAACGGCTCCAGGCGGAGCTCGAGCGCCTTGCGCCTGCCGAGCTCCTGACGCCGCCTGACGTCGAGGAATACAGGTTTGATCCTGTGCGCGGCCAGCAGCGCTTGCGCGACCTGCTGGGCATCGCGTATCCCACGTCGATCGGCGCCGCGGACGCCCCCCTTGCGGTCGGCGCCGCCGGCGTCGTGCTCGATTACCTGAAGCAGAACCAGGCGCGGGTGGCGCCGGTCTCCTTCAGCGTCCGGACTTACTCGCCTGAGGCGACCATGCCGCTCGACGCCGCGACCGTGCGCAACCTCGAGCTTCCCGCGTTGGTCGACCTGGTCGACCGAACAAGCACCCCGATCGGTGCGCGCCAGGTGCGGGCCTGGCTGGGCGCGCCTCTCCGCGACGCGGAGTCGATCGAGCTACGTCTGGCGGCGGTCGACGAGATGGTGTCGGCTCCCGACCTCCGAGATCGCCTCCAGGCTGTGCTCAAGCCAATCGGCGACCTGGAAAGGCTCGTGGCGAGGGCCGCGCAGGGACATGCGTCAGCCCGCGAACTGGTCGCGCTGCGGCGTTCGCTCGAAGCCATTCCCGCCGTCCACGACGCGCTTGGCGGATGCGAGGCACTTGTCACGCGCCAGCTTGCAGGTGAGGTCACCGCCACTCCCGAGTTGGTCGAAACGCTGTCCCGAGCCCTGGTTGACGACCCTCCGCTCAACGCTCGCGAAGGCGGTGTCATTCGCGCCGGTTACGACGCTGACCTCGACGCGATCTCTGAAGGATCACGCTCCGCCCGCGACTGGATCGGCAAGCTCGAGGCAGCAGAGCGAAGAAGGAGCGGGATCCGCTCTCTCAAGGTGGGGTTCAACAAAGTCTTCGGCTACTACATCGAGGTCAGTCACGCCAACACTGCGAATCTCCCCGACAACTACATCCGCAAGCAGACGCTGACCGGCGGAGAGCGCTACATCACGCCAGAGCTGAAGGACAGGGAGGCCATCGTCCTCAGCGCGCAGGAGAGGATTGCAGCGCGCGAGCTCGAGATCCTGCACGACCTTGCCGAGGCGGTGGCGGTCGCTGCGCCATCACTGCGAGGCAGCGCGCAGGCGATTGGCATGGCCGACGCGATCTCGAGCCTGGCCGCCGCGGCGTCCGAGCATGCGTGGCGGCGTCCCGAAGTGAACGCGGGACTGCAGCTCTCCATCAAGGGAGGCCGGCATCCTCTCGTCGAGCGCGGCCTGCCCGCGGGGATCTTTGTCGCCAACGACCTGGAGCTGGACCCGGAGTCGGCGCAGATCGTCATTCTCACCGGCCCCAACATGGCCGGCAAATCGACTTACCTGCGCCAGGCTGCCGTGATCGTGCTGCTGGCGCAATCCGGGAGCTTCGTGCCCGCGGAGCGCGCGGTGATCGGCCTCGCCGACCGCGTGTTTACGCGGGTGGGCGCGCACGACGACATCAGCGCGGGCATGTCGACGTTCATGGTCGAGATGACCGAGACCGCATATATCCTCAACCACGCCACTCGGTCGTCGCTGGTGATCCTCGACGAGGTGGGGAGGGGGACGTCGACCTACGACGGGGTCTCGATCGCGCAGGCTGTCGTCGAGCACCTTCACGATGCGCCGAAGCTCGGCTGCCGCACCCTCTTCGCAACGCATTACCACGAGCTGACCGCGCTGGCCGAGAGGCTGCCGCGCGTGCGCAACCAGCGCGTCGAGGTGCTGGAGGAGGGCGACACGGTGCGTTTCCTGCATCGTGTCGTCCCAGGTGGGGCCGATCGCTCTTACGGGATCCACGTCGCCGCTGTCGCCGGCCTGCCGTCGGGAGTGATCGCCCGCGCGCGGGATGTCCTCAGCGAGCTCGAGAGGCAGCGGCCGCTCGAACCCGCCGAGCTGCAGCTCGGGCTGCCCATCGAGATGGCCCCGGATCCACTGCGCAAGGAGCTCGAGGAGATGGACCCCGCCTCACTCAGCCCGCTCGAGGCCCTCCAGAAGCTGTATCAGCTGCGAGCGAAGCTGACCCAATGATCCTGATGCTCGCGCCTGAGGTCGCGGACGCGATCGCCGCGGGAGAGGTGATCGAGCGCCCAGCCTCGGTCGTCAAAGAGCTGGTGGAGAACGCGCTCGATGCAGCGGCGCGCCGCGTGACAATCGATGTTCGCGGCGCCGGAAAGACGTCGATTCGCGTGAGCGACGACGGGACCGGCATTCCTGCGGACGAGCTGCAGCTCGCCTTCTTGCGCCACACCACCAGCAAGCTGACGAGCATCGCCGACCTGGCTGCGATCCAGTCGTTCGGGTTTCGGGGTGAGGCGCTGGCCAGCATAGCCGCGGTCGCAGACGTGGAGTCCGCGAGCGGAGGCGCGAAGCTTCGCATCCGCGCGGGTGAGATCATCCACCAGGGAGCCGCGCCGCTCCTGCCCGGTGTGGTGATCGAGGTGCGAGACCTCTTCGCGAACGTTCCCGCCCGGCTCAAGTTTCTGAAGAGCGACGCCACCGAGGTCGCGGCGATCAAAGACGTTGTCAGCGCTTTCACGCTGCTGCATCCGCACGTCCGGTTCCATCTGACGATCGACAGTCGTGCGGCTCTGAGCAGCAGCGGCGATGGCGACCGGCGCCGCGCCATCGGCGCGGTCTACGGGCAATCCGTCGCCGCAGAGATGCTCGAGATGATCGGCATGCACCTTGTCTCAGGGGTGGTGAGCCAACCGCGCCTAAGCCGAGGCAGCCGCGACGGCATGGTGCTCGCGGTCAACGGCCGGCCGATCACCGCGCGCTCGCTCGTCTACGCGCTCGAAGAGTGCTACCAGGGCCGGCTGGAGCGGGGCCGGCATCCTGTCGCCGTGATCGACATCGGCATCGATCCGGAGTTGGTCGATGTCAACGTCCACCCGGCCAAGAAGGAGGTCCGTTTTCGCGACGAGGGCGCCGTCTTCGCCGCCGTGCAGCGCGCCGTCCGAGCCGCCCTGGATGGAAGCGATCCCTTTCGCTACCGCCCGGTCGACCACGCGTCGCCGGTGGAGGCGCTCATCGCGGGCCCTCAGCTCACCATGCACGATGCCGGGGTCGCCGCCGCTCCCGCGCCCGACACCAATGGACACGCAGCCAACGCCGTGCTGCGCCCCATCGGTCAGGCCGGCCCCGGTTATCTGGTCGCTGAAGGACCGCACGGCCTTGTCCTGGTCGACCAGCACGCAGCACACGAGCGCGTCCTGTACAACCGGCTCCTCGAGCGGTTGCGCACGGGTCGCGGGGCGACCCAGCCTTTGCTGATTCCGCAGGCCGTCGACGTCGAGCCGGCCCTCATCGCAGCCGCGGCAGACCATCGCGAGAAGCTTGCCAACCTTGGCCTCGAGTACGAGGAATTTGGACCGCGCAGCCTCCGTATCACCTCGGTCCCGACCGAGCTGCCGTCCGGCCGTGCGACTGCCGCCATACAGGAAACGCTCGCGGCACTGGCCGAGAACAGGGGGGATGGCGCGATCGAGAAGGCGGCGGCCGCCCTCGCGTGCCATTCGGCGGTGAGGTTTGGCGACGTGCTCGACATCGCGGAGCAACGGCGCCTCCTTTCCGATCTCGAATCCGCGGAGGAATCCATCACATGCCCTCACGGGCGCCCCACGAGACTCCTGGTCGAATGGCAGGAGCTGACCCGCCACTTCCGAAGAAACTACTGAGTTCGGTTCCGGTCATCGTCGGACCGACCGGGATCGGCAAGTCCCAGCTGGCTTTCGAGCTGGCGCGCATGCTCGACGGCGAGATCGTAGTCGCTGATTCCCGACAGGTCTACGAACGACTGGACATCGCAACCAACAAACCAAGCCCCGAACAACGGAGCGAGGTCCGCTACCACATGATCGATTTCGTCGACCCCGCCGCCAGCTTCAACGCGGCTGAGTACGTGTTGGGCGCGCGAGCGGCGGTCGATGACATCGCGTCGCGCGGCAAGCGGCCGATCGTCGAGGGCGGCACGATGCTGTACGTCGACGCGTTGTGCGACGGATTCACGCTGACGGGGATCCCGCCGAACGCATCGCTCCGAGCCGAGCTCGACAAGCTGGAAATTGCGAACCTGCAAGAGCGTCTTTTGGCGATCGATCCGGATCCTGGCGTGGATTTGAAGAATCCTGTGCGGGTCATCCGAGCGATCGAGATCCTGCAGGCGGCTGGACCGCCGCTGCGAGGGCTGCGATCGCGCAAGCCGCCTCAGTGGCAGGCGCTGCGGATCGGCCTGACCGCCGACCTCCAGGTCATCGACCGCAGGCTCGACGAGCGCAGCCGTCGCCAGGTCGAGCGTGGCCTCGTCGCGGAAACGCAGGCGGCGCTCGACGCGGGCGTGCCCCCGGCGGCACACGTCCTGACCGGGATCGGCTATGCCGAAGCGCTCGCTCACGTCCGCGGTGAGATCACACTCGAAGAGCTGCCGGTGGCGATGGCTCGCTCGAACCGGCGCTACGCGCGACGCCAGCTGCGGTGGTGGCGCCGCGACGGCCGTGTGCGATGGTTCGACATCGAGCCCGATCCGCTGGCGGGTATTCTCAAATACGTTGAGTAAGACGGCCGCCGGCGCAAAACGGCTGGGGCGCATCCCGCCATATCTGTTTGCCGAGATCGATCGCAAGGTGCAGGCCAAGAGGCGAGCGGGAGTCGATGTGATCTCACTCGGGATCGGCGACCCCGACCTGCCGACGCCGGGTCGGATCGTCAGCGTTCTGCAGGAGACCGCGGCCGACCCGTCCAACCATCGCTATCCGTCCTACTTCGGCCTCGCCGAGCTGAGGGAATCGATTGCCCGCTGGTACAGCGAGAGGTCGGGCGTCGAGCTCGACCCCAGCACAGAGATCCTGCCGACGCTCGGTTCCAAAGACGGGATCAGCCACGTGCCGCTTGCGCTCGTCGATCCCGGCGATGTGGTGCTCGCGCCCGACCCGGGGTACACGGTTTACGTCACGGGCGCGATCATGGCCGGTGCGGATCCATACGTCATGCCGCTGACCGCTGCCAATCACTGGCTGCCGGACCTCGACGGGATCCCGGACGACGTCGCAAGCAAAGCGCGGCTCATGTGGCTCAACTACCCCAACAATCCGACCGCCGCCACGGCCGACCGCGAGTTTCTGGAGCGCGCCGTCCACTTTTGCCGCCGGCACGACATCGTGCTCTGTCATGACGCGCCGTACTCCGAGATCGCATTTGACGGGTACCGGCCCCTGACGCTCTTTGAGATTCCCGGCGCGAAGGAGGTCGGGCTCGAGTTCCACTCGCTGTCGAAGACGTACAACATGACCGGCTGGCGCATCGGCTGGGTCTGTGGCCGCGCCGACCTGGTCGACCTCATCGGCCAGCTGAAGACCAACCTCGACTCCGGCATCTTCCAGGCCGTCCAGTGGGCCGCGATCGAGGCGCTGAACGGGGGAGAGGAAGAGACGCGGGCGGCCTGCACCGTCTATGCGCGCCGGCACCGCCTCGTCGCCGGCACGCTGAACACGCTCGGCTGGAGCATCAAGCCCCCGCGAGCGACTTTCTACGTGTGGGCGCCGGTGCCGAAAGGGTATGACTCGATCGGGTTTGCCGGCCACGTGCTCGATCAGGTCGGCGTGAACATCACGCCGGGGGTCGGCTTCGGTTCACACGGCGAGGGTTACTTCAGGCTGTCCGTGACCGCACCGGACGCTCGCCTCGAGGAGGCCATGGCCCGGATGAAGAAGCTCCAGCTCTGAATTCCCCGATCAGATGATCACGACCAGGAGTCCGCGCGAGCGGGCTTATCTCGTCGGCGTCCTCCTGCCTGGCGCCACAGCAGAATTGGTGCGCGATCAGATGTCCGAGCTGGCCGACCTTGCACGCACCGCGGGTGCCGAGGTCGTCGGCTTTGACGTGCAGCGCCGCTCGGAGGTCGACCCTGCGCATTTCATCGGCATGGGCAAGGTCGACGAGCTGCGCGACCTGAAGCTCGAAGGCGAGTATGACGTCGTGATCTGCAACGAAGACCTCAGTCCGCGCCAGCAGCGCAACCTGGAGCTCACTCTCAAGTCGAGGGTCCTCGACCGGACCGAGATCATCCTCGAGATCTTCGCCCAGCACGCGCGAACACACGAAGGCCGGCTGCAGGTGGAGGCAGCGCGGCTGCATCATCTCCTGCCTCGTCTGATCGGCGCGTACGCGTACGACCGTCAGGTCGGCGGCCGGCGTGGGGGAGTCGGGGCGCGCGGTGGGTTCGGCGAGCAACAGATCGAGGTCGAGCGACGCCGGATTCGCAAGCGGATGCGAGACCTGGATCGCGAGATCGAACAGGTGCGGACGCAGCGACACCAGCAGCGGACGGGTCGCCGTCGCGCCGCGCTCGAGACCGCTGCGATCGTCGGCTACACGAACGCCGGCAAGTCCACGCTCCTCAACGTGCTGACCGGCGCCGGGGTACGAGCGGAGCAGAAGCTTTTCGCCACCCTCGACCCGACGACTCGAAAGGTTGCCCTGCCGGCCGGTCGGGAGCTGCTGCTGACCGACACCGTGGGCTTCATCCAGAAGCTGCCGACAGACCTGGTCGCGGCGTTTCGGGCGACGCTGGAGGAGGTGACGGAGGCGGACGTGATCGTCCAGGTCCTGGATCTGAGCTCGCCCGCGGCGCTCAAGCAAGCGGAGACGGTCGAGCAGGTCCTGGCCGACCTCGAGGCGGCCGACAAGCCGAAAGTGATCGCGCTGAACAAGGTCGACCTGCTCGGTCCGGCCACGCGGCGCCGCGCAATCGCCGCCCTCTCGGAGCGCTATCCGGGCGCGGTGGCGATCTCAGCCACCAAGCGGACCGGCCTCGATGAGCTGCTCGGCGCGCTCGATCAGGCGACCCGAGGGGACGCCGTGCCGCTCGAGATGCTGGTCCCCTACGGGCGCGAAGGCGTGCTGGCCGAGCTCCGCAAGATCGGCGGCGTCGAGCGAACCGAGTACGTCCAGGACGGGACGAGGGCCTGGGGCTGGGCGCCCCGCCACGCCGCCCGACGCTTCGAGGAGTTTCGGGTCAAAGAAGCGCGCCCCGCGCGCGCCCGGCGCTAACCGAAAAGCCTGATCACGCCTCGGACGACGCCGACCAGGGTGAGGTTGCTGGTCACGATCGGCTCGTAGGCCGGGTTCTCGGCGATCAGCTTGACGTGGCCGTTGCTCCTCTCGAACCGCTTGACCGTTGCATCACCGTCGACCAGGGCCACGACGATCGCGCCGTTGGTGGCCTCGTGCTGCGGGCGGACCAGGACCAGGTCGCCGTCGAGGATGCCGGCGTTGACCATGCTGTCGCCCCGGACGCGCAGCAGGAAGTAGCCATCCTTGGCCAGCTCGGCGGAGAGCAGGACGTGGTCCTCGATGTTCTGCTCGGCCAGGATGGGGCTGCCGGCGGCGACGTTGCCGACGATGGGCACCGAGACCGCGTTGCGGCGCTTCTGGTCCATCTCTGCATCCGCGACCAGCTGGACGGTGCGCGATTTGCTGGGGTCACGCTTGATCAGGCCTCGCCGCTCGAGCTGGTTGAGGTGGTTGTGCACGGTCGAGCTCGAGCTCAAGCCCACCGCCTCGCCGATCTCCCGGACGCTCGGCGGGTAGTTGCGAACCTTGGTCACGTACCGGATGTAGTCGAGGATCTTGGCTTGCCGGTCGGTCAGTTGTGGGGTCAATTTCGTGCCTTCTCCAGATCGTGGTGTGGGGACGCTGCGCCCATGCTAACAGCAAGGCCCCCCAAGCGCAAACCTTTGTTCGTATCCTTGACAGCCGAACGGGCGTTCGTTAGGATGACGAACGTATGTACGCCACCGGCTTCGGAATCAAACCTTGGCGGGCAACCCGAGCCGGCGCGGCCCGTTCGATGCGGCGACTGCTGGCGGCAGTCGCCGCAGTTTCCGCCCTGAGCGCGGGCCTCGCGCTCGCGGCACACGGCAGCCCTCAAGCCGGCTATACGACCGTGGTGGTCCAGCCAGGGGACACGCTCTGGTCGATAGCGGCTGAGCACTATCCGTCCGATGATGTACGGATCCGTGTCGACGACATCGAGCATGCAAACGGGCTCCACGGGCCGACGATCGAGGTGGGGCAGACCCTACGCCTGCCGGGCTAGCCGGCCCTCCAGCCTGTGAGGCTGGTCCTGGTGACCCGCAAGGGCTGTCATCTCTGCGACCAGGCTCTGACCCTCCTCCGGGCCCTCGGCCACCAACCTGAGCTGGCCGACGTCGATACCGACGACCGGTTGCACGATCTGTACGACTGGCGCGTGCCCGTGCTCCTGGTCGACGACCGTGTCGCGGCTGAGGGCCGGATCACCCTGGAGCAGCTGCAAAGGGCCCTGGGGAAGGGAGTTGCCTGACGCCCGAGCCGGACCAGGATGCTGCTGATAATGACTGTTCTCGCAAGCCTAGATCGCGGCGGTAGGGGCTCCATAAGCCGCGAGTGCCGGCGGCGGCGGCATTCAAGCTGCGTTAGACCCCGCGAGTGCCGGCGAATGCGGGAAACCGGCGCGATCAGGCCGAGCGCTGCAGCGCCGGTTCGGAGTCCAGGCCGCGCAGGAAGACCTCGAGCGGCAGCGCCGCGACCTCGAAGTCACCCCTGAGCAGCTCCAGGTCTGCGCCGGCCTGGCGTAAACCCGCCACCGCGAGCTCGGCCGTTCGGAGCGAGCCCCTGACGTAGCGGTCCAGCGGCGGCTCCAGCGGCCGCACCGCGCTTTCCTGGCGCCACGACTCACGCACCTCGGCGGCCAGCTCCTCGAGCCGGTCCACGAGCGCATTGACCAGGCGCCGGTCCGCCGGCTCGGAGGCGAGCCGCCTTTGGGTCTCACCGAAGGCCCGGACCAGCCGCCGCAGCCTCACCTGGGTCGCAAGCGTACGCATGTTCGTAGTCATTGTACTCGAACGGGCGTTCTGGCTGCAACCCGGAGCCCTGTTAATCTCACGCGCGGTGCGCCAGCTCCTGGTCACGGCCGGGCTCCTCCTCCCTCTCGCCTTCGACACCTTCGCCCTGGCAGCCGCGCTCGGCGTCGCCGGCCTCGAGCGCCGCGACAGGCTTCGCGTCGCCCTCACGTTCACCGTCTTCGAGGCCGGGATGCCGATCGTGGGCTTGCTGGCGGGCCGTGCGGTCGGCGGCTTCCTGGGCGAATGGGCGGGCTACGGCGCGATTCTTTTCCTGCTCATCGCCGGCGTTCTGCTCCTGAGACCCGGCAAAGACGGGGACGCCGAGGAGCGCCGCCTCAAGCTCCTGGCCCACGCCCGCGGCCTGGCGATCCTCGACCTGGGCCTGACCATCAGCGTCGACGAGCTGACGGTCGGTCTCAGCGCCGGCCTGCTGGGCCTACCGATCGCCATCACCGTGGTCTGGATCGCGGTCCAGGCGTTCGCCGCGGCGCAGCTGGGCCTGCGGTTCGGGGCGCGGATCGGCGAAGAGGTCCGCGAGCGGACCGAGCAGGCGGCCGGGGTCGCGCTGATCGCCGTGGCGCTGGTGCTGCTGGCCCTGAAGCTGCTGAAAATTTAGGGCGCGAAGATTCGGCAGAGGCTCGCCGCCAGCGAGTTCGCGTCGGCGCCCGGGTGAGTCAGGAAGTAGCCGACGGCGTCGCTCACGGCTCCGACCACCGCCCGTCCGAAGACTGCCGGGTCCTTGTCCGCGTAGAACGCGTCGTGGGTCATGGCGTGCCGGACCTCTTCCGCCACGGCGTCGGCGAATTGAGCGTGGAGGTCGTGCCGGACGGCCTCGACCCCCGGGCTCAACCCGACCGACTCGACGATGAGCAGTCGCGCCACGTCCGAGCGCTCGAAGCAGGAGGTCACGAATCGGGTGATTCCAAGCCGGAGCCGCTCGTGGTGGTCGTGCCCAGTGGCCGCGGTCGCCAGGACGTCGTGGATGAGCGCGCCACCCTCCTCCGTCAGCAGCTCACGAAAGCAGTGCTCCTTCGACTCGAAGAACTCATAAAACGCCGACTTGGAGACGCGCGCCCGGGTGACGATCTCGTCCACGGAGGTGACCGTGTAGCCGTGGCCCGCGAACAATGAAAGCGCAGACTCGACGATCCGCCGCCGCCGCTGCTCGGCCCTCGCGTCTCGCCGTAGCTGGGCCGACGGGAGCGCCATTCAGGCCCGCTAGTTCGCCGCCAGGGCGCGCGAGATGACCAGCCGCTGGATCTCGCTCGTGCCCTCGAACAG
>Ga0137365_10001221_pt1 | contig 19693 bp, 19 predicted proteins | sample SagtaG_9_FD_104799 | JGI IMG/M metagenome (GOLD analysis project Ga0137365, IMG submission 104799) | Vadose zone soil microbial communities from Sagehorn Ranch, Mendocino, California, USA - Sage1_L_40_16 metaG | ecosystem: Environmental > Terrestrial > Soil > Vadose zone | place: USA...
AGGCCGGCCGCGATGATCAGCTCGGCGCAGGTGCGCGGCCTGGACGCACGGGCGGCGCACGGCTCCAGCGAGCTGTACAAGGTGGCACCGGCCAGCCGCCGGCCGCCCGCCGCGGGCAGCCTGCCGGGCAGCGCGGCCTTGGCGAGTGCGATCTCCTCGGCATGGTCGTGCGGATCCCGCTCCCGGGAGAAGCCGGTCGCGATGACGCCGCCGTCCGCGGCCACCAGGATGGCGCCCACGGAGAACGCGGTTGCGGACGGGGGGCAGCGCCTGGACAGCCCGATGGCCTCGGCCAGCCAGCGGCCGTCGGCGCCGGCGGTGCCGGGCACCCGCTGCCCCCCGCCAGCGCGGTCAGCCCCGGCGGACGCGCCGCCCGGCCTGGTGCCTGTCATCGGCCCGCTCCTGTTCCCCGCTCGCCGCTGGGCTCGTCGCTACCCAACGGTATCTTCCGTGCCTGGCCCGGTGATTTACTTGGCACGCGGGGGCCAGGATTGCTGGACTTGACGATGGTGAGGGCAATGGCAACGACGACCTGGACGCACGGCCCGGCTAAGTCCGTGGAGACGTTCGACACGCTGAATCCCGCCACCTCGGAAGTCATTGCCACCTACCCGGTCTGCGGTGAGTACGAGATCCAGGCGGCGGTGGACCGTGCGCACCAGGCGGCCGCGTGGTGGGCGGCCTTGCCGTGGAAAGACCGACGGCTCCGGCTGCTGGCCTGGAAGTCGCATATCACCAGGTACATCGCCCGGCTCGCCGAGCTCGTGCATACCGAGACCGGCAAGCCGCTGGCTGACGCCCAGCTGGAAATCCTGCTGGCGATCGTGCACATCGACTGGGCCGCCAAGCACGCGCACCGGGTGCTGCGCCCGCGCAAGGTCCGCAGCGGCCTCATCTCCATCAACCAGGCGGCCACGCTCGAGTACCAGCCCCTGGGCGTGGTCGGCGTCATCGGCCCGTGGAATTACCCGGTGTTCACTCCGATGGGGTCGATCGTCTACGCGCTGGCGGCCAGGAATGCGGTCGTGTTCAAGCCCAGCGAGCTCACCCCGGCGGTCGGCGGCTGGCTGGTCAGCTCGTTTGCCGAGGTGGTACCGGAGCAGCCGGTACTGCAGCTGATCACCGGCGCCGGGGTGACCGGCGACACTCTGGCCAGGAGCAAGGTCAGCAAGATCGCCTTCACCGGCTCGGCGGCCACTGCCAGGAAGGTGATGGCGGCCTGCGCGCAGAATCTCACCCCGCTGGTCGCCGAGTGCGGCGGCAAGGATGCCTTCATCGTCGGGGACGACGCGGACCTGGACGCCGCCGCGGATGCCGCCGCCTGGGGAGCGCTCTCCAACGCGGGCCAGACCTGCATCGGGGTAGAACGGGTGTACGTCGCCGAGGATGTCTACCACACGTTCCTGGAGAAGCTTACGGAACGAGTGGCAGGGGTCCGTCCTGGTGAGGATCGCGAGGCTGACTACGGGCCGATGACCATGCCGGGCCAGTTCGAGGTCGTCGAGAAGCACATCGCCGACGCGCTCGCCAGGGGCGGGCGGCCGGTCGTCGGCGGGATGGCGAGCATCAGGAAGCCATTCATCGGCCCGGTCGTGCTCGCCGACGTGCCCGAGGAGAGCCGGGCCGTGACCGACGAGACATTCGGGCCGACGGTCACGGTCACGAAGGTCGCCGATCTGGCGGAGGGAGTCCGGCTGGCCAACGGCGGCAGGTACGGCCTCGGGGCCACCGTGTTCTCCGGGAACAAGAAGCGGGCGATGGCCGCGGCCAGGGCGCTGCGCAGCGGCATGACGGCGATCAACGCAATCGTCGCGTATACGGGCGTCCCGGCGCTGCCGTTCGGCGGGTCGGGCGATTCCGGCTTCGGCCGGATTCACGGCGCGGACGGGCTGCGGGAGTTCTCCCGGCCGAAGGCCATCACGCGGCAGCGGATGAAGCCGATGGTGAACCTGACGTCGTTCAACCGGACCGACGAAGACATGAAGAAGATCCTCAGCCTGGTGACCATGCTGCACGGCAAGCGCTACAGGAAGTAGCTGCGCGGGCCTGTGCGCGGGCCCGGCGAACCGGGCGGCACACGGGCCGGCCTGCCGGTCCGTGCCAGGCTCCGGCCTGCCGGTCCGTGCCAGGCTCCGGTCTGGTGCGTCCTCGCCGGGAAGCGCGGCGCCAGCGGCCGCCGTGGCCGCCGCGGCCCGCCGGTCAGGAGGCGGCAGACGCAGGCAGGGCGAGCTCGGCGGGCTCCATGGCGGCGAGCGGCGCGCGGCCGCTGATCAGGTCGGCTGCCCGCTCGGCGATCGCGATGGTCGGCGCGTTGGTATTGCCCCGCGGCACCGCCGGCATCACCGAAGCGTCCACGACCCGCAGTCCGTCGACGCCGCGGACGCGAAGCTCGGTGTCCACCACGCTGGTGAGCTTGCTGGCCGCCAGCCGGGAGTCACCACCCATCGCGCAGGTGCCGACCGGGTGGTAGATCGTCGTGATGTCGCGCCGGACGAACTCCGTGAGCTCGGGATCCGTGGCCGCGTCCGGGCCCGGCGCGAGTTCGCCCTTGCAGATCTTGGCCAGCGGCCCGGCCGCGGCGAACTCACGGGCCAGCCGGATTCCCCGGACAAGCGGCTCGATGTCCGCGCCGTCGGAGAGGTAGGCGGGGTCGATGGCCGGCTTATGCCGCGGGTCGGCGCTGCGCAGCGTGATCCGGCCGCGGCTGCCGACGGCCACCAGGGTGATCAGCAGCGAGAGAGCGCGGATCGACGGGTCGGTCAGGCCGAAATTCTGGTAGGGCGTGGGAAGGGCGTGCCACTGCAGGTCAGGCGCCGGAAGCGACGGGTCGGTGCGGCTGAATCCGCCGGCCTCCGCCACGTTCGTCGTCAGCGGGCCTGAGTGCATCATGCGCCAGCGGGCCAGGTTCTTCGGGCCTGCCTTCTCCCAGAGCCCGGTCGCCTTGGGGGTATGCCACATCGCCGTGACGATGGGATGGTCGGACAGGTTCGCGCCGACGCCGGGGCTGTCGGCGACCACGCCGATGCCATGCTCGGCCAGGTGGTCGGCCGGCCCGATGCCGGAGAGCATGAGCAGCTGCGGGCTGCCAATCGCGCCGGCGGCCAGGATGACCTCGCCTTCCGCCCTGGCCGTCTCCTCTACCCCGCGCAGCAGGTACCGCACGCCGACAGCACGGCCGGCCTCGATCGCCACGCCGGTCACCAGCGCGTCGGTCTGCACCGTCAGGTTGGGCCGGCCGGCGGCCGGATGGAGGTAGGCGTCGGCAGCCGACCACCGGCGCCCGTTCCGCTGGGTGACCTGATAGAACCCGGCACCATCCTGCCGGGGGCCGTTGAAGTCGTCATTGGCCTCCATGCCCCACTGCCTGGCCGCATCGACGAACGCCGCCGTCATCGCTGACTTGTACTTCGGGTCCTGCACAGACAGCGGCCCGTCGGCGCCGTGATACGCCGATGCGCCCCGCGAGTTGCTCTCCGCGCGGAGGAAATACGGGAGCAGGTCGGTGTAGCCCCATCCTTCGCAGCCGTACTCGTCCCGCCAGGTGTCGTAGTCGTACCTGCTCCCCCGGATGTAGATCATCGCGTTGATCGACGATGAGCCGCCCAGCGTCCGGCCGCGCGGCCAGTAGATAGACCGGTCAGCCGCCCGTTGCTGCGGCACCGTCGTGTAGTCCCAGTCATAGGTGCTCTTGAAGAGCAGGTTCAACGCGGCGGGGATGTGTATCTCGTCCGCGTCATCAGGCGGCCCGGCCTCAAGCAGCAGCACCTGCGTTGACGGGTTCTCGGTAAGGCGCGCCGCGAGAACGCAGCCGGCGCTGCCCGCGCCAACGATGACATAGTCGTACACGGCCACCTCCCGAACACAGTTCGGACTTCCACGGATACCCTACTCGTCGGTTGCTGCTCATAGCCCTCGGGTGAAGTGACCAGATTCCGGCCCAGGACGGCAGTACTGACCGGAGGCAGCACCGGCGTGAACCAGCATGGCGGGGGTTCCGGCTGGAGCGGGGCCGGCGGGAGCGGGGCCGGCCGGAAGCGGCGCGAGGCGGGAGCGGGGCCGGCCGGAAGCGGCGCGAGGCGGGAGCAGGGCCGGCCGACGGCGGCACCGGCGGAGCCGGCGGGGAGGGCGGGTCCCCCCAGCCCTCCCACGCCGGCCGGGGCGGGTCCGCGCGGTCCTGGCCGGCGGCGCTGTCAGGGCGCTCCCGTCGTGGGAGCATGCCCTCCACCCCAGTCGGGTCACTCGTCAAGTCAGGCGGGCCCCCGAGAACCACCTGGGCACTTAACGAAAAGTGACCCGCGAGTCAGCTACTGCCAACCCGCCCCAGGTCTTGTTACGGCCTGGTCAGGGCTATCAGATTGATGACCGAAATCAATCCTCTACTCGCAGGCCATCACTCACCGTCACCGATAACCCTTCGTGCTTATACGATGCCACATCGTCATCAATATGTGAATACCCAGGTCAGATAAGTATCGCGCAGTCTTGCGGGCAGCGGTCGACGTGCTAGCTAGGCTCGCAGCTGATACGGAACGCTACATTTTAGGCTACATTATCTGCAGGTAGCACTCTGTCCATCAAGCGCGTCCTGGCGGCCCCGCCACTCAACGCCAGCCCCGTCGGCGGCCCCTGTGCGGCGGCCTTGTGCCGACGGCCCTGTGCGGCGGCCTTGTGCCGGCGGCCCTGTGCCGGCGGCCCTGTGCGGCGGCCTTGTGCCGGCGGCCCTGTGCCGGCGGCCCCTGTGCGGCGGCCTTGTGCCGGCGGCCCCTGTGCGGCGGCCTTGTGCCGGCGGCCCCTGTGCGGCGGCCCCTGTGCGGCGGTCCCTGTGCGGCGGTCCCTGTGCCGGCGGCCGCTGCTCCCCAGCGCCAGCTACGGTGGAGCCATGGCGCGTGACAAAGGCGAGACGCCGGTAGTGCTCTCCCGCATCTACACCCGGACCGGCGACGACGGGACCACCGGACTCGGCGACGCCAGCCGCGCGGCCAAGACCGACCCGCGGCTCATGGCCTACGCTGACGTCGACGAGGCCAACTCGGCCATCGGAGTCGCCGTCACCATGGGCGGGCTGCCTGGCGAGATCACCGCGCTGCTGATCCGCATTCAGAACGAGCTTTTCGACGTGGGCGCGGACCTCTGCACGCCGGTGACGACGGATCCCGCCTACCCGCCGATGCGGATCGATGACAGCTACGTGACCGCGCTCGAGCGGGAATGCGACGCGCACAACGAAGGGCTGCCCACCCTGCGCAGCTTCGTGCTGCCGGGCGGCACGGCGGGAGCGGCGCTGCTGCACACGGCCAGGACAGTCGTCCGGAGGGCCGAGCGGAGCACCTGGGCAGCCATCGCCGCGCATGGCGACGCCATGCACCCGCTGCCGGCCCGGTATCTGAACAGGCTGTCCGACCTGCTGTTCATCCTGGCCCGCCGGGCCAACGAGCCGGGCGGCGACCTGCTGTGGAAGCCGGGCGGGAAGCGCTGAGCCTGCTCAGGCGATGATCCGCGCGGCAGGCCCGGCCATGATCACCACAACCGAAGTCTCCACGGTTTGAGGGGAACCCCGCGCGAGGTCAGCGGGGGCTGTTGCCGCGTCCCGGCGGCGCGGATTCGAGCCAGGCCAGGAACCCGGTCAGGGCCGCCTCGCTCATGGCCAGCTCTACAGGCCCGCCGCACTCCGCCGTGCGGCACTCCACCACGACCAGGCCCTGGCCCAGGCTGGCCGACTCCCAGGCGTCAGCGGGCCGCCGGGACTCGACGCTGAGCGCCCGCCGCGCGAAGACAGCACGGGGTCTCAGCAGCACGCCGAAGGCGTCATACCAGCGCAGCTCGGCGGGCTGGTAGGCAGCGAGGCCAAGCCGCCAGCTCTGCTCGGGACTGCGGCGCAGCCCGCACTCGACGGTCCCGCCGCCCCGCTCGAGCAGGATCCGGCGGATCGCGATGCCCGCCGCGGCGGCCACGGCGAGGGCGAGCAGGGCGGCGAGAATCCAGACCGCGCCGAGTTCCAGCGCTGCTGCCACTCAGCCCTCCGAGCCGGCCCTCGTCAGGCCCGGTCGCCGGCGGCCCTGAGCTGCGCTCTGAGGTATCGGACGTCCGCGCTGTCTTCCGCGCCCGGGCCGGCGGCTTCCAGTGCGGCATCAAGAGCTGCCTGCGCCTCGCCGCGGTCGACGTCGCTGCCGAGCCGGGCCTCGCGTGCCAGGATCGACACCCGGTCATCCGCGACGGACAGGAAGCCCCCGCCGATCGCGGTGAGCAGTTCACCGCCATCCGCCTGGTCATCCCCGGGCAGGATCCGCACGATGCTGCCCTCCGCGATGATGCCGAGCACGGGCGTGTGACCAGTCAGGATTCCGATATCCCCGTCCAGGGTCTTGGCGATAACCCGCTGCGCATCGCCTGCCCAGATCTCGCCCTCGGGGGCGACCAGTTCCACGTACAGCGTCACGGTGCCACCTCGCGCGACTCTGGCCCGGTGCCCGCCACGGGCGACTCCGGCCCGGTGCCCGCCACGGGCGACTCCGGCCCGGTGCCCGCCACGGGCGACTCCGGCCCGGTGCCCGCCACGGGCGACTCCGGCCCGGTGCCCGCCATGCGCGACTCCGTCACGACCGCTCCAGTTCCTTGGCCTTCTTCTCCACGTCCTCGATCCCGCCGCACATGAAGAACGCCTGCTCCGGAAGGTGGTCGTACTTGCCCTCGGAGAGCGCCTTGAAGGAGGAGATGGTCTCCTCCAGCGGGACGCTCACGCCGGGCTGGCCGGTGAACTGCTCGGCCACGAACATGGGGTGAGACAGGAATCGCTCGATCCGCCGCGCGCGCTGGACGGTGACCTTGTCCTCTTCGGAGAGCTCGTCGATGCCCAGGATGGCGATGATGTCCTGCAATTCCTTGTAGCGCTGCAGGATCCGCTGTACCTCCCGCGCGACGTCGTAGTGCTCCTGTCCGACGTATGCCGGATCCAGGATCCGGGAGGTGGAGTCCAGCGGGTCGACCGCCGGGAAGATCCCCTTCTGGGTGATCTCCCGGGAGAGCACGGTGGTCGCGTCGAGATGCGCGAAGGTGGTGTGCGGTGCCGGGTCGGTGATGTCGTCGGCGGGCACGTAGATGGCCTGCATCGACGTGATCGAGTGACCCCGGGTGGAGGTGATCCGCTCCTGCAGTTGGCCCATCTCGTCGGCCAGGGTGGGCTGGTAGCCCACTGCCGAGGGCATCCGCCCGAGCAATGTGGACACCTCGGACCCGGCCTGGGTGAACCGGAAGATGTTGTCGATGAACAGCAGCACGTCCTGCTGTTGTACATCGCGGAAGTACTCCGCCATCGTCAGCGCGGCCAGGCCAACCCGCAGCCTGGTGCCCGGCGGCTCGTCCATCTGGCCGAAGACCAGGGCGGTGTCCTTGATGACGTCGGAGTCCGTCATCTCGATGAACAGGTCGTTGCCCTCGCGGGTGCGCTCCCCCACCCCGGCGAACACGGACACCCCGGCCGTCTTCGCGACCCGGGTGATCATCTCCTGGATGAGGACGGTCTTGCCCACCCCGGCGCCGCCGAACAGGCCGATCTTGCCGCCCTTGACGTACGGGGTGAGCAGGTCCAGCACCTTGATGCCGGTCTCCAGGATCTCGGTCCGCGCCTCCAGCTGGTCGAATGGCGGCGGATCGCGATGGATCCCCCAGCGTTCGGTGATCTTCAGCGACGCGGTGGGCACGTCGAGCGTCTCGCCGAGCACGTTGAAGACATGGCCCTTGGTGACATCGCCGACGGGGACCGAGATCGAGCTGCCCGTGTCCGCCACCGCCGCCCCGCGGACCAGGCCATCGGTGGGCTGCATCGAGATGGTGCGGATGACGTTGTCGCCGATGTCCTGGGCGACTTCCAGGGTCAGCGTCCGTACCTCGTCACCCAGCGTGACGTCCACATGCAGGGCGTTGTAGATGTCGGGAATCTCCGCGGCGGGAAACTCCACGTCAACCACGGGGCCGATGACCCGCACAACGCGGCCGGTGGCGGCGCCAGTGGCATTCCCGCCTTCAGCGGCGGGATTCTCTACGGTTGCGGTCATGTTAATGCTCACTAACTCCCTGCGATCGTCTCAGCCAGCGCGTTGGCGCCCCCGACGATCTCGCTGATTTCCTGGGTGATCTCTGCCTGGCGTGCCTTGTTCGCCTCGCGGGTGAGCTGCTCAAGCAAGTCGTTGGCGTTGTCGGTCGCCGACTTCATCGCGCGCCGGCGGGCCGCGATCTCGGCGGCCGCGGATTCGAGCAGCGCATGGAAGATCCTGCTTTCCACATACCACGGCAGCAGGGCGTCCAGCACGGCGCCGGGCGATGGCTCGAATTCGTAGACCGGCACCGGCCCGTGGGGCAGCTCGGTGGTTTCCTCGATCTGCAGCGGCAGCAGCCGGCGGATGACGGGCTGCTGGGTCAGCATGGAGACGAACTCCGTGTAGACGACGTGAAGCTCGTCCACGCCGCCCTCGCTCGCTGGCCGGCTAAAGGCCTCCAGCAGCACGGACGTGATCTCGGCGGCGTTCCGCTGCGCCGGGACCTCAGAGAAACCGCTCCACTCGGCCGCCATCTCCCGTTGGCGGAACCGGTGCCAGCCGATCCCCTTGCGCCCCGAGACGTACGGCACCACCTCGATGCCGCGGCCTTCCAGCAGCGCGCGCAGGCCTTGAGCCTCGCGCAGCACGCTGGCGTTGAAGCCGCCGCAGAAGCCGCGGTCACTGGTCAGGATCAGGACCGCGGCCCGGGCCGGGTTGGCATGCTCGCTCGTCAGCGGATGATCGATCTGGGCCGAACGGCTCACCACGGCCTCGACGGCCTGGGTGAGCTCGCGCGCGTAGGGCGTGGCGTCGCGGACTCGCTGCTGGGCCCTGACCACCCGCGACGACGCGATCAGCTCCTGGGCGCGCGTGATCTTGGCGGTGGACTGGACCGTGCGGATCCGCCGCCTGACCGCGCGAAGCTGGGCTCCCATGCCGTGCCTTCCGCCTACTTCTTCTGCTTGGCCGGGGGAACGCGCCTGGCTACCGTCTCCTGGCCGACATCGATTTCGTCGACGGCGTCCACCGGGTCTTCGTCCACCACCAGCATGTCGCCGCTGCCCGTCTCGAACCCGCGCCGGAATTCCTCCATCGCGTCCTTGAGCGCGGTGACGGTGTCATCGGACAGCTCGCCGGTCTCCCTGATCGCGTCCAAGATCCCTGACTTGTCCCGGCGGAGCTGATCAAGGAACTCGCGCTCGAAGCGGCGGATGTCCTCCAGCGGCACGTCGTCGAGCAGCCCGGAAGTGCCGGCCCATACGGTGACCACCTGCTGGTCCACCGCCAGCGGGCTGTACTGCGGCTGCTTGAGCAGCTCGACCAGCCTGCCGCCCCGGTCGAGCTGCGCGCGGGACACCGCGTCGAGGTCCGAGGCGAACGAGGCGAAGGCCTCCAGGTCGCGGTACTGCGAGAGGGCCAGCTTCAGGCCCCCGGCCACCGTCTTCATTGCCTTGATCTGGGCGTCGCCGCCGACCCTGGACACCGACTGGCCGACGTTGATGGCGGGGCGGACGCCGGAGTTGAACAGGTCAGTCTCCAGGAAGATCTGTCCGTCCGTGATCGAGATGACGTTCGTCGGGATGTAGGCCGAGATGTCGTTCGCCTTCGTCTCCACGATCGGCAGCCCGGTGAGCGAGCCGCCGCCGAGGTCATCGGAGAGCTTCGCGCAGCGCTCCAGCAGCCGCGAGTGCAGGTAGAAGACGTCACCCGGGTAGGCCTCACGGCCTGGCGGGCGGCGCAGCAGCAGCGAGACGGCGCGGTAGGCCTCCGCCTGCTTGGTCAGGTCATCGAAAATGATCAGCACATGCTGGCCGGCGTACATCCAGTGCTGGCCGATCGCCGAGCCGGTATACGGGGCGATGTACTTGTAACCGGCCGGGTCAGAGGCCGGCGCTGCCACGATCGTGGTGTACTCCATCGCGCCGGCATCCTCGAGGGACTGCCGGACCTGGGCGATGGTCGAGCCCTTCTGGCCCACGGCGACATAGACGCACTTGACCTGCCTGGCCGGGTTGCCCGACTCCCAGTTGTCCTTCTGGTTGATGATCGTGTCGATGGCGATGGCCGTCTTGCCGGTCTGCCGGTCGCCGATGATCAGCTCGCGCTGGCCACGGCCGATCGGGGTCATGGCGTCGATCGCCTTGATCCCGGTCTGCAGCGGCTCGTTGACCTTCTGGCGCTGCACCACGGACGGCGCCTGCACCTCAAGGGGGCGCAACTCGGTGTCCTCGATGGGGCCCTTGCCGTCCAGCGGCTCGCCCAGCGGGCCGACGACGCGGCCGAGGAACCCGTCACCGACCGGGACGGAGAGTACCTCGCCGGTGCGGCGGACTTTCTGGCCCTCGTCGATCTTGCTGAAATCGCCGAGGATCACCACGCCGATTTCGCGTACGTCGAGGTTCAGCGCAAGGCCGCGCGTGCCGTCCTCGAACTCGAGCAACTCGTTCGCCATCGCCGACGGCAGTCCCTCGACCCGGGCGATGCCGTCGCCGCACTCCGCAACGATGCCGACCTCTTCGGTCGAGGCCGCCTCCGGTTCGTAGGCCCGGACGAATTCGGCCAGCGCGTCCCGGATTTCATCGGGCCGGATTGTCAGCTCCGCCATTGTCCTCGTGTCTCTCGTCTCGATCATCTGTTCGCTCGCGTCCGTGGCAGGCAATGGCCTGCGGGTCAGGCGGCTAGCCTGCGCCGGAGCGCTGCCAGCTGGGTCGCCAGGCTCCCGTCAATGAGGTCGTCGGCTATCCGGACGGACATCCCGCCGATGACCTCCGGGTCGAGCACGACATTCAGGTGCACATCGTGGCCGTACGCAGCGGCGAGCGCCGCCGCCAGCCTGCTGCGCTGCTCCGCGCTGAGCTCGGCCGCCACGTGCACTTCGGCGACCAGCCGCTCGCGCCGCCGCGCCGCCAGGCCGGCGTACTCATCCAGGCTCCTATCCAGGCTACGTCCCCGCGGATGAAATGCGGCCTCGGTGATCAGGCGCAGCGCCGGCGGCGTGATCTTGCCGGCCAGCAGCGCGTCCAGCAGCCGCTGCTTGCGCTCCGGGTCGACGAACGGGCTGGAAAGCGCGACCCGCAGGTCGGGCTCGGCGTCGACGATCCGGCCGAACCTGAAGAGCTCGTCCTCGAGCTCATCCAGCGTGCCGTCTGCCTCAGCGCCCTCGACGACCGCCAGCACGGCGAGCTGCTCGGCCGCGTCCGCCAGGTCAGCCGGAGCCGACCACCGGCTGCGGGCCAGGCCGGTCACCACATCGAGCGCCGCGGCAGAGACCTTCCCGCCGAGCACGGCCTCGGCCAGGCCGGCTTTCGCATCCGCCGAGCGCGACGGGTCGGACAAGACGCGGCGGAGCCCGGGCTCCCGGTCGAGCACCCCGACGACGGCAAAGAGCTCATCGCCGAGCTGCCCGGCATGCCCGCCCGGCGCGGCGGCCGACAGCCGCTCCACGGCCTCGGCAAGTGATGCCCTGCTCGCGCCCCTCATGACGTCGTCCTGGCTCCAGCCGTGTCCTCGGCCTGCTCCTCCAGCTGCGCGAGGAACCGGTCGACGGTCCGGCGCTGCCGTGCCTCGTCCTCCAGGGACTCGCCGACGATCCGGCCCGCCAGCTCAACCGCGAGCGCTCCGACCTCAGCCCGCAGCGCGGTGATCGCCTGCTGCCGGTCGGCATCCAGCTGCGCGTGCGCCGCCGCCACGATCCGCTGCCGCTCCGCCTCCCCCTCGGCCCGGAGCTCCGCCTTGATCTGGGCGCCCTGCTCCTTGGCTTCCTCACGGAGCCGGGAAGCCTCGTGCCGGGCCTCGGCAAGCTGCGCACGGTACTGCTCAAGGGCCCGGTTCGCCTCCGTCTGGGCTTCCTCGGCGCGGTGCAGGCCGCCCTCGATCGCGTCGGTGCGCTCTTCGAGGGTCTTGCTGATCCGCGGCATCAGGACCCTGGCGAGCAGCGCGAAAACGATCAGGAACGCGACGGAGCCGATGATCAGCTCGGGCAGCTCCGGGAAGAGCGGATTGCTGGGCGGGATGACCGGCGACGCGGCGAGGTACTTCACCGTTCGGCTTCCTCTCCGTGAACTATGAGTACTTGAAGATGAACGGGATGACGATCCCGATCAGCGCCAGCGCCTCGGTCAGCGCGAACCCGATGTACATGTTGGACCGGATCAGGCCGGCCGCCTCGGGCTGGCGGGCCATAGCCTCGACGCCGTGGCCGAAGATCAGGCCGATACCGATGCCGGGACCGATAGCGGCCAGGCCATAGGCGACCGCGCCGATGTTGATGCTGATGACTTGCGGCGCAGAAGCAGCGAGATGTGCGAGGTCAGGCATGTGTGCGTTCCTTTGCGGTCGAGCCGGCGAATGTCCCCCGGCGGTTCAAACGGGAAGTCCGTTCCGTTGCCGGCCCGGCCGGCATTCCAGTCTGGCCGCAGGTCATCTCAGTGACCTGCTTCCAGCGAGCCGCCGATGTACTGGGCGGTCAGGATCGTGAAGATATAGGCCTGCAGCGCCTGGATCAGCATCTCGAAGCCGGTCAGCGCCACGGTGAGGATGAACGAGGTAGCGCTGAACAGCAGCCCGACGCTGAGGGTGAGCAGGTACCAGGTGGCCAGGGTGAACACCAGCAGCAGGATGTGCCCGGCGAACATGTTGGCGAAGAGCCGGACCGCCAGCGTGAACGGCCGGACGATGACGTACTGCAGGATCTCGACCGGCGCGAGGATGATCAGGATCGGCCAGGGCACCCCGGTGGGGATCATGTTCTTGAAGTAGCCGCCCAGTCCCTGATGCTTGATGCCGAGGTAGGTGTACGTCCCGTAGACCATGAGCATCAGCGCGACCGGGAACGCGATCTGTGACATCGCCGGGAACTGGGCCACCGGGATGATCTCCATCAGGTTCATGACCCAGATGAAGAAGAACAGCGACACGAGGAAGGGCAGGTAGCCGTCGCCCCGCTTGCCCATCATCGGCCGCAGGATCTCGTCCCTGACGAACGTAATGCCGAGCTCGCCGAGGTTCTGCGCGCCGCGCGGTACCAGTTTCGGCTGGGCGAACGCGGCCCAGAAGAACGCGATGACCAGCCCGGCGCAGACGACGGCCAGCAGCATCGGCTTGGTGAAGTCGAAGGAGCCGATGGAGAACAGCGGCGTGAACACGAAAGTCGGGCTTGGGTATCCCGGGGCCGGGAAGCCGCAATGGGAGGATGAAAAAACATGACTGCTGGACTCGGTGCATACCCCCCCGGCGAGCGTTCTCAGGTCACCGGTCACCGTCGTTCTCCTCCACTTCCGCCCCTGGTTGCAGCGCCGGCGGCCGCCACGCAGATGTCACGTGCGGCTGATGCGGCGCTACCTTGCCCGACACGCGGATGGTAATGGGCCGGCATGCCGCGGTAATACCGCGGGTCAAGACCGGCCGTACTTCAGCACGATCAGCAGGATTGCCACGCCCAGGCCGGCCAGCATGCCCAGCGGGAAGAGCAGCGGCAGATGCGTCCAGTGGCCGACCAGCCAGCCGATCGCCCCGTAGACCACCATCCCGGAGATGAGATAGCTGAACACCGACCAGCCGGCGTTCTGCTCGCCGGGGCCGCGCTCGCCCGCACTGTGCTCGCCGGGACTGCGCTCGCCGGGACTGTGCTCGCCGGGACGCCGCGACCGCCCGGGCTCGTCCTGCCCCGCGGGCCGGCCACCAGACGTCATCTCGTGCCGCCCCGGGACGTTTCCCGCAGATGGCCGCGCCGGGAGGTTCCCTGACAATGACAGCATTCTGCCCGGGCCGCGATCCGCCGTCCGGTCGTCGTGTTGCCGCCACGCGTCACCGTTCTCCGTCCGGCTCGACATACGGGACCTTGAGCCGGAGTGACCAGGTGACCTGCGACGCGCTCCAGGTCAGGATGCAGACGATCGCGGTCACGCCGAAGAGCCTGGGGCTGAAGGCCGTCGCGTTGCTGAAGCGGACGACGAAGAACAGCAGCACCAGGATCTTGGCGACGTAGGTGGTCAGCGCCGTTACCATCATGACCTGCGGGCTTACCTTCGCGGCTGCGCCAACCGCGGCCACGCTGATGGCGAAGAAGGCGGCCACCAGAGCCGTGCCGAGCAGCGCCCCGAGCGCGCCCTTACTGCCTGCGATCGCGGCGCTGACCGCGACCATGACCGCCGCCGCGGCCGCTGTCACTGCAGCTGACCTGCGGAGGATCCGGGCATAGCTCGCCAGCATCTAGAGGACTCCGGGGGACTCGACGGAGAATTTGCTGACCTGCGGAGATGACCAGCTGCTTACCTCGGCACCCAGGTGCCACCGGGCGACCGCGCCGCGGTAGCGACGCGACTCCGCCGCCAGGTGAGCGAAAGGTATCACGGTTGACTCACTCATCTTCCAGCGGGTGCTCGTGAAAGATATCACAAGCTCCCCGACGATGGTCTCAATGGGTCACCTACTGTGACGAACGAACCCATTGCTCACGAACAGTGGGTAACGTGCGCACTTGCGGCTGCGCCGCAGCCGCGAGCCGCCGCGCGCTGGCGCCGCAAGGCTGGCGCGTCTGCTACGTACCTACCCGCCCGGGGCGCCGGGGCAAAGCGCGTTTGCACCCGTTTTGCTCACCGCGAACGGCCAGCGCCGCCCGCCCCGTGCGGACCGCCCGGGGATGCGGATTCACCGGCCGCCAGCGGCACGCGAAGCCCTCCCGGCTGCCACCTGCGCACCAGCCGTCACCTGCGCACCGGCGGCCTGCGCAGCAGCGGTCACCTGCGCGCCTGCCGGGGCTTTTTGGGCAGCCGCCGGGGAGCCGCCCGGCTGCTGCCTGGCGGGCTGGGGTCCAGCGTGCTGGGCCCGCTGCCCGGGCTTGCGGCGCCGCTCCCACCACCGGAGCCTGGGCATCGACATCAGCAGCAGCGTGAGGACCGCGGCCACGGTCGCCACCGCCAGCACGAACAGCTGCGTCCGCACGATCGACAGCCAGACGACCGTGCCGGAGAACAACGTCGCCCACAGGTACATGATCAGCACGCTGGAGCGATGGGAGTGGCCGATGTCCAGCAGCCGGTGATGCAGGTGCTTGCGATCGGGCGCGAACGGCGACTTGCCCGCCCTGGTCCGGCGGATGACGGCGAGCAGCAGGTCCGAGTAAGGGATGACGAGGATAGCGGCCGGCAGCAGCAGCGGCAGGATCTCGGCGAACCGGTTGACCGCGCCGCCCCGGTAGGCCGCAGGCGTGGTCAGGGTCTGGTAGTCGAGCGAGGCGATGCTGGAGATCGGCGCGTAGGCGAGCAGCAGGCCGAGCAGCATCGCGCCGGTGTCGCCCATGAAGATCCTGGCCGGGAAGGAATTATGCGGGACGAACCCGATGCAGATGCCGGCCAGGACTGCGGACGCCAGCGCCGGGCCGGTCTGCTCGTCCAGGCCCAGCCTCTTGGTGAGGGTGTAGTAGTAGAGGAAGAAGGCCGTCGCGCCGATCCCGACGATCCCGGCCGCGAGTCCGTCCAGGCCGTCGATGAAGTTGACCGCGTTGATGGTTGCCACCACGACCAGGATGGTCAGCGCCGTGGCCTGGTCCTGGGTGAGAATGAGCGTCCCGCCGCCCGGCTCGGGCAGCCAGCCCACCTGCGCGCCGCTCCAGACCAGCACGGCGCCAGCGGCCACCTGGCCAGCCAGCTTGCTCGCCGGGTTGAGGCCCCACCGGTCGTCGACGAAGCCGACCACGACGATCAGCCCGCCGGCCAGCAGCAGGCCGGATGACATCCGGCTGCCGACGAAGACATCACGCAACGGCTTGATCTGCCCGGCCACCAGCAAGCCGGCCACCAGCCCGCCGTACATGGCCAGGCCGCCGAGCAACGGCACCGGCTCCACGTGCACGTCCCTGTCACGCCCAGCGTGCATGGCGCCGACTGCCATCGCCCCGCGGCGGACGAGCGGGGTGAGCAGGTAGGTGACAGCAGCCGTGATCAGCACCGTAACCAGGTACTCGCGCACGGCATTCACCAGATCCGGATGGGTGTGACGAGCATTACGGCAACTCTAGAGCACCTTGCGGCGCACCGGGCCGCGCGCCGCGGGTCACGAAGAGGGCTCCGCATCCTCGTCCGCGGCGATGTGGACGACCTCGCGGAGCCGCTCCAGCGAGATCATGCCCTTGCGCAGCAGCCGCGGCAGGCCGCCGGTCAGGTCGACGATCGTGGAGGCGACTGGCGCCGCGCACTGCCCGCCGTCCAGGTAGACCGCCACCGTCTCGCCGAGCTGCTCCTCCGCTTCCGCCGCCGTCGTGGCGGACAGCGAGCCAGAGCGGTTGGCGCTGCTGACCGCGAGCGGCCCGGTCTCCTGCAGCAGTTCCAGCGCGACCTGGTGCAGCGGCATCCGGACGGCGACGGTGCCCCGGGTGTCACCCAGGTCCCAGTGCAGGGTCGGGGTCGCCTGACAGACCAGGGTCAGGGCGCCTGGCCAGAACTCGTCGATCAGGTCCTTGCCGTACGGGCCGAGATCGGCGATCAGCGCGGTGGCCGCACGGACCGTGCCGACAAGGACCGGCGGCGGCATGCTTCTCCCCCGCCCCTTGGCTTCCAGCAGGGCGGTGACCGCGGCAGGGTTGAAGGCATCGGCGCCGACTCCGTAGACCGTGTCCGTCGGCAGCACGATCAGCTCGCCGTTGCTGACAGCGGCAGCAGCCTCGGTGAGTCCCGCTGCGCGCTCCGATGCATCAGCACAGTCAAACCGTCGGCTCATGGCCGCCCATCCTGCCACGGAACCCGCCAGAACCGGCACCGGGGCCGCCCGTCACCGGCACCGGGCCGCCCGTCACCGGCCAGCCTGGTCACGCTCGCACGGACGTGACGAACCGGTCCCGGCCGGCCAGATCCTTGTGGTTGCGGGTCTCCCGCCAGCCGCGCTCCTCCGGGAAGATCCAGTAGACCGCGCTGCCCTGCTGCGCGCCATGCTCGACGGCCAGCAGGCCCCGCGGACGCAGCAGCCTGCTCGCGACGGCCTCGATCGCCTTGACCGCGTCGAGCCCGTCATCGCCGCCCCACAGCGCGGTAGCCGGATCGTACTCGCCCACCTCGGGGGGCACCCAGGCGCCGGCCGGGATGTACGGCGGGTTGCTGATGACCAGGTCCGCGGCCGAGTCGAGATCGCCAAGCGCACGGCAGAATTCGCCGACCGCCGCCCGGCGGAAGTCGCCGGAATGCAGGCTCACCCTGCCCGCCGTGTGCGGGGCCGCGGCCGCGCACCTGGCGATGTTCCGTTCCGCCCATTGCCGCGCGAGCGGGTCGGCCTCGACCGCGTGCACCCTGGCTCGCGGGACCTCCTGCGAGATCGCCAGCGCGATCGCGCCCGAGCCGGTCCCGAGATCGACAACGAGCGGCTCGGCGACGTCCATTTCCCTGAGCCGGTCGATCGCCCAGCCGGTCATCACCTCGGTCTCCTGGCGCGGCACGAAGACGCCGGGCCCCACCGCGAGGTCCAGGTACCGGAAATAGGCATGCCCGGTGATGTGCTGCAGTGGCTCGCGCGCTTCGCGCCTGGCGATCTCGTCCCAGAACCTCGGGTCGAACGCGGCATCCGGCACCCTGGTCAGCGCGCCGCGGGCCACGCCGTGCACATGCGCGGCGATCAGCTCGGCATCGGTGCGCGGTGACTCGACGCCCGCCCCGGCCAGCCGCGCGGCCGCGACGACGATCTCGTCGAGCAGCAGGCTCATCGGGCCGGTCCGCGCAGCCTTGCCGCGAGCGGGCCCTGGTCGTCAGGCAGCATCGCTGCCGGCCATCTTCTCCGCGCGGTCCGCCGCGGAGAGCGCGCTGATCACGGCGTCCAGGTCACCGTCGATGACCTGATCGAGGTTGTACGCCTTGAAGCCGACGCGGTGATCGGAGATCCGGTTCTCCGGGAAGTTGTAGGTACGGACCCGCTGCGAGCGGTCCACCGTGCGGACCTGGCTGCGCCGGTCGGCCGCGGCCTGGGCGTCCGCCTCCTCCTGCGCCTGGGCCAGCAGCCGCGCGCGGAGGATGCGCAGCGCCTGCTCCTTGTTCTGCAGCTGGCTCTTCTCGTTCTGGCAGGAGACCACGATCCCGGTCGGCAGGTGGGTGATCCGCACGGCGGAGTCCGTGGTGTTGACGCTCTGGCCGCCGGGGCCGGACGAGCGGAACACGTCAACCCGCAGCTCGTTGGGGTCGATGGTCACCTCGACCGGGTCTGCCTCCGGCATGACCAGGACCCCGGCCGCGGACGTGTGGATCCGGCCCTGGGACTCGGTGACCGGCACCCGCTGCACCCGGTGCACGCCACCTTCGTACTTCAGCTTGGCCCACGCGCCCTGGCCGGCCGGCCCTGGCCGGCCGCCGGCCTTGACCGCGACCGTGACGTCCTTGTACCCGCCCAGGCCGGTCACCGTGGCGTCGAGGATCTCGGTCTTCCAGCCCTGCCGCTCGGCGTAGCGCAGGTACATCCGCAGCAGGTCACCGGCGAACAGGGCCGATTCCTCCCCGCCCTCGCCGGCCTTGACCTCCAGGATGACGTCCTTCGCGTCGTTGCTGTCCCGGGGCACGAGCAACTGCTGCAGCCGTTCCTCGAGTTCGGCGCGACGGAGGCCGAGCTGCCCGGCCTCCGCGGCGAAGGCCGCGTCCTCTTCGCCGAGTTCCAGCGCGGCCGCCTCGTCGGCGCAGACCTGCTGCCACTCCTGGTACGCGTGCACAATCGGGCTGAGCTCGCCGTAGCGCCGGCCAAGGGCCCTGGCGCGCTCCGGGTCAGCGTGCACCGCCGCGTCCGACAGCTCGCGTTCCAGCGCCGCACGCTCACTCGCGAGGTCGGCAAGCCGCTCGAACACCGCTTCCTCCCCAGATGCACCGGTGCCGGGCGGCCTGTCTGGGCCCGGCGTGATAGCAGTTCGGTTTTTGCACGTTATAGCGTGGAAAAACCGAACCACTCTTTCCGACTGGCTGCCTGGGACGGCGCTACTTACCGGCCTGGTCGGCCTGGCCGGGCTTACCCGAACTGCCGCCCCCCGGCTTCTTGCCGAAGCGCCGCTCGAACCTGGCGACCCGCCCGCCGGTGTCCAGAATCTTCTGCTTGCCGGTGTAGAACGGGTGGCAGTTCGAGCAGATATCGGCGTGGATCACGCCATTCTTGGCAGTGCTCCGCGTGGTGAACGTGTTCCCGCAGGTACACGTCACCGTGGTCACCACGTAATCGGGGTGAATATCAGGCTTCACTTCAGACTCCTGGTTCTGGCGGTCGCCGGGTCGCCACAGGAATGCCTGCTCCCTGGGCGTGAACCGGTACCGCGCGATCTCGGTTTACCAGTGTGCCAGACCGTGCAACAGCCGGCGCGGGCTGGAGATTCCCCCGTTATGACTGGCTGTTCGTGGTCTTCTGCACGTGCAGCAGGAACTCGGCGTTGCTCTTCGTCTCCCGCATCCGCTCCATCAGCACCTCCAGGGCCTGCTGCGGCTCCAGCGCGTGCAGCACCCGGCGCAGCTGCCAGACGATCTTGAGCTCGTCCGGCGCCATCAGCAGCTCTTCCTTACGCGTGCTCGACGCGTCCACGTCGACCGCGGGGAAGATCCGCTTGTCGGCAAGCTCGCGGCGCAGCCGCAGCTCCATGTTGCCGGTGCCCTTGAACTCCTCGAAGATGACCTCGTCCGCGCGGGAGCCGGTCTCGATCAGGGCCGTGGCCA
>Ga0137365_10001232_pt1 | contig 19612 bp, 10 predicted proteins | sample SagtaG_9_FD_104799 | JGI IMG/M metagenome (GOLD analysis project Ga0137365, IMG submission 104799) | Vadose zone soil microbial communities from Sagehorn Ranch, Mendocino, California, USA - Sage1_L_40_16 metaG | ecosystem: Environmental > Terrestrial > Soil > Vadose zone | place: USA...
GACAGAGGAAATGGGTGACATGATTTACGATGTGCTTGTTCCGACTGAGCGCGTCTCGGAGATCAAGAAGGGAAAAAAGAGCGAGACGACTCGAAAATTTTTTCCCGGCTACCTAATTGTCAACATGCATTTGCTCGACGAAAACAATCAGCTCGTAGGACGCACGTGGTACTTTATTCGCGACACACCCGGCGTGATCGGGTTTGCCGGCACGAAGGACAAACCGATTCCGATGCGCCAATCGGAAGTGGACAACATGCTGGCGCAAATGAAAGAGCGCGAAGAAAAGGTGAAGCCGAAGGTCAGCTTTGAGGTGGGTGAATCGGTGAAAGTGGCCGATGGTCCGTTCCAAAATCAGACTGGTATCGTCGAAGAAATCGATCCCGAACGCGGCAAGCTGCGTGTTTCCGTCACGATTTTCGGTCGCGCTACTCCGGTGGAACTGGAATATTGGCAGGTCGAGCGCGGATAAGAAACTCTGACAGAATTAACAGAATAATCAGAATGTTTTCAGGAGATTTTCAGTGACCTATTTTGTGAATTCTGTTCATTCTGTCTAATCACCATGGCAAAAGAAAAAGTAGCAGAGATCAAATTACAAATTCCGGCGGGACAAGCTAACCCTGCGCCGCCGGTTGGTACCGCTCTCGGACCGCGCGGCGTTAACATCATGGCGTTCTGTAAAGAATTTAACGCCGCCACTCAGAAACAAGCCGGCGACATTCTCCCGGTCGTGATCACCGTCTACAAAGACAAATCGTTCACGTTCATCACCAAGAGCCCGCCTGCTGCGGTTCTGTTGAAAAAAGCAGCCAACATCGCCGCCGGTTCGAAAGAGCCGAACAAAACCAAAGTCGGCAAAGTCACGCGCAAACAGGTCATGGACATCGTGAATACCAAGCGCAAAGACTTGAACGCACGCGACGACGAAGCCGCCTTTCGCATCATCGCCGGCACCGCCCGCCAAATGGGCCTCGAAATCGCCGATTAGATCAGCCGCTATTTCGGCACGTCGCTCGCGTCGCCGAGATATTCCCAGCGTTGCAACCCGATCGGCACGTTGCCGTTTTTCCAGACGAAATCGTGGAACGCGCGAACATTGAATTCGTCGCCCTGCTGCATGCGCGCATCGGCGAGAAATTTCATGATCTGCAACTTCCCGATCTGGTAAGTAATGGCCTGACCAGGACCAGTGGAAAAAGCGATTGCTTCCTGACGCGCGGTTTGTTCGTCCATGGGGACTTTCTCCTGTAGATATTTCGCAGCTTGATCCAGCGTGAATTCCCCAAGCGCGAGTTTCACGTCCACTTCCACGCGCAGCGCGCGTAGTCGCATGAAATTGTAAATGATCTCGCGCGTGTGCGGGCTGTCGTCGAACAAACCGGCCTGCAACATCATTTCCTCGGCGTAAAAGCCGATGCCTTCGTTCGCGCCCGAGTCGTAGTAATGCCGCCGGATCGCGTCCTCATGTTTCCACGAGAGAGAAAGCTGAAAATAATGACCGGGAATTCCTTCATGAACGGTGATCGGCCGCGGATCCATCGCTGTCGCACGCCAGAAGTAGCCAAGTTTCTCTGACGGCTCAGGCACGTAACGGATGCAATTCTCGTTCAGCCGCGAGGGCGACGTGAAGTCGTCGTTCTCAGTAAAGCCGAGAGCGCGCAAATATTCGGGAGTCGGTTGAAGTGTGTAATGCTGGACCCAATCGGGAACGCTGAGGATACCGCGCTCGACTAGAAATTTGCGGATCGACAATTCCTTCTTTGCCGCGTCGCGAATCCAATTATCGATATTGTCCGCAATCTTCAACGGTGGCACATCTTTGTTCCGGTTTTTCTCGTACGTTTCGAACGCAACCGCGCGATTCCATTCCTGTCGCGCCATCGCAATCAATTCTTCCGGCGTGAACGGCATCACGGCGACGTTCCGCAAAAACCAGATGTAAGCGTCGCGACCGAGCGCAGTTTGTTGCGGAAGCTTCGGCAGCTTCTGTTTGAGCTGCTGCTGAAACTTCTCCAGCGCATCCGCCGCGCGCTCGCAAGCGCTGTTCAATTTGTCCGGATTTAGAGTTGTCGATGCTACGAGCGAGCGCGCCATTTTCCGGAGACCGTCGCGGACGCCATCGAGATTGTTGATCGCGACTGTGGCGAATGGCGCAGGCGGCCTCTCGAGGTTCTGTGCCCCCTGCTGCAAGATCGACGGAATATTTTCAATCCGCGTGAGAATCTCGTGACTGCGCGCCTCATCGTACGGTGCAGGCACAGTGAGCGCCTCTACGAGCGCGGTGAGCGTCTGCGCGATGTAAAAATTCGGGTCGCGTTTCCAGCGCGGATTTATGTCGAGCTCCCAGCGGACCCGCGATAATGCCGATCCAATTAATTTGTAATCCACTTGCTGTGGAATCGGCCAAGCGGTCGCATCCAGTTTTTTCCAACGCGCTTCGAACTCAGCGAGATCCTTTCGTTGCTTTTCGATGCTGGCTCGCGACCAATCGCACGTCCCTCCTGGCCGCTCGATTCGATTGACATCATCGCCGGTAAATGGCGCGTACTTCGCGCGCCACAACCAGAAATCGTCGGCTAGCTTGTTGAGCGCGCCGGAATTCGCGGCAGCATTGATGCCGGTTTCGCAGACGAGATAGCTAAGGTAATGGCGCAGCTTCCATTCGCCGGCTGCGTTCTTCTGCCAAAGCTCTATTCCGCGCGAAACTCTTTGCGTCTGTCCCTGCGGTGTTTTGATCGTGCTCGTCCAGTGGTCGCGCACAAATGCAAATCTGCCCGATGTGAGAATTTCCTCCGGCTCGAAATCGATCGACCGTTGCCGATCATTCTGCGCGAACGAATGCGTGTAGCTGTCGCGTAGCTTCGCCAGATCATCCGGCGTGTTGCCCGCATACAAACCCGTGATCGAGGGATCGTACGGCGCGAGCGTGCCGGCAAGATCACGGCGGTTGTACGATTCTCGCCAGCGCATTAGCGTCTGCCATACGTCGGCGGCTGTGCCAGTAAACGTATCGGGGGAGATGCTCGGCAGGCGGATCTCGCATGACAATTTCACCGGCCGCTTGTCCGCTGGGATGGTGAAAGAGCGAACGATTTTCCAGGTCTCACCTTGTCGCCGTAAAATATCGACGCTTCGATTCGTCAAGCGGACCGAACCTGAGCCGTCCGGTTGCGTTTCGATGAGCTGCCAATCTGCCAGCGCGTACACAAGATCGCCGTCGCCATCGATTTCCATCTCTACCGGCTTCCACGTCCGTTTCGGCCCGTTTGCGGCTAATGATTTTTCGTACGACGCGCGAATTTCCTCGATCCCGGCATCTTTTGCACCGGCGAACGTCGAGATCGCGTTTTCTGCAAAGATGTTTATCGTGCCGGCAAGATTTTTAGCGTCGTACGCCGCGAGCCACTCTTTGTAGTTCTCGCGAATGGCTGAAGTCACGTCAGGGCTGTCTGCACGCGCAGTCGGTGGAATGCCAAGCGATAACGCCGCAACAACAGAAACTGCCGCCCACTTTTTTTTCATGAATGAATTTAATCCGCGCCGCGGCGCAACGTGACGACGTGAGGATCTTTGTCGGGTCGGTACATTGAGGCGCCGTAACACAGGGCAGCGGATTTTTCGCGCGCATAACGAATGTGGTTTAGCTTGTCATCCCAGCGTTCGACGTAAGAGCAATTGGCCGTTTTGGTAGTGCTGGGAATCGGCACGTAACGGTTCTCAGTAAATGTGAGAAACGCGGCTTCGCCCGGCAGCGGAATGGGTGTGGCCCAGTTCGGCGAAAGCCTTACAAATCGTGGACCGCTCAAATCCAGCGCGAAAACCGTGTCGCCATCGGTGCTGTTCAAGTGCAAACCAAAAAATGCGAGGCTTAGCGGACCTTCAAAGAGAAAATGCCGATTCTGGTCCTGGCTATCGTGAAGGATCTCAAACGCGCCATAAAATCCAGGGATCTTGTCAAATTCAGTTTCAGTCCCCGTTTTCAAATCGCGCAGCACGTAATGCTTTCCATGACCAGGGCCATTCATCTGATCATCTTCGTCCTTCGGATCTTCCCGGAGGATCAATTCGAAAGAACCACCAGGCGATTTGTAACTTGGCGCTGGCGTCAGGCTCGGTGAAGCAGATTCCATAGCCGAGGTTGCCGCGGCTGCAGAAGTCTCTTTTTCGGGCTCGACGTTTGTGAAATAAGGCGAGCTTTTCGCGCCGGCATACCAATCCGCCGGCCCATCCAATTTCTTCAATGTTTTCCCTAGAGGATCGACACTCCAAAATTCGCGAGTGCCATTAGGCTTTTCGCGCGTGAAAACGATTGTCGTGCCGTCCGGCGCAAAAATCGGCGTGGAATCTTGTCCGGAATTGTCATTCGTCAGCTGGCGCAAAAGTTTTCCATCTTCGCGATACAAATACAGATGAGAGCGACTGGTTCCCTCTGCCTGCAAATAACGGATGGCGATGACAATCTCCGAATTAGCACCGGCGCTCATCGCTGCTAGCGAGAAAATTCCCGCGACAATCAACGTTTGAAGGATTGAGGGCATCAGCGAAGCGGGAGTTGAATCGCGCTGGCGTGCGCGGCGTCGTGATAAATCTGCACGTGACAGGTGTGCGCGTCCTTCGCCGTTTCTTCGGCGACGACTCCGCCCGAGCAATAGTTTTTTTGCCAAGAAATTGAATTCACTGCCGTGACAACCAGCCGCAACCGGCTGCCTTTCATCAATCGGCGCGCGACAAATAGACCGGGATTGAAATCGCAGCTCACAATTTCGCCAGGCTTTACCAATTTGCCTTCGCGCAGCGACTCGCGGTAGCGCAGCCGGCGGGTATCGCTCAACAGCGCGATGCTGGTGCCGTCTGGCTGAATCTCGTAGAGATCGCACTCAAGATCGACATCGGGGGTATCGATCGATAACCACAGGGTGACCGCGGGACAGCCAATCAGTGGCGTCTCGTTGGGTAATGGATCCGTGTGATACACCAATCCATCTTCGCGGATGCTCAGCGCAAATGTCTGATCGATCGCGGCGGTTTTTTCTTTTGGTTCCACTCCTTCAACAAATTCGCCGCGATGTGTGTCCATCGGGTCGTACATGAATTTGTCGACGCCGTCGGTCGGCCGGGTTTCAGTGAGCGCGCCGGAGCGAAACACTCCGTTCGCATCGCCATCCTTCGAGGCGAAATAAAATGTTTTCGGATTGGCGGTTAATGCGGCGAAATCGTCGGCATATTTCCAGTCGCCATTCGCGCCGGAGTTGCCGGGCGCGAGCAAATAATATGCGACCTGGCTTTTGAGGAAGGCGGGTTTCGAACCAGCTTTCATCGTCCAGTCGTACCATTGTCGGTGCAGGTCGTTGAGATCCACGATCGCACCCGGGCCGAATTTCACGCCGGCTACTTCATCGGTCGGCGTGCGCGTGCCCGCGTGGTCCCATGGCCCGATGATCAGAAAATGTTTCGCGCGTGCTTCAGGTGAAGCGTTCGCGATATGATCGCGATAAAACGTGAGCGCGCCGAGTTCGTCGCCATCGTATTGGCCAGTGATCGTCAAAATCGGCAGCGTGATTTTTTGAAACTGCTCACGGGTTGGCACCATGGCGTCGTAGTACGCGTCGGCCATTGGATGTTTTAGGATGCGTTGAAAATTGGCGGAGGGATTTCCGACGAACGAATCGAGCGTCTTGAACGCGATGTGTTTTTTGTAGGCATCGAGAAATTTTGTGCGCCAGAATTTTGAATCGCCGAAAAGATTTTGCTGTGCAACGTGGCCGCTGGTGGCGGTGAACCATTGCATGTCGTACGTTTCGCCGACGTTGTTGTAGGAAGGATAATCGAGCGGCGGATGAGCTGAGGCGACCGGCACGATCGTCGCCAAATGTGGCGGGAACTCTTTCACCGTCGCCCATTGATCGAATCCCGCGTAAGATCCACCCCACATCGCAACCTTGCCGTCGCAGAATGGTTGTTTGGCGAGCCACTCGACCACGTCGTGGCCATCACGCGGTTCATTTGCAAATGGCTCAAACTCGCCACCGGAATTCCCGCGACCGCGAACATCGACGAGCGCGAACGCGTATCCATGCGATGCGAAATACGCGGCGCGCGCGTGATAGGTATCTGAAATGTAGGGAGTGAGAGTGAAGATCACCGGCGACTTGGGCGACGAGCCATCCGGCGTCTTTGGTAAATACAATGTCGCGTTGAGTTCAACGTTGTCGCGCATCGGAATTTTAACGCCCCATCGGAGATCGTAATCTGCCGGCGTTTGTGATGGCGATGGCGCTGGAGTTGGAGATTGCGCAACGATGTTTGTGGTAAAACCTACGCAGAGCAATCCAGCCGAGATCGGGAATTTCATTTCGCGGTTATTGAACCGAAGCCTCTCGACGGAAACAAGGTTCTTCCATTAAAAGGGGAGTCGGACGCGCCGCATCGCTTTCATGGGTTTGCAGGAAAACGAGTTTGCGAGACCATAGGCCCATGGCTCGCGGCCGTTTAAAAGACAAGCGCTCTCAGAATCGTAATGCGCGGAATAGGGCCATGCGTCCGATGCAGGCCATACAAGTGAAGCGGCACATAAACAATTTCGACAAGACTCGTTTGTCGCGAGTGGAGTTGCTCTGTGCGGGAATAGTATTCGTCATCGCGCTCATTCTTTATAGCTGGACGCTCGCTCCCACGGTCACCCTCACCGATAGCGGCGAATTGATCGTGGTCGCTCAAGGACTCGGGGTCGCACATCCGCCAGGCGTTCCGCTCTGGGTGATTCTCGCTCATCTCGCATCGCTCGCGCCGTTGGGAAACGTTGCGGTGCGTATCAATTTTTCGTCTGCTCTTTTCGCGGCGCTCGCGTCAGCGATGCTCGCTTTAGTTGTGGCGGAGGTACTGATTACCACTTCATATCTCCGCACGTGGAAAAAGAGAGGCGCGCAGCAGAAGAAAAACACTGAAGGTTCGTCCATCGGCCTAGTTTTGATCTGCGCGCCTGCGCTGGGGTCGGGCTTGCTCCTGGCATTCTCGCGCACGCTTTGGACGTACGCGACCATCGCGGAAGTTTATGCTCTCAACACGCTGCTGATCCTGATTGTTTTGTTTCTAATGCTGAGGTGGCGACGGTGCATCGTTGCAGATCGAAGCGATGTCGGGGTAGCGTTCGCGAAGCATGACACATGGCTTTACGCTGCCGCATTCATATTTGGGTTGGCGTTGGGCGTTCATCACGTGACGGTGGGGCTAGTGCTTCCGGCTCTCGGGGTTCTCGTTTACAGGACGGAAGGCCTGAAATTTTTTACGAGCCGGCGACTAGTGTATGCGGCGCTGATTTCGATAGGCGCTTTGGTCGCTGTTTATGCCTATTTGCCTTTTGCAGCCTGGCGCTCGCCTGTGATCAACTGGGGCAATCCTCGTTCGCTGCAAGAAATCTGGTGGCACATCACCGGTCGCCAATATCGGGTGTTCCTCTCCTTCAGTCCATCGCTGATAGGAACGCAGTTTCTTGAATTTTGCCGAATGCTCCTGCGCGAATTCGGACCTGCATGGTTTCCTGTGCCCCTCGTTATAGCTTTTACCGGGTTCGTCGCTGCCCACAAACGCGATCGCACGACTTTTTGGTTGTTGTTGTTAGTGGTAATCGCCGATTTGGGTTACGCCCTCACGTACGAAATCGCCGAAGACAAAGACGCCTACTATCTGCCTACATTTATTTCCGTCGCGATTGCTGCCGGTTTCGGCATCCGTTGGTTAATCCAGACGACCGCTTCGAAACCCGTGCCATTGACGCGGTCGTACGGGGTCGCTGCAATTGCTGTTCTCCTGACATCTGCAACGGCGCTCGCGGCGAACTGGCCGTTTAACAATCGCAGGCATTATTTTGTCGCACATGATTACGTTGAAAATCTGCTCAGCACGATCGCGTCCGATGGGCTCTTACTTACACAAGACTGGCAGGTCGTGTCGCCAATGTTCTACGCACAGGAAGTGGAAAGACGTCGTCACGACGCAAAAGTTGTAGACGTCAATTTGCTGCGTCGTTCGTGGTACTTCGATTATCTAAGACACGCCTATCCTGATTTGTTTGAGCGGTCGCGCGAGAAGATCGATGCCTTTGTTGAGATTCTCAAACAATGGGAGCGCGATCCCGGGGCTTTCGCCAGCGACCAGTTGCTTACTCAAAGGATTAGCGCGGCATTTTTCGAGATGCTTCGATCGATGGTGATGAACGAGAACAGGGTTGGACCGGTGTACATTACGCGCGACTTGCTTGTTCTCGAGGGAACCAACGCTGAATTCGCTAAATGGATCAATCAAAACTATCAACTTGTCCCGCAAGGCCTCGTTTTTAACCTCACGAATGACCAGAGTTTTCACGATTCGCCAGACCCACACCTGCAGACGCGAGGTCTGGCTGATGGGACGGTGCGGTTTGAGAAGGATGATGTGATCAACCTGAAGCTCTTACCGGTTTATACCAGCATGTTAATCAACCGGGGGCGTTATCTCGCCTTGTTCAATCAGCACGAGCGCGCCATTGTTGCGTTCGAGGATGCGCTTGCACTCAATCCTGGACTGGCCACGGCGCGAGAAGGGCTTGCGCAAAGCGAGGCGAAACTGCGCAAACCTTAGCGCTGAATTCAACAACTAGCCTGCGACATTTGCGCATTCCTTTCTTGCCAGCGTCCCACGTCGCTTCTAAACGAGCGGGATGAGACTCACGTTTCGTATTTTTCTACTTTTCCTGTTTTTCGACGTCTCGGCGCACGCGGCCGATCAGCCAATCGCGCTCAAGGCTGCGCGGATGTTCGACGGCAAATCGAACGCCCTGGCGCAAAATGCCGTCGTTATCGTGCAGGGCGACAAAATTGCCGATGCGGGAAGCAATTTGCCGATCCCAAACGGCGCGCAGGTCATCGACCTTGGCGACGCGACGCTTTCGCCTGGTTTCGTGGACGCGCACACGCATCTGACGCTTGATTACTCCGGAGATTACAATCTCCGCCGGCTGAAAGAGATCGACCTCAACGTCTCGGAGCAAGCGATCATCGCCACGACGCACGCGCGCGCCACTGTCGAAGCGGGCTTCACTACGGTGCGCGATCTTGGCAGCCGCTTCGTTGGCAGCCGCGAGTTCGTCGATGTCGCGCTACGCAATTCGATCAACAAAGGCGTGATTGTCGGCCCGCGTATGCTGGTCGCGACGAAAGGCATCGGCGCCACAGGCGGACATTTCGATCCCACCAGCGGGTTTCGCGATTTTCTTTTTGGACGCGAGCCGGATTACACTGACGGGATTGCGGATGGCCCTGACGAAATTCGAAAGGCGGTGCGGTTTGAGGTGAAGAATGGCGCGGATGTGATCAAGGCCGCAGTCTCCGGCGGCGTACTTTCACTCGCCGACGAAGTCGACACTCCGCAATTGACGCCGGCTGAAATGGCTGCGCTGGTCGACGAATCGCATCGCTTACGCAAAAAAGTGGCTGTGCATTGTCACGGCGATCAGGCCGCGCACGAGGCGATTGAGGCGGGAGTTGATTCGATTGAACACGGTTCTTTTATGAAACCAGAAACGCTGACGATGATGAAAAGAAAGGGAACATTTCTCACGCCCACGCTCATGGCCACCGAATGGATCATGAGCAAGATCGACAATTACCCGCCGGCATTACAGGCCAAAGCCAAAGCCGCAGCAGCAGCGCGCTCGGATATGTTCCGCAATGCAGTGAAGATTGGCGTGAAGATTTCATTTGGAACAGACGCGGCAGTTTTTCCGCACGGGCAAAACGCAAAAGAATTCAAAGTAATGGTCGATCTCGGAATGACACCAATCGACGCATTGAAATGCGCGACTTCAAACGACGCCGAGCTTCTCGGGATCGGGCAGAAAGTGGGCACGCTGGAAAAAGGGAAACTGGCCGATGTGATTGCTATGCCGGGCGATCCGACTTCCGATATCACTGCAACCGAGCGCGTTTTGTTCGTGATGAAGGAGGGCAAAATTATCCGGCGGGGCCCGCCGACAGCGCAAGGAACCGCCGAATCGACAACGCCGCCAGACGTCGCAGCCCCAGTCGATTGACGCGCCGGTTGCGATTGATTGGTCTAAGGCTTTGACAAGGCGAAGATCGCCGCTAAATTCCGTGTCCGCTCGCCGGATTGAGGCGGACGGATTGTTAAGCAGGAGCCTCGTTGCTGTTCCAGGTAACCGGGCATTTGAACTGCACAAGAAATGCAAACGAATCGAAGCAAACGTTATCGCGCAGCGGCTGAACAGGTCGATCGAGGCAAGACGTACAGCCTTCCCGATGCTGTCTCGACCCTGAAGAAGTTTCCGCCGACAAAATTTGACCAGACCATAACGGTTTCGTTTCGACTGGGGGTTGATCCGAAGCAATCTGATCAAATGGTGCGCGGGACTTGCCCGCTCCCGCACGGCAGTGGCAAACAAGTGCGCGTACTTGTCTTTGCAGAGGGCGAGGCGGCGAAGGCGGCCAAAGAAGCTGGCGCGGAATATGTCGGGATGAAAGATCTGATTGAGAAATGCCAGGGAGGTTTTCAGGATTTTGATGTGGCAGTTGCTACTCCTGCGGCAATGGCGGAGGTCCGGAAGCTTGGGAAGGTGCTGGGACCGCGCGGACTGATGCCTAATCCCAGAACCGGGACGGTGACTGACGACACTGCCAAAGCAGTGCAGGAGGTGAAGGCCGGTCGTGTGGAATTCAAGCTCGATAAGAACGGCAACGTGGCGGTGCCGGTTGGGAAATTTTCCTTCGAAGAAAACGCGCTGGTGGAAAATGGAAATGCGGTGATCGAGGCTGTTGTGCGGGCCCGTCCGGCGACGGCGAAAGGTCGCTACCTTGAAGGCGTGACAATCAGTGCGACTATGTCGCCGGGTGTCCGGGTCGATCCGGCGCCGTATTTGAATATCTAGGGTTAAGCACTCAACATCGAAAAATAAATGCGCGTAGAAAAAACCAGCATCGTTGCAGATTTGTCCGATAGATTGAAAAGCTCGCCTTTCGTGTTGGTGACGGATTATCAGCACATGAAGGTCACTGATTTCAGCGAATTGCGGAACCGGCTGGCCCCCACGGGCGCGGAAATTCATGTGGTCAAAAACAGTTTTCTAAAGCGCGCTATCGCCGATTCCGGTTTTCCCGATGTCAGTGATCAGTTGGTCGGTCAGACGGCAGTTGTCACAGGGGAAAAAGATGTGGCGCCCATAGCAAAAATCTTTAAGACGTTTGCGACCGAATTTAAAATTGCGGCGCTCAAGATTGGTTTTGTTGATCGGGCGGTTCTTTCCACAGCGGAATTGGACACACTGGCGGAATTGCCGCCGCGCGAAACTTTACAGGCGCAGTTGCTCGGACTGCTTCTTTCGCCGGCAACGCGTCTGGTTCGGCTTCTGAATGAGCCTGGCGCAGCATTAGCGCGGTTGCTGAACGCGAAGACAGAAAAGGAGGGCGCTTCGGCGCAAACGGCCGCGTAAATTTACAAATTTTCCGCTCGCACTGGCGGGATGGGAAGTGAAACGAAACTGTCCGGGCTGGTTGCTACCGGTCTTAATTCTCCGAAGGCTTTCGGAGGCGGCAATTGGAGGAAAAACAAAATGGCAGATACAGACAAATTGGTGGAGCAACTCAGCAACCTGTCGGTGCTGGAGATTGCTGGATTGGTCAAGCAACTTGAAGAAAAATGGGGTGTAAGCGCGGCCGCACCGGTAGCAGTCGCAGCTGGTCCCGCAGCAGCCGGCGCGCCTGGCGGAGCAGCAGCTCCCGCGGCGGAGGAAAAAACTACGTTCGACGTGATCCTGCAAGAAATGGGCGCAAACAAAATCGCGGTGATTAAAGAGGTCCGTGGCGCTGTGCCGGGACTTGGGCTTGCCGACGCGAAGGCGCTGGTTGAAGGAGCGCCCAAAACTATTAAGGAAGGCGTGACAAAGCAGGAGGCCGACGAGATTAAGAAAAAGATCGAGGCCGCCGGTGCAAAGGTCGAAATTAAATAATTAGCCCAATCCCGAACGCCTGCGGTGGAAGGAAGTGCTTGCACCGCGGCGAATTTGGATTACAGTGAGAGTTGGTTAAAGCTAGGCAGACGTATTTTTAACCCGGCGCTAAAAAGCAAAACACATTACTGGCAGCAAAACAAGGGTTGTCAATTTGACAGGCCGCTGTTTTGGTGCCATTTTTGTGCCCCTCGCTCGTCGCTGAACTAGTAATATCTTGCCCGCGTCGGCCCGCGATTTTGGTGTGGTCGCTGCGAGGTTTTAGCTCTTGATCTTAATGATTATGTCAGAACGCATTTACTTTGGAAGCATTAAGGAAGGCATCGAACCGCCAAATCTGATTGAGGTTCAGGCCAATTCATACGTCGATTTCCTTCAGAAGGATGTCCCGTACGGAAAGCGAAAAAATCAGGGGCTTCAGGCTGTTTTCAAAGAGGTCTTCCCAATTGAAAGCTACGACGAGAAAGCTGTGCTCGATTTTAGTCACTATGATATCGGCGAGCCGAAATTGGCGGCTTTAGAGGCACAGCGCGAAGGGCAGACTTACAGCGCGCCGTTGCACGTCACATTCCAACTGCGAGAAGAAAGGGGCACGAAGGAGGAAAAGGTTTACATGGGCGAGATCCCGCTCATGACGCCTCAGGGGACTTTCGTCATTAACGGCGCGGAGCGGGTGGTGGTGAGCCAGCTTCACCGCTCTCCCGGCATTGCATTCGAATCAACCGTTCACGTCAACGGTAAAGTCCTGTACAGCTTCCGGATCATTCCTGACCGGGGCTCGTGGATTGAGGTGCAATTCGACACCGCTGATCTCCTTTACATTTACCTCGATCGACGCAAGCGGCGCCGAAAATTTCTCGCCACCACGTTCCTGCGGGCGCTTGGTTACGGCTCCGACGAAGAGGTCATCAAGCTGTTTTACAATATCGAGACTCTAAAGCTGAGCGACAAACTCGATGAAGAGAAACTAGCCACCAAAGTGCTGACCGAGGAAATACGCGACGGTGAAGTGACGGTCGCTCGCGCGTTTGAACCGCTCACTCTGGCGACCGTCCGCCAGATCATGGCGCTCAAAATTCACGAGGTGAAAGTAATCGACATTTCAAATGACGACACAATCGTGAAAGCGCTTAGAAAAGATCCGGCACACGACCAGGAAGAAGCGCTCAAGGATATCTATCGGCGTCTTCGCCCGGGCGATCCGCCTACGGTAGCCAACGCTAGGGCATTGCTCAAAAGACTCTTTTTCGATCCCAAGAAATACGATCTTGGGCGCGTCGGCCGTTACAAAATTAATCAGAAACTGGGAATCAACGTCGATCCGACCGAGCGTATCTTAACCGACAAAGACTTTATCGCGGCGATCAAGTATTTGATTAATTTGCGGCGCGGCGAGGGCACGCTTGACGACATCGATCATCTAGGGAGCCGCCGTGTACGCACGGTCGGCGAATTGCTGGCGAACCAATGCCGCGTGGGTCTTGCCCGCACCGAGCGGCTGGTTAAAGAGCGCATGACGCTGTTCGACATCAACGTCGACGGAATGACTCCGCAGAAGCTGATTAATCCAAAGGCGCTCAGCGCGGTGATTCGCGATTTCTTTGGCCGTTCGCAACTTTCTCAATTCATGGATCAAACAAATCCGCTGGCAGAATTGACGCATAAGCGACGATTGTCGGCTCTCGGTCCTGGTGGTCTTAGCCGGGAGCGTGCCGGATTCGAGGTGCGCGATGTTCATCCATCGCATTACGGGCGGATTTGTCCGATCGAGACGCCGGAAGGTCCAAACATCGGGTTAATCAGCTCGATGAGCACGTTTGCCCGCATCAACGAGTTTGGTTTTATCGAGACGCCATATCGCAAGGTGGAAAAGGGCCGCGTAACGGACGTGGTCGAATATCTTACCGCGGATCGCGAAGAGAATTTCCTCGTCGCACAAGCCAATGCGCCGATTGACGGACGTGGACATTTCACCGGGGAAAAGGTCTCTGTGCGCTACCGTGGCGACTTTCTGGAAGTCGATCCCGCCAAAGTGAATTACATGGACGTGTCGCCGAAACAGCTCGTTTCCGTGGCAGCGGGTCTCATTCCCTTCCTCGAACACGACGACGCGAACCGAGCGCTGATGGGTTCCAACATGCAACGCCAGGGTGTGCCGTTGATCGTTTCCGAGGCGCCGTTTGTGGGCACCGGCCTGGAGGAAAAAGTCGCGCGAGACTCTCATGCCGTTGTGCTGGCAGTCGACAGCGGCAAAGTCGCATCGGTCACAGCGGACCAGATCATCATCACAAAGGATGGTCACCTGCCCGAGAGCAAAAGGAAACTTAAGACCGACGCGGAAGCTGGGATTCACGTCTACGAACTCCGCAAATTCATGCGCTCAAACGCGGGTACTTGCGTGAACCAGAAGCCAATTGTGCGGAAGGGCCAACATGTGAAGCGCGGTCAAGTTATCGCCGACGGACCGAACACCGATCACGGCGAGCTGGCGCTGGGACGCAATGTTCTCGTCGCGTTCATGCCTTGGAACGGATACAACTTCGAAGACGCGATCATGATCTCCGAAAAGGTCGTGAAGGAGGACGTCTATACCTCCATCCACATCGATGAATTCGAGATCGGCGCGCGCGATACCAAGCTCGGGCCGGAAGAAATTACGCGGGATATTCCCAACGTTAGCGAAGAAGCTTTGCGCAATCTGGGCCCGGACGGCGTAGTGCGGATCGGAGCGGAAGTGAAGCCTGGCGACATTTTGGTGGGCAAAATTACGCCGAAGAGCGAGACAGAATTGGCCCCGGAAGAACGCCTGCTTCGCGCGATCTTTGGCGAGAAAGCAGCGGACGTGAAGGATACGTCGCTGACAGTTCCCTCCGGCACCTATGGGATTGTGATGGATGTAAAGGTCTCATCCCGTCGCGAAGTTTCACGCGAAAAACTCACGCCGTCGGAAACGAAGCGACAGCTCAAAACGATCAGTGAGGAACACAAGCGCAAGAAAGAGGCGCTGATTGAACAATTGACCGATTCGCTTTCGAATGTCCTGCTAGGAGAAAAAGTCCCTCTCGACGTCGTAAACGCCAAGAACGGTGAAATCATTATTCCAGCCAATCGTAAAATCACCAAGACACTCTTGCGAAAACTGGCGATGGCGCATGATCACATCGAGATCGATCCCAGTCCGATCCGCAACAGAATTCGTGAAATCATTGGGTCGTATGAGCACAAGTTCGCGGAGCTGGAACTCGAACGCGATCGCGCGACAGACCGTGTAGAGAGCGGAGACGACATTGATCCGGGAATCATCAAACAGGTTAAGGTTTACATCGCGAGTAAGCGCAAGCTAAGTGTCGGCGATAAGATGGCTGGCCGCCACGGCAACAAAGGCGTTGTGGCCCGGATCGTGCCCGAAGAAGACATGCCTTTCCTCGCAGACGGAACGCCGGTTGAAATTGTGCTTAACCCGTTGGGCGTTCCCAGTCGTATGAATGTCGGACAAGTTTTGGAAACACACTTGGGAGTTGCTGCGAAGGCGCTCGGATTCAAGGTCGCGACTCCGGTGTTCGACGGAATCAGGGAAAAACAGATCCGGGAATATTTGCACGATGCCACAAAGAAAGAGGGCTTCACTTGGGTGAAGGAAAGCGGGAAAGCGCGGCTCTTCGATGGACGCACTGGCGATCCGTTCGATCAGGAAGTGGTGGTTGGCTACATCTACATGATGAAACTTGGCCACCTGGTGGCGGACAAAATCCACGCCCGGGCCGTCGGACCGTATTCACTTGTCACTCAGCAGCCGCTTGGTGGCAAAGCGCAATATGGTGGCCAACGCTTTGGTGAGATGGAGGTCTGGGCTCTTGAGGCCTACGGGGCTGCCTACACGTTGCAGGAGTTGCTGACTGTTAAGTCCGACGACGTGCAAGGCCGGACCCGCATCTACGAGTCAATCGTCAAAGGAGACAACTCGCTGGAAGCCGGTACACCCGAATCGTTCAACGTTCTGATCAAAGAAATGCAGAGCCTGGGTCTCGACGTGAAGGTCGGTGGCCAGGCGCCCAGCTTTCTGGAGGCGGTCGGATAATTTTTTTTGGGAATCACAATTATTTAAGAAAATCATGAACGAACATTCCTGGCGTGAGTTAGTGGGCGAAGAGCGACCCGTGGGTTTTGATCAAGTTGCGATCGGTGTTGCCTCCAGTGACACGATGCGGTCGTGGAGCAAAGGCGAGGTCAAAAATCCTGAGACGATCAATTACCGCACGTTTAAGCCGGAAAAGGGCGGGCTTTTCTGCGAACGTATTTTTGGCCCGACACGGGATTGGGAATGCTCGTGTGGAAAATACAAGCGCATCAAACACAAGGGAGTGATCTGCGATCGCTGCGGCGTCGAAGTCACCCTGGCGCGCGTACGTCGTGAACGCATGGGACATATCGAATTGGCCGTGCCGGTCTCGCACATTTGGTTTTACAAGTGCATGCCGTCGCGCATCGGCCTCATGCTCGATATGAGCGCACGCCAGCTGGAGCGAGTTATTTATTACGAGGATTACATCGTTATTGATCCCGGCAAAACGCCGTTGCAGAAGACACAGCTGCTCAACGAAGTCGAGTACCGCGAGGCGCAGGAACAATATGGCGAAGATTTCGTTGCCGGCATGGGCGCCGAGGGGATCAGGAAGCTTCTGGCCGAGATCGACCTTAACAAGCTCAACAAAGAGCTGGAGAAAGCGATGGCAGCCACAAAGAGCAAACAGATTCGCAAGAAACTGGCCAAGCGTCTCAAGCTCGTTCAAGGCTTCCAGAATTCGCACGCGCGACCCGAGTGGATGATTCTGGATGTGCTGCCTGTTATTCCGCCGGATTTGCGTCCCTTGGTTCCGCTCGAAGGCGGGCGTTTTGCGACCTCGGACCTGAACGATCTTTATCGCAGGGTAATCAATCGCAACAACCGACTCAAAAACCTGCTTTTGCTCAAGACGCCGGACGTCATCATTCGAAACGAAAAGCGAATGCTCCAGGAAGCCGTGGACGCTCTGTTCGACAACGGCAGGCATGGTCGCGCGGTTACAGGCGCGGGTAATCGGCCGCTGAAATCGCTGAGCGATATGCTCAAGGGCAAGGGCGGCCGTTTCCGCCAAAACCTCCTCGGCAAACGCGTCGATTACTCAGGGCGTTCTGTTATTGTCATCGGTCCGGAGCTGAAGCTGCATCAATGCGGTTTGCCGAAGAAAATGGCCCTCGTGCTTTTCGAGCCGTTTATCATTCGGCGCCTGAAAGATCTCGGGTACGTGCACACCGTGCGCAGCGCGAAAAAGATGATCGAGCGCCAGACGCCGGAAGTCTGGGACATTCTCGAAGAAGTCACCAAGGGCCACCCGGTGTTGCTGAACCGCGCACCCACTCTGCATCGATTGTCAATTCAGGCTTTCGAACCACAGTTGATCGAGGGCGAAGCCATTCGGATTCATCCACTGGTGTGTACTGCGTACAACGCGGACTTCGACGGAGACCAGATGGCGGTGCATGTGCCGCTCTCAGTCGAGGCCCAAATGGAGGCGCGCATGCTTATGCTCGCGCCGAACAACATATTCTCCCCGTCGAGCGGCAAGCCGATCACCACGCCCTCCCAAGACATCACGCTGGGTTGTTATTACCTCACGCAAAATCCCCGAGGTCAGAGTAAAGATGGCCACCGCCTCCCGCTTTTTGCCGACGCAGCCGAAGTAGAATTTGCAAAGGCAGAAGGCACCGTGCATACGCACGACCGCGTTCGCATCAAGAATCCCGACTTTGGCAAGCGAACCATCTACGGGAATGGCGAGGCGAAAACGATCGAGACCACGCCAGGGCGCGTCATTTTCAATGAGATTTGGCCCAAACAGCTCGGATTTTTCAACAAAGCTGCCGGTAAAAAACAACTCAGCGATATCATCTGGCGCTGCTACCAAATCGCTGGCCCGACGGAGACAGTCGCCACATTGGACAAGCTGAAGGAGCTCGGTTTCGCTGAAGCAACGAAGGCTGGTATCTCAATTGGAATTTCGGACATGATCATTCCGAAAGAGAAACAGACGGAGCTGGAAAACGCTTATAAGCAGATTCGGCAAGTGGAGCAGCAATATCGCAAGGGCATCATCACCGACGGCGAGCGCTACAACAAGATCATCGATATCTGGACGCACGCCGGGGATGAAATTTCCAGCGTGATGTTCCGTACCCTGGAGCACAACGAGGGACGCAAAGAGTTGAATCCAGTCTATCTGATGGTCGATTCCGGCGCGCGCGGAAATCGCCAGCAGGTGCGTCAGCTGGCCGGCATGCGTGGTTTGATGGCCAAACCTTCAGGCGAAATCATTGAACGCCCGATCACATCGAACTTCCGCGAGGGACTCAGCGTGCTCGAGTATTTTATTTCTACTCACGGCGCTCGCAAAGGTCTTGCCGATACGGCGCTCAAGACTGCTGACTCCGGCTATCTGACTCGGAAGCTGGTCGACGCGGCACAGGACGTGATCATCAATGAGGACGACTGCGGCACGGTCAACGGCATCGTGGTGCGCTCGATTTACGAAGGGGACGAGGAAGTCGTCGATCTCGGTCAGCGCATCATTGGACGCGTCAGTTGCGAGACCATTCCGGACCCGGTTGATAAGAAGAAAAAAATCGTCAAAGCGAACCAGTTCATTGATGAAAAGATTGCCGCAGACCTGCAGCGGGTGGGCGTAGAAAGCTTGAAGATTCGTTCAGTTCTTACCTGCGAGTGCGGCCGCGGCGTATGCGCGATGTGTTATGGACGTAACCTCGCGACCGGTCAGTTCGTTAAGCTCGGCGAAGCTGTGGGCATCATTGCCGCTCAATCCATCGGCGAGCCCGGAACGCAGTTGACGATGCGCACGTTCCACATTGGCGGCACGGCCAGCCAAACTTTCAAGCAACCAATCATCAAAGCGAAGAACGATGGCACCGTACGGTTTAACGATCTGCGCACTGTGCAGGCGCTCGACGGTAGCTGGATTGTTCTGAACAAGAACGGCTCGATTAGTGTGCATAACGCCGAAGGTCGCGAGCTTGAGCGTTACAACGTGGTGGTCGGCTCAATGATTTCCAAAGGCGACGCAGCCACAGTTAAGAAGGGCGAGACATTTGTGCAGTGGGATCCTTACAACGTGCCGATTCTCACCGAACACGCCGGCAAGATCGAATTCCGCGATATGATCGCGGGCGTTACGATTAAGCGCGACGTCGATGAAGCGACCGGCCTCATGGGTACTGTGATTATTGAGCACAAGGAGGATTTGCACCCGCAAATCGTCATTGTGGATGACAAGAAAGAAGTGCTTGCGAGTTACTCCATCCCGGCTGGCGCCCACGTCATCGTCGAGGAAGGCCAGAAAGTGCGCGCTGGCGCGTTACTGGCGAAAACGCCGCGCAAAATCGCAAAGACAAAGGATATCACGGGCGGTCTGCCACGAGTGGCCGAATTATTCGAAGCTCGTCGGCCGAAGGATGCGGCTGAGATTGCCAAGATCGATGGCATTGTTACCGAAATGGGCGGCACCGTCCGCGGCAAACGTCGCCTGATCTTGAAAGATTCCGACACCGGAGCTGATGAAGAGC
>Ga0137365_10001251_pt1 | contig 19510 bp, 22 predicted proteins | sample SagtaG_9_FD_104799 | JGI IMG/M metagenome (GOLD analysis project Ga0137365, IMG submission 104799) | Vadose zone soil microbial communities from Sagehorn Ranch, Mendocino, California, USA - Sage1_L_40_16 metaG | ecosystem: Environmental > Terrestrial > Soil > Vadose zone | place: USA...
GCTGGACCAGGTCTTCTACGCCCTTGATGACTATGTCATCGACCCCGGCCTCCGGGACTCCGGCGACATGTCCGATGAGGAGCTGACATCCCGGGTACGGGCAGCGCTGGCGGCAATGAGGAAGAGGCGGGCCAGTACCCGGACAGGGGGGTCATACCCCTTCATCGCAACCAGGGCCGCAAACGGTTCACGACAATCCCGACCGTACGCCGGCCGGACACCAGCGACGGCCAGGCGCGACACGCGCCTGGCCGTCGCGAGCGACCGGTGGTCAGCGGAGGGTGGTGACGAGGAAGGTGGTGACAGTCCGGGTGAGTTGCGCCGGCGACGGATCTTGGGCCGGGGTATTCAGGCCGTGCCCGGCGCCGCGGACCAGCACCAGGGTGACGGGAACGCCGGCGGCAGTTAGCCGCTGGGCGAGTTGGCGGGACTGGCTGGCCGGAATCAGCTCGTCTTCAGTGCCGTGCAGGATGAGAAATGGCGGGCTACCGGGGGCGACGTAGGTGATCGGGCTGGCGGAGCGGCGCGTCTCGTGTGAGCTGCCGAAGGCGATCCGCACGATGGCGGGGGTGACCGGGGATTGGCCGGTGAGGTGGTCCAGGTCGGCGGGGCCGAACATGTCGACGACGGCCTGCACGGCGCTCGACTGATCGCGGTATTGGCCGACGTCGAAGCCGGCGGCGGGGCCGGCGGTGGCGAGCAGGGCGCCGAGCTGGCCGCCGCCGCTGGCCCCCCACACGCCGATGCGACCCGGGTCGGCGCCGAGCTGTGGGGCGTGGGCGCGCAGGAACCGGATGGCGCACTTGACGTCCTGGATCTGCGCCGGCCAGGCGGCGAGCGGGGCGTGCCGGTAGTCGACGGACACGACGACGAAACCGGCGCCGGTCAGTGCGCCGCGCAGCGGCTCGAACAGCGCCCCGGCATGGTTGGCGAGGGTGGCGCCCAGCCCGCTGGTGTGCCGGTTGCCGAGGATGAGGCCGCCGCCGTAGACGTAGACGGCCACCGGTGCGGGGCGGGCGGCGTGGGCGGGCGGCTGGTAGACGTCCATGTTCAGCGCGATCCCGGCGGGCGTGCAGTAGTTCACGGTGGTGGTCGATCCCGGCGCCAGCGGCGGATCGCCGGCGCGCAATGCGTGCCCGGGCGGGTCGCCGGCGCGGGTGAACCCGTCGGTGGCCAGGCCAGCGCTGGCGAGGGTCAGGGCGCACACCGGCAGCAGCAGCGCGGCGGTGGTGATCGTGGCGCGGACCGGCCCGCGGGTACGCGCCGGGCGCCGCCACGCGGTGGTGGCGAGCAGCAGGGCCGACAGCGCCTGCCCTGCGACGTGAACCAGGTCGGTGAAGCCGACCGTGCCGTCCTCGGGCTGCCACCAGGTCAGCGCCCACCAGCCGGTGGCCCGGGTCAGGCCCCACCACGCCACCATCGCAAGGCCGAGGACGGCGGCGGCGAGCGTCAGCCGGCGGCTGGGGTTGCGGAGGATGGCCGTGGCGAGCACGATCTGGGCGGCGCCCACACCGAGAAAGAACACGCCGATGGCGGTCGAGGTCTGGAGGTGACCGGGCACTACCGCGAGGTTGACCGCACCGGTGCCGGCCGCAGAGGCGGCCGCGGCGATCAGCAGCGGCCCCCGTGTGGAGCGTGTCGACCGCGCGGGCGCCGGATGGGCGGGGAGGGTTTCGAGGGCGTGCATGGCGGTGGTTCCTTTCCCGATCCGGGTGCGCACGGTCTCGCGGCAGGCGTGCCCACCACCGTTGTGGCCGTGGTCTCCGGGGAGTTCGTCGGCTGGTCATCGTGCTGGGCGCTTCTCGGTCCCCGATGCGCCGATGAGGGCCAGCATCCCTGCCGCGACGGGTCGCGCGCGTCTGCCGCCAGGCGACACCTGCGGCTACGTCGCGACGCGTACCGGCCGGCCGGGGCTACGTCGCCAGGCGACGCCGCCGGGGGGTAGCGGCGTCAAGGGTTAGCGGCGTCCGGGTTTGGTGTTGCCGGTTTTGGCGTTGTCCGGTTTGGCGTTGCCCGGTTTGGCGTTGCCCGGTTTAGCGTTGTCCCGGCCGGACGAGGCCGGACTCGTAGGCGGCGACCACGAGTTGGGCGCGGTCGCGGGCGCCGAGCTTGGTCATGATCCGGCTGACGTGGGTGCGGGAGGTGGCCGGCGACAGGACGAGCTCGGCGGCGATCTCGTCGTTGGACAGCCCGATGCCCACCAGGGCCAGGACTTCGCGCTCCCGCTCGGTCAATACCGTCAGCACGCCGGCTGGCGGTGTCACCGGTTCGGGACGGGCGACGTACGCCTCGATCAGTGCTCGGGTTGCCGCCGGAGTGAGCAGTGCCTGCCCGGCGGCGACGACCCGGATCGCCTGCAGCAGCTCGTCGGTGTCTGCGTCCTTGACCAGGAACCCGGCAGCCCCGGCGCGCAGCGCCTGGAAGACGTAGCTGTCCTCGTCGAAGGTGGTCAGGATCACGATTCGCACATCGGCGAGGTCGGGGTCGGCGCTGATCTCGCGGGTGGCCGCCAGCCCGTCGAGCACCGGCATGCGGATGTCCATCAACACCACGTCCGGGCGCAACCGGCGGGCCAGGTCGACGGCCCGCCGGCCGTCGCCGGCCTCACCCACGACCTCGATGTCCCCGGCGGTCTGCAGCAGCACGCGAAACCCGGAGCGCACCAACGCCTGGTCGTCGGCGAGCAGTACCCGGGTCACGGCAGGTCAGCTTGCCATAGAAAGCATCGTTGCCCCAGCAACGCCCGCAGCTCCTACTATCCTGCCCCGACATGGCCCGCGGCGATGCACTCTCGAGCGGGGAAGGGTTTGCCCTGGCCGATGCTGAGAGCATTACCGTCATCACCGTATGATCCGGGCCTGAAACCCACGACCGCATCGCGGCGTGACCGGATGCTCAGTTTGGCAGCCCGGCGAGCTCGACCCGTGAATGCCCGTCCCGTACGACGATCCACAGACAGGACCCCGCGCCCCGCGGGTCTGCCTGACGTTCCCTCAAGGTCACTTCTGCTCGTGGGCGGCAAGGGTGGCGGCGACGGCGGCAGTGATGTTGGCTTCGGCGGTCGCCTTGTCGACGCCGAGGCCGGCGAGCACGCCCGTGCCGTCTTCGAGTTCCAGCAGCGCGAGCAGGATGTGCTCGGTCCCGATGTAGTTGTGGCCCATCCGCAGGGCCTCCCGGAACGTGAGTTCCAGCGCCTTTCGCGCCCGTGGATCGAACGGGATGAGGTCGGGCACCTGGTCGGCCGGCGGCGGCAGCGTCGCGGTTGCGGTCTGCCGGACGGTCTCCAGCGACACGCCTTGCGCGACGATCGACTTCGCAGCAAGTGCATCCGGCTCGCTCAGCAGCCCCAGCACCAGGTGTTCGGGGCGGATCTCGTCGTGGCCTGCCGCCCGGGCTTCGTTCTGCGCCGCCATCACGACGTTTCTCGCCCGCCCGGTGAACCGGCTGAATCCCTGGCTGGGATCGAGATCCGACGATTCGCCGGGGCCCTTCGGAACGAAACGCTTCTGAGCCGCTTGCTTGGTGACCCCCATGCTCCTGCCGATGTCCGTCCAGGACGCGCCCGAGCGCCTTGCCTGGTCGACGAAGTGGCCGATCAGATGGTCAGCCACGTCGCCGAGGTGATCCGCGACGATGACCGCGTCGGAGAGCTGTTCGAGAGCGTCGGAGTGCGCCTTCTTGATGGCTGCTATCAGGTCGTCGAGCCGGACCGGGTTCGTCATACGGACTGGATTGGTCATGCGTCAACCATAGGTTGACGACCCGTGGACGTCAACCTCAAGTTGACGACGTTCGGGAGTCCGGGGTCGAGCGAGGGCTGGCAGCTCACTCGGCCAGGATGGGTGATTGGCCCGAGGTCATCGCCTAGATCAAGAGTCGGATATGTCGACCGACCGCGACATCCGCGAAGCTGCATGCGGTCGCGGTCCGCTCGCCGGTTCGAACGACGGTGGCGAGCAGCCGCTGGGCGATGGCGGTGACGGTGAAGCTGGATCGCGCCGGGGCGACCACGATGACCCTGCACGTCTGGGCGGCGTGCAGTATGCGGCTGTTCGACTGGTATTTCGACGGCGACACTCCCATTCGGCACTACCAGGAGGCCGCGAGTCGGGGCGTGTCCGTGCCGCCCTTCAAGCTCTCCAGCAGCAGCGCCGAGGTGTTCGAAGAGCTGATCGAGGGCGGCGGGGCGGTCGTGACGGGCCGGCGGACCTACGACATCGCGGGTGCCTGGGGCGGAAACGGGCCCCTGCCCGGGCTCCCGCTCTTCGTGCTGACGCACAACATTCCGGAACACGTGCCGCACGGCGAGAGTCGCTACACGTTCGTGACCGACGGCGTGGAGAGCGCCATCGAGCATGCGAAGGCGGCGGCCGGTGACAAGTACGTGAGCGTGATGGGTGCGAGCGTTCCGCAGCAATGCCTTCGGGCGGGGTTGCTCGACGAGATACAGATCCACCTCGTGCCTGTGCTGCTCGGTGCCGGTGTCCGCCTGTTCGAGCACCTCGGATCCGAAAGCATCGAACTGGAAACCATCCGGGTCGTCGACTCTCCCGGTGTGACGCATCTGAGGTTCCGCGTCGTCAAGTAGGAGTCACGGCCGGGGCGGCGGGCCGGCCGTCCGGGAACACCAATGGCACCGATATCTATCTCCCAAGCCAGATATCAGCACGGTCGTCAAGCAGGCGGCCGAGCTGCCATGCGCTTCCGAAGATCCGCCATTGGAGGCAATGATGGCGTCGATGTTTGGCGAGCCCGCCCGCAGGCGGCGCGCGACCTCATCTGGCTCCCGGCCGGGTCGCCGTCGTCGATGCCGGCCGGCGGTCGCGGCCAGCTCATCGGCGCCCGGCTGGGTGGCTTCGTCGAGCGGGCGGATCCGGCGACGCGCTGGCCGGCGCCGACCTGCTGGCCCTTGGTGACGGCGGGGTACCCGAGCATGTTGCAGTAGCGGGTGACCACGCCGCCTTGCGGTAAGATCAACGCCTTCGTCGGCATTCGGGTAGCGGGCTGGACCGATGCGAGCGCCGAGGGCAGGTGCTGGGATAGAAGCGAGCGAGGCCGGCGGCGGCCGGAGTCGAAGGACGGTGCATGTCGTCCGGGCGATAACAGAAGGGACCCGGGTCCCCGCCGGCACGGAGGTGGGTTGACCGTGGCGCGGACCGGGATTCAGCGGGACGCGGCGCGTGGCGGTCGGTTCCTCGCAGCGTGGCGCAGTTCCGCGTCGTACCGACCGCTGATGGCGCTTGTGCTGCTCAGCTCGGCTGCTTCGTTCGCGGCGCTCGGCGTGCTGTCCCTGTTCGCCCATGACGAGTTGGGTGCCTCCGACACGATGGTGACGATCAACTTCGTCGTCGTCGCCCTGGCCAGCACGGTCGTCATGCCCGTGACCGGGCACCTGTCCGACCGCGGTCCCGCCCGACGCATTGTCATTCCGGCGAGCCTGGCCTGGCTCGGGATTGGCTACTGGATGTTGGCGGGCGTGCGATCCTACACCGCGATGCTCCTCATCGGGGTCGTCTTCTTCTGCGCGATCGGCGTTCCCAACGCGCAGCTTCTGGCGTACGCACGCGACCTTGTCGAACGCCGTGCCGACACAGCGGCGTCCATCGCGGTCATCGCCCTGCTGCGCATCGTCTTCTCGTTTGGTTCGTTTTTCGGGTTCGGGAGCGGCGGCCTCGCTCTCGCTTACCTCGGGGCACGCTCGGTGTTCCGGATCGTTGCCATCGCGTGCCTCGGCTGTCTGGCGCTGTCCTGGTATGTGTTGCGAGCGGGCGACGCCGCCGCGGTCTCGGCCCGGCAGCAGGCGGCCGATGAGAAGGCCAAGGACTCCGGTCGGATCCAGATAACCGCCAACTCCCAACGGTTGCTGCTGACTCTCGCGGTCGTGATGGTGCTGTTCTCCAGTGGACGTGTCATGCTGCTGTCGCAACTCCCGATCCTGATGCGCGCCTCTCTGCACGCGCCGCTCGAGCTGGTCGGTCTCGCGCTCGCGCTGCCGCCGCTGTGCGAACTCGTGCTGATGCCGGCGATGGCATGGGTAGCCCTCAGGTGGGGCCGCGGCAGAGTCTTCTTGGTGGGCGGTGCCGCAAGCGTTGTCTACTACGGCGGGCTGGTCTTCGTCACCACGCCCTGGCAACTAGTCCTGCTCCAGGTCAGCTACGCGGTGTTCGGCGCCGCCACAATCATGGTCGGCATCGACCTCGCCCAGCGGTTGATGGTTGGACGGGCGGGAATGGCAACATCGGTATACCTAAGTCACGAGAACGTAGCCGTCGTGCATGGAAGCCTGGTCGCCACAGTGTCCGTGGCCACGCTGGGGCATCAGGCCGGCTTCGTCGTGCCTGGAACGCTCTGCCTGGTCGCCCTCGCCCTCGCCGTTGGTGTGTTTGCACGGCACCCCGACACGTTCGACATCCGGCGCAAGCCGACCGGCGCGGCGGATCCGGCGACATGAGCGTGAGGCGCAGCCCGTGACTTGCAGCGCGCTCGCATGCCGCGAGTCGCGCGGTTATGCCGAATGGCGCATGTTCGCCGCGCTCTGGCGGTTGGCGTGGCGGCCTTTCCTGATATCGGTGGCGGACGGCGCCGGCTTGCTCGACGATGCTCAGGTGGCCTCTCCCGAGCACACGAGTGACCCAGCGGCGACCCGGTGGACGCGGTCCACCATCTATCTGGACATGTGGGTCGACCCGGACGACGACCCGCGCGAGACTCGCGTGGCGACCGTCGACGAACGCACCACGTTGCTCGACTACTTGCGCCGGTACCGGCTCACGCTGGAAATGAAGTGCGCGGACCTGGACGCCGAACAGCTGGCCCGCCGGTCAGTGCCGCCATCCACCATGTCATTGCTCGGGCTCATCCGGCACATGGGTGAGGTGGAGAGGCACTGGTTTCGCCGCGAGATGGCTGGGCAGGACGCACCGAGACTGTACTGTTCCGAACTGGACCGCGACGGCGACTGGAACGGCGCGGTTGCGGACCCTGCCGTTGTGGACGAAGCGTGGCGGGCGTGGCGGACCGAGGTCGCCTTCGCCGAGCAGTTCGTCGCCGGCAACTCCGATCTGGGCGCGCTCGGCGCGACGCAGGTGCCGCTGCGTGACGTGCTGGTACACATGATCGAGGAGTACGCGCGGCACTGCGGGCACGCCGATCTCCTGCGAGAGCGCATTGACGGCCGAGTGGGCCAGTAGCCGCCGGGCATAGCACCCTGCCCGGACGATCGGGCAGCCACCGAATCCGATGATCTTAAGCGTCGCGTCGCGCGGCGTCCGCTTCTGCCGGGGGTGTCTGTCGATGGCAGGTCGTGACGGACGGTAGGACCGCCACGCGGAGGATGGGCCGCTGTCGCTTGGATGTCGACGAACGACCATGTCCTGCGGCCGGTGCGGCGCCGGTGGTCGAGAGCGCGCCGGACGTGTCATGCTGCAAGCACCATGACCGAGGAGCGCGGCTGTGTCAGCTAGCGAAGCGGTGCAGGCGGCGCCCGCGCGACGATCGCTGCAGCCGTTGCTGTTCGGCCTGACGATCGTCGCTGTCCTGGTGCTGCTGTTCGGTGTGCCGTGGTGGACGTTGGTCGTCGCGGACGCGCGGTGGCCGACTGCCGTCCTTGTCGCTGGCACGATCCTGTTCGTCGGAGCGCTCGTCGCGTTCCCGGTGCTCATGTACCTCGGACACGGTCGCCGCCAGCGGGACTGGGCGGCGCGCACCGGCGACACGATCCTCGGCGTGATCTGGGTGATGTTCGTCTGGGCGTTGCTCGGAAACGTACTGCGGCTGGTACTGGTGATCGCCGGTGTCGCCGACCCGGTCCGGTCCCGGATCGCCGCCGCCGCGATCGCCGCCGTATCGCTGCTGCTGGTGGTCTGGGGGTACGCCGAGGCGATGCGGGTGCCCCGCATCAAGCGGGTGGACGTCACGATTCCCCGTCTCGGTGCCGGCCTGGACGGCGTCCGCGTGGTCCTGCTGACCGACACGCACTACGGTCCGATCAACCGGGCCCGCTGGTCGGCCAGGGTCGTCGCGGCCGTCAACGAACTCGATGCCGACATCGTCTGCCATACCGGCGATATCGCCGACGGCACCGTATCCGAACGGCGGGAGCAGGCCGCGCCGCTCGGCGACGTACGTGCCCGGCTGGCCAGGACGTACGTGACCGGAAACCACGAGTACTTCGGCGAGGCCGAGGGCTGGCTCGACCAGATGCGGGAACTCGGCTGGGAGCCGCTACACAACCGGCACGTCGTCGTGGAGCGCGACGGCTGCCGACTCGTCGTCGCCGGCGTCGACGACGCGACCGCGGCGTCCTCGGGGCGCCCCGGGCACCACGCCGACCATGCCGCCGCGCTCGCCGACGTCGGCCCGGACCTGCCCGTCCTGCTGCTCGCCCACCAGCCGAAGCAGATCGGGGCGGCCGTCGCACACGGCGTCGACCTTCAGATCTCCGGACACACCCACGGCGGCCAGATCTGGCCGTTCCAGTACCTCGTTCGCCTCGACCAGCCCGCGGTCCACGGCCTGAGCCGGCACGGCGACCGGACCCAGCTCTACACGAGTCGGGGCACCGGCTTCTGGGGACCGCCATTGAGGGTCTTCGCGCCGAGCGAGATCACGGTACTCACGCTGCGCGCGGCGAAACCCATCGAGTTCCATAACCACCTTGAAGGGCCTTCTTCTGCCGCGAAGCGCGGTTGACCAACATCGGGCTCGACGATCCTCAACCGCCGATGGGCGGACGTTCCGGTTCGGCATGCGTCCACGAGCGGGTGCCGTCGTCCGGTGAGAGGAGGTATGCGTGCTGAGGTGGGTGCGTGTATTCCAAGCGGGCGAATCCAGAGGAGTGGTAAGCGCCTGACCTGGGCCCCGGGTAACAGGGCGGATTCTGAGGGACCGTCGATGACCGGGCGGGCCGCCACCGCATGCGAGCGGTTCGTCGCCCCAGGCGGGCATGCGTCATCCGGTACGCAGAAATCGCAGCACCGCGAGTACCCGCCGGTGGTCGTTGTCGGTGGGGGTGAGTCCCAACTTCGTGAAGATGCTATTCACGTGTTTGGCCACAGCGCTCTCGCTGACCACCAATGTCGCGGCGACGCCGGCGTTGGAGCGGCCCTCGGCCATCAGGGCGAGCACGTCGTGCTCGTGCGGCGTGAGTCGCTGCAGCGGATCGGTGCGGCGTACCAGAAGCTGCGACACGACCTCGGGATCGAGCACGGTACCGCCGCCCGCGACCCGGCATGCCGCGGCGACGAACTCGTCAACGTCGGCCACCCGGTCCTTCAGTAGGTACCCGATCCGGCTCGTATGGCCTGCTAGGAGCTTGGCGGCGTACCGCTCCTCTACGTACTGGGACAGCACGAGCACTCCGACCTGCGGCCATTGCTGGCGGACCTCGAGTGCGGCGCGCAGGCCCTCGTCGGTGAAGCCCGGTGGCATCCGCACGTCGGCCACGAGGAGGTCGGGCTGGTGTTGTTCGACGGCCTGAAGCAGCGCAGTGGCGTCGCCGACCGCGGCGACCACATCGATGTCCCGGGAGGTGAACAGCCGGGCCAGGCCGTCGCGCAGCAGGACCGAGTCCTCGGCGATCACGACGCGCATGGCAGTGTCACCGTGATCGAGGTAGGGCCGCCGGCGGGGCTGGCGATGCGCAATGTGCCGTCGACCGACTCGACGCGCTGTTGTAATCCGCGCAGACCGGTGCCGCGCAACGGATCCGCCCCGCCGTGTCCGTCGTCGGTGATGGACAGGAACAGGCTGCCGGGCTGTTGGCGTACCACCACGTCGGTCCGGGTCGCGGCGGCGTGTCGGGCTACGTTGGTCAGCGTTTCGGACACCACGAAGTACGCGACGGTCTCGGTCGGTGCTGGCGGCCGCTCGTGCAGATCGACTTTCAGTCGGACGGGTACCGGCGACCGGGCCGCGATCCCGGACAGCGCCGCGTCCAGGCCGAGCTCGTCGAGGATGGCCGGGTGCAGCCCGCGGATGAAGGTGCGCAGTTCGGCCAGCGCCTGCTTGGCCTCCTCGTGGGCGTCGGCGACCGCCTGGCGTATGTCGGGATGGGCGTCGTGCAGTGCGGTTCGGGTCATGCCGAGGTTCATCGCCAGCGACACCAGCCGCTGTTGGGTGCCATCGTGCAGGTTCCGCTCGATCCGGCGGCGTTCGGCGTCGGCGGCGTCGATCGCGCCGGCCCGGCTGGCTGACAGAGACTCGACGCGATGGGCCAGCGCCTCAGCGTCGGACGGTTGCAGCAGAGTCCGAGCCAGCACGAGGTCGAGCGACGCGGCGCTCGGGGCCAGCCAGGGCGCCGCGAACAACACTCCCACACCGACGGCGGCCGCACCGATCCGGTCCCCGGCGGACAGCCTGCCGCGGAAGATCGACAGCCCGACGAGTGCCACGCCCACCAGCGGACCCGCGATAACCGCGGCGGCCGCCACCGCGTTGAGCGCGCCGCCCAGGGCGTGGTAGCACACCTGTCGCCAGGTTCGCCCGGCCACCGCCTCGCGGGCCAGCCAGCGCCAGCGCCGTCGGCCGGGGCTGCGCGAGGCGAACGGCACTAGGTCCTCGCCGAGGATCGCGTGGAAGCGGGTCCGCTGCCAGGCGGTGAACCGGGAGGTCAGAGCCAGCAGCGCGAGCAGTGCCAGCAGGAGCACGACCGTCGCCGCGAGTATCCGGGCAAGCTTTTCGGATCCGCTCACGGGGGGCAACGCGGGCGGCCCGTGCTTCTTCGCGAACAGGCCGACCAGGGCAAGCACCAGGCCGGCCGGTACGAGCCACAGCAGGCCGCCGGTGATCAGGTGTGCCACGGCCAGCCGGGTGCGCCGCGACCACAGCGGAGCCGGCACGTCACGCCAGCGCACGTCACGCCAGCGCACTCGTATCCGATCAGCCACCAGGCCACCCTAGCCACCCGCGGGCCCGACCAGGAATGCAACCAGCAACCGGTTGCCACCTGTACCTGGTGCCACCCCATAACGGACACAGGCGCTACCGACAGGCGCACCGACAAGCGACACCCTGGTCCCCATGTACATGTATTCGTTTCTGCGTCGCTTGGTCGACATACCCATCGCATTGGGTGCAGTGGTCGCGCTCACTGTCGTCTGGTGGATGCGGGCGAACCGGGCCGAGCAGGAGCGACGACCGGATGCCGGCGTTCGGTAGGCGCGCACTGGCGCTGCCCGCGATTGCCGCAGTCGTGCTCGTACCCTGGACCATCGGCATCGCCACGCGACTGCCGCACAGCGCCGTCGCCCGTCATTGGAACACCGCCTGGGCTGGCCTGGACGTCGCGATCACGGTCGGGCTGACACTGACCAGTTGGCTGGGCCGCCGACGAGACCGGCGGGTCACGCTGACCGCCACCGCCACCGCCACCCTGATGTGCGCCGATGTCTGGTTCGAACCTGTGTACGAGCGGACCGGGGTCGCCGTTCGCGTGCGCCGTCGCTGAAGCCGCCACCGAACTCCTGCTCGCCGCCGCGTGCCTGGTCATCGGGCTGCGCGCCCCACGCCTGAGCGCCGCCCGGGCGTCGATCTTTCGGAGTGCCACCTGTCCTCCTCGGCCGCGCACCGGCACGCAGCTCGGGGTGTCGAGAGGCGGTCACCCCGCCCTCGGAGACACCCCTCCGGGCCCCGCGCCACGGTGGCATGCTGGTGATCAACCTATGTCGGACTGGGGTCTGCCTCTCGAGACACCCCCGTCGCTACCGCCAAGGAGCAGCACGTGCCCGTCACCTCGCTCGACCCCCGTACCGCCCTGCTCGTGATCGACCTCCAGAAAGGCACCGCCGGCAACCCGACCGTGCACCCGATGGCCGGCGTCATCGACAACGCCGCCCGACTAGCACGTGCGTTCCGCGCGCACGGATTGCCGGTCGCGCTCGTGACCTTCGACATGAACAACGCGACACCGGGCCGCTCGGAGCTGATCCGCGGCTCCATCGCAGTGCCCGACGAATACACCGAGCTCGTCCCTGAGCTCGACCGCCAGCCCAGCGACCTCGTGGTGACCAAGCGCACCTGGGGCTGCTTCGCAGCCACGCCGCTCGACGGGCTGCTCAAGGAGCGGGGCGTGACCCAGGTGGTCATCGCCGGCGTCGCGACCAGCTTCGGCGTCGAATCGACCGCACGGCAGGCGTACGACGCCGGCTACAACGTCACGCTGGCCATCGATGCGATGACCGACCTTCGCGCGGAGTCGCACGAACACAGCGTGACTCGAGTCTTTCCCGTGCTGGGCGAGACCGGGTCCACGGCCGACATCCTCGCGCTGCTCGACGCGATCGATTAGCCATTCGCCCGCCGAGCCGCATGCACTCTTCTAATGGGTTCTGTCAGCCTGAGAGCGGCAGCATTGCCGCCCTTGGCGATCCATTGCAGGACTTTCGCTGTTTCTACCCCCTGAGCAGTGTTCGGTAGTCGACCATGACGTCAGGGTTCCCTCATCGTTTCAGGCGCTCGACGGCGGTGTGGGGGTGCGGTTGCCCGCACCCGCACCACACCCGGGCCGCCTGCGTGAACGGAACGAACGACTCGGCGGCCTGCCGACGTTGCGTCGAACGTCGGCCGTTCCTCTGCGCGCCTCCTGTCAGGCCATCTCGGGCACACGCAGGTGGGCGATCGCCAACTCGAACTCGCCGACGTCGAGCACCTGCGCGCCTGCTTCCTGAGCGCCCGCCGCTCTGACCGTCCCCGCCTGTTCTCTGTTCCGCTCCAACGCTTCGAGGCTGTCGTAGGTCACCGAGGACACAGCGCGGCCGGACGCGCGGTCGACCAGGAGGCTGGCGCTGCAGAATCCCTCCAGACTCTCCATTGCGGGTAGGGAGGCCATCTTGTAGACATCGATGGCTCGGTCGACCTGAGCGGGCTCGACCTGCAACCACGTGGCCCGGACGCATGCGCCCTCACGCGACCGGTGGTCACGGTGCAGGACAGCGATCTCCCACTCCTCCACCTGGGGGCTGCCGCCGAAGATCTCCGCGGCCCGGTCACGGATCGGCCGAAGCTGCTCCTCGCTCGCGCGCATGGCCTCCACGGATTGCCATGCGCTGGTGGCGATACAGCGGCCGGACTGCCGGTCGACCAACAAGGACAAACCGACACACCCCTCGATGCCCTGAATCGCGGGCATCACCTCTTCGCGGACGTGCGCAACGCCGTCGTCGATGGACGAGACCTGCGCCTGAATTGTGGTGGAACGCGCGTACACGATCCACCCCCTCTATGCTCGGGGCAGCGCCCCGGTGGCGCCACCGGTCATCCTCCACCCTCCTCCCGCCGGCTCGGCCTGGCAATGGGCCTGGTATCAGCTGAATCGGTACCTGAAGGACCGTCGCCGCCCCTCCGTGCACCCGGGGCGCGGCGCAGCCGCTGTCGCCGCGGCCCGGGTTAGTCGTTGGGTCGACCAGGGCAGCCGGCCGGCCAGCTCAGGAACGGCGAGGAGGCGATCTGGCGACCCCAGAAAACGCTCCCGCTTCTGCCGCAACGAGCGCGCGCCTCAACAAGATCACCGGGCAGGCGGGGCTGAGCGCAGCTTGCGGACGGAACGCGTCCGGATTGTCGCACTAGCTGATCGGGCTCGGGCCCGTGCGGACCCGACCCAGCCCAACATCCGGATCTCAGTGAAGGTGCCCGTGAGGATGGCGTTGAGCGGATCGGTTTGGCTGAGACTGGGGCTGCCGAGACTCGGGTTTGGTCCTGGCCGTCTCAGTGGGTCTGCCCGGATCCGAGTGCTGACCTGAACCGTGGGCGTTGTCGGTGTACGGCGCGACGTGCACAGCGTCCTTCGGGGCGAGCGGCCTACGCTGGACTGGTGCGGATCCGCATCGAGGGCCACGACCTTCCCGGGCGCGATTGCGGCGGCAGCGGCGACTTCCCCGGCTGCCGCAACATCCACGTCGGTGTGCAGCGTCGCGACCGGCCGACCCAGTGGCGTGACCTGCAGCCGGGCGACGCTCCGGCGGTGATCTGGAACCTGGACTGCAGTGCCGCGACCGTCACCGATGGGAGCCTCGAGGTGCGCGGACCCTACATTCAGGGCGGACCCGGTCGGCGCTTCATCTACCTGTCCTGGGGCGAGGTCGATGACACCGGCACGTTCACCATGTTCCGGCGGGCCAAACTGTGGCTTGACGGTGTTGAGGCCGCCACCGCGCATGCTGCGGTCGCTGCCGGCAGCCTGACGGCGAGGCTGGCGCTCACCGACGCCAAAGGCCACCCGCTATGCGCCGCCGTCCGACCGCCGAAGGTCACCTGGTCCGCCACCTAGATTTCACACGGCGGCCGACCACAACAACGGCACGCCGCGGTGGGCATGTTCATCGGGTCTGTCGCTGATCGGGGCAGAACAGGCCGGCAACTCGTGTGAGACAACCGGTCGGGTCAGGGCAACATCACTGCGAGATGGGCAACTTCACTGCGACGGGACACCCAGGCATACACGGACTGTGCGGTCACTCGTGAGCGCTGTTAGACCACTGTGAGATCGGGGGCGTTCGCCAGGACTCACAAACTCGGGTTTGAGGGTGTCGCGCGTCACGAGCGCGGCGCGGAGCCGACACCGTATGAGCAAGCGCACGCCGCAGCACGACCGGTACCCCATCCGTACCGTCGACCCCGGCACAGTGGAGGCAGCCGAGGTCGACCCGACCCTGATCGACCTGATGGCCGGCGACCCGCCCCGCCGACCACGCCAGCGCGGGTGGGATGGCGCCCACAGGCCAGGGAAACCGACCCAGGAGCCGTCGACAACGAAGGCCGCGTCCCAGCCACGAACCCGCCCAAAAATCGATCAACGTCGATACGTGAACGGCGTTTCGGCAAGTAGGGAAGGGTGGGGCGGAGGTTACGGCATACGAACACCTTGGCCCCGATGAACGGGCCCGGCTTCCCGCTTCCCGTGGTGCGAGAGCGGCAGGCCAGCGGGAAGGTGCGAGGCGGCCGATGATCTCGAACGGCCCGGGTGTACCAGGTCGGCCTTTCTCGTGCGGTGCACGCCGGGTCTGTACCGAAGGTTGAGGTTGGCTTACGTGGTGGCCAAGCGGTAGATGCGGGTGGCCCAGGTCAGGGTCAGGACCGTAAGCGCGGCCATGACGAGGAGACCGGTGCCCGCTGTCCAGTCGACGACGTTCCCGGCGGACAGCGTTCGTGCGGCCTCGACGGCGTAGTACAACGGGTCGATGTGGGCCATGCCGCGCAGCCATGCCGGAGCAAGGCTCAGCGGAAGCAGGATGCCCGATAGCAGGGTGAGCGGCAGTTGCAGGCCAGTGACGACGGCGGCAATGCTGCCGATCTCGCGAAGGGCGATGCCGAGTGCTGACGACCAGGCCGATGTGGTGGCGGTGACCAGGCAGAGCAGGACAAGCATGAGCACAGTGCCGGCGAGGTGCGGTTGGTAGCCGAACGGGATCGCGATGCCGATCACGATCAGGGCGGGTACGACGAACGCCACGACATCGCGCAGCACCGTGCCGGTGAGCAGCGCCAAGCGGCTGACCGGCGTGACGCGCAGGCGTTCGATGACGCCGGTTTGCAGCTCGGAGATGACGATCCAGCCGGCACCCATGCCGGCACCGAAGGCCATCAGGCAGAGAATGCCGGGGATGAAGGCGTCCAGCACGCTGCCCTGCTGAAATCCGGGGCCGCCAGCGAGGGCGTCCAGGACCGGCGCGAATAGCGCGAGATACAGCAACGGTGTTGTCAGGCCCATGAAGAGCCAGACCGGTGCGCGTAGGGTTTCGAGCATCTTGCGCCACCACAGCGCACGCAGTTCGCGGAGCAGGGTCATCGGGGTGTTCCCTCCGGGGCGGGATCGTCGCCGGCGTCGCGCAGGGCGCGTCCGGTCGTGCGCAGGAAGACGTCGTCGAGCGTCGGCTCGGACAGCGAGAGTGTCTCGATCGCGACATGCTGAGCGGCGAGTGTGTCAAGGAGCATGGGCAGAGTCCGGTCGGCGTCGCTGATGGTCAGCCGAAGGTGCTCGCCGTCGAGTCGGCAGTCCCGGACGAACGGCTGGTGGGCGAGCAACGCCCGCAGATGATCAGGCGAGCGAGCCCCGGGTTTGGGTTTGAACAGGACTGTCTCGCCGGCGAGCTGTTGTTTGAGTTCGCGGGGTGTGCCGTGGGCGACGATCCGACCGTGATCGATGATTGCTAGTCGGTCCGCGAGCGCGTCCGCCTCTTCCAGGTAGTGAGTGGTCAGGAAGATCGTGGTACCGCCATCGCGCAGGGCACGTAGCTGCTCCCACAGGTTGGCGCGGTTCTGCGGGTCGAGTCCGGTCGTCGGCTCGTCGAGGAACAGCAGTTGTGGACGGTGCATCAGCCCCAGGGCTACCTCAAGGCGGCGTCGTTGGCCGCCGGAGTAGGTCAGCGCGCGCCGGTCGACGAACTCGCCGAGGGCCAGCGCGTCGGTCAACTCGGCCGCGCGGCGAGCCGCGTCAGTGCGGCTGGCGCCGTAGAGCCGACCCTGCAGCAGGAGGTTCTCCCTCCCAGTCGCCGGCAGGTCAGCACCACCGACCTGGCCCACGTAGCCGATCCGCCGCCGCACCGTCTGCGGCTCGCGTCGCACGTCCGCACCGGCCACGATCGCTGTTCCCGAGTCAATGGGCAGCAGTGTCGCCAGCATCCGCAGGGTCGTGGTCTTGCCCGCACCGTTCGGGCCCAGAAAGCCGAACACCTCGCCGGCGTGCACGCACAGGTCAAGCCCTTGAACCGCCGCCACAGTCCGACCCTTGACGGCGAAGGACTTGCGCAGCTCTTCGGCTATCACCACATCCGTCATGGCACCACTCTCATCCGAGTGAGTGGCTTTGTCAACCATCCGAATGATTGAGACTGTCCTCTAGAATCGCTACGTGACCAGACCAACAGCACGCCGGGAGGCGCTGGAGCGACGACGACGGCGCGCCCCCACCGCCGCCGAGCGTCAGCGCGACGCGGAGCGGTCCCGGGAACAGCTGCTCGCCGCCGCGCTGGACGAGTTTGCGGCGCACGGCTACGCGGGCGCCCGGGTCAGCGCAATCGCGGCCCGGGCCGGGCTCAACCCGCAGCTCATCACCTACTACTTCGGTGGCAAACCTGGGTTGTTTCGGGCGCTGACACAGCGCTGGCTCGACCAGGAAACCGCTATCCAACAACCGGACGTCAGCCTCGAAGATCTGGCCATCGGCTACTTCCGCGCCACCATCGACGATCCACGCATGGCCCGGCTGCTGTTGTGGCTGGGGCTCACCGACGCTGAGCGGTCCGACGATGACGTCAGCGGCGACACACCGCAGCGCGAGGACCTCAGCGACCTGCAGCGCCGACAAGAGAGCGGCGAGATCGCCGCAGACCTCGATGTCGGCCTGTTCCAGCTCGCACTCATGGGAGCCACGCTCGCTCCCGTCTCCATGCCCCACGTCGTACGCCGCATCACCGGCCTCGACCCGGGCGACCCCGACTTCAAGAACCGCTACGGCGAAACACTGCGCCGCATCGTGCGACACCTCGCACGATGACAGGTCACCTGATCGATGGCTTCGACCCTGCGGTTCGCGAGCGTCGACCTGGGTGGGCCGCCGGGGACTCGAACCCCGAACCTATGGAGTGCACGCGGTCCGGCTGCTTGCGGTCGGATACGAGGTCGGACGGCTCGTGGCGGCCGGCTGAGGTCTCGTTCGGCACGGTCCGTTGCGGTACTTCGCTGCTGTACTGCAGCGCCCCGGTCCAATTTGCTGACCTGCGCATTACGAGTCCGTAGCGGCCCTGCGGTCCACATGGTCGTAGTCCTTGTCGAGCAGCCGTGGATGTCCGTGGTTGTCCGCCGGCTTGGCTGCTTGGTTGGCTGCTCCGACGGCACACACCGGTCGGGCCGGAACTGATCGCATGTTCGTCGCGTCAGAGCCGAGACGGCGTCAAGCCCAGTGGGGGCGATGATGTGGGGACGCCCTGGAGCACTGATCGTGACGCTGCTCGTGGGTGTGGGTGGTGCGGGTTGCGCCGCAAAGCCGGAACTTGCCACTTCCGCGCCGGTCGATTCCCTTATGTGCGGCTCACCGCGTTCTGGTTCTCCGGGCCGGTTGCCTGATCGGGCCTGGGTGGAGTTGGCGCTGTGTCCGTTCAGGATCGTACATGTCCGGTCGGGCGAGCCGGTTCCGTCGCCGTCGTTCAGCCCGCCGGTCATCGTCCGTGGTGACCTGCACAGGTTGGTGGCGGCGTTGGCAGAACCGGACGATCGTTCCGCCCCGGGACTGTGCACGATGAAGAAACTTGAGCTGCCCCGGTTCTGGCTGGTGGACCGCGAGGGGCAGGCGTTTGAGCCGCAGGTTCCATTGGGTCCATGTGGACAGCCATCCATCCGGGTCGTGGAGGCGCTAAGCGCGATCACCGACAAGTAGGGCCGAGCGTCCTACCGCATCACGGTTCTGCCCGTGGAGCAAGGTGATGAGGCCAACGACGGCCGTGACCAAGGCCGCAATCCCGTCAGTATGCCCGGGAGCGTGCCCAAAATGCCCAAAACCTACCCGGTTGGGGAGTTCTTCGAACAGCAGCCCGGAACCATCGCAGACCTGTGGGCACGCCTGATCGAGTTGCGGCGCACTGGAGCAGTGCAAGATCCTCCAGTCCAGCTGTACCCGTTCACTGACGCCCGCGACGCTCTGCGAGCGATCGCCCATCGCCAGGCCCGAGGCAAGGTTGTGTTAAGCAGGCAGTTTTAGGTTCTGCTCGCCTAGTGTTGTGGCCGGCCTAGCCCTCCGCTGGTGCCTCGTCGCCGGCAGCCAGGGTCTGGGCCGACGTCGAGTCGGCATCTGAATCGATATCGGTAGAGCCAGCAGAGACCTCAGCGGGGCTGGCGGCTGCAGGCTGGGCTTGCGCCGACGTGGCGTCGACGTCCGCGTCGGTGCCGGGAGAGCCAGTTGAAGCGGTGGTCATGGCCATGCTCCCTTCTGTTCGTGCGCTCATATCGACGCGGGGAGCGTTCGTCTGGCAGCTAGTCTCGGGGCGAGAGACGGCGTTTCTCGATCTGGTCGAGCCGGCCTACGGCCGCCGCAGCCCGCTCCGCGCTCGTTGCGTCGTTGGCTGAGCCCACAGACAGAATACCTTTACGAGGCCCTTCGACATCGCGTCTCAGGTGAGCGGCAAGCGCAGTCGGGACGCACGTGAAGCGGGCATTGCTCTTGAGCGCAGCCGCGATGGCGCCAGCGGCACTTTCCTCCTGGGGCAGGGCAAGGAGCTGCGCACGGTGATGGAGCTGCTCGGTCACTCCACGATCTGGCTGACGGCCGACACCTACGGGAAATCTCGGGTATTGCATCAGGCGGGCGAGAAACCGCAGGTCAGCAGGTTGTGGTGATGTCGGAATGGCGTTTCGGACCTTCGAGTAGCGGCCGTCTGACCAGGCGCGTCTCGGGAGTGGTCCCGTCTGACGCAGGATTCGCCTGCCAGACGGTCGAGGCCGTGGGTGGGCTTTCTACACGCAGGTCTCCTCCGAGGCGACCCGGGAGGCGCTCCGCCGCCTGGGGGAGCGGCTGGACCGATGA
>Ga0137365_10001271_pt1 | contig 19360 bp, 9 predicted proteins | sample SagtaG_9_FD_104799 | JGI IMG/M metagenome (GOLD analysis project Ga0137365, IMG submission 104799) | Vadose zone soil microbial communities from Sagehorn Ranch, Mendocino, California, USA - Sage1_L_40_16 metaG | ecosystem: Environmental > Terrestrial > Soil > Vadose zone | place: USA: California...
CGTTCGCCGGCGGACGAGCAGAAGCACGACGAAGAGGAGAGCCAGGCACGAGATCGCGACAAAAAATGTATTGTTGTTCTTGAAGGAGCCAAAGGCTGCGCCGGTGTTGGTGATGTTCACCAAATCGAAGAATCCGGCGATGATAATGCGCGGCTGATCGGGTCGGATGAACCGAATCACACAAGACTTCGTAAATTGATCAAGCGCGTAGAGCGGCAATGACAAAAAGAAAATGAATTTCATGTCGATGCAGGTGGGGACGTTTCTCCGAAACGTCCAACTTTTAACGCGGGTTGCCTGTCCAACATTTTTAAATCGGACGGCTCGGAGAGCCATCCCTGCCTTTACGCGTGACTACGCTTTCGCACCGATCACATAGATCCGGATGCGCTTTGCTCTTACCAACCATTGGCCGATGGCGCCAGCAGCGCGCGCATTTTTGAAAAGAGGTCTTCGTAATTGATGCACCAGCTTCCTTCGCTTGCTCAACCGTCAGGTCGCTGAGAATAAAAAACTCCTCGAGCTCTTGCTTGTCGATCTTTGCCGTTACCTCCGAATTCGATTTAAGCACAACCGCCGCTTCCAAAGCGTTGCCGATCAATTTTTCCTGACGCGCTCGTTCGATCGCTTGACCGATGATACCGCGCAATCTTAGCAGCTCCGAAACCTGATCGCTCGCTTCACGTTGTCGATCTTTCATTGACGGAAATTCGAGCAGATGAATCGAAGCACCGTTGCCGGAATGGCGCCATGCTTCATCGGCGGTAAAAGCAAGAACCGGCGCGAGCAATTGACACAGCGCATCGAAAGTCTTGTGCATAACGGTTTGGGTAGCGCGACGACGCCGCGACTCAGGCGCATCGCAATACATCCGGTCTTTCGTGATATCGACGTACAAACTGCTCAGATCGACGGCACAAAATTGGTTGAGTGTTTGATAAACCTTATGAAACTCGAATGCTTCGTAAGCCGATCGACAATCAGCAATCACCTGATCAAGCCGCTCCAGAATCCAGCGATCGACCAGTGTGAAATCTTCTGTAGCGGCGGTCTGTGACCGCCGACGGCGCTCATGGAGCGCCGCTACAGGGAAATCGAACAGATTACCTAACAGGATGCGCAGCGTGTTGCGAATCCGTCGATACGTGTCGCCGAGACGGTTGAACATTTCTTCTGAAAACGGAACGTCGTCAGTGTAATCGATACTGCTCGCCCAAAGACGAACGAGGTCCGCGCCGTGTTTGTTGACGAAATGGCCCGCGTCCATCGGTTTGTCATAGGTGCCCGACTTCGAAATCTTTTTTCCGTCAAGATCGACAACGAAGCCGTGAGTGACGCAGGTTCTGTAAGGCGCGCGTCCGTTCAGCGCGATGCTGGTCATGAGCGACGATTGAAACCAGCCACGATGCTGATCGGTCGCTTCCAGGTACATGTCGGCCGGATCGCGCAATTCCGGATGGATAGCTAAAACGGCCTTGTGCGAAACGCCGCTGTCGATCCAAACGTCGATTGTGTCGATGCGATGAGTGGTGCCCTTCGGTAAACCAAGTTCTCGCGCAAGATCGACATCGTTCAACTCGAACCAAATGTTCGAACCGCGCTCGGCGACGAGATCAGCGAGCTTGCGAACATAATCTGGGTCGAGAATTGCCTCGCCTTTTTCGGAATAGAATACCGGCAACGGCACGCCCCAACTGCGCTGGCGCGAGATGACCCAATCCGGACGCGATTCGACTGTGCCGGCGATCCGATTTTCTCCCCAAGCGGGAAGCCATTTCACTTCCTTGTGAATGGCCTCGAGCGCTTCGCCGCGGAGCTCATCGATGCGAATGAAGAACTGCTCGACCGCGCGAAAGATGATCGGCGTTTTCGAGCGCCAGCAGTAGGGATAGGAATGATGAAATTTTTGTTCGCCAAGGAGCGTGCCGCACTTGCGCAGTAAATTAATGATCTCGTCATTGGCGTCGAAGACGTATTTACCGGTCAGGTTCGGCAAACCGGCGTCATCGGTGAAACGTCCGTGATCGTCGACTGGCGATAAGATCGACAACTTGTTTTGTCTGCCTAACGAGTAATCATCGTCGCCGTGGCCCGGCGCGATATGCACGGCCCCGGTGCCCGTGTCCATGGTGACGAAATCCGCCATGAGCACGATCGATTGTCGATCCAAGAACGGGTGCTGCGCGCTGATCTTGTCGATCTTCGCTCCGGGAAAAGATTCTCGTGGTTCGCTGACTGGTTCGAATTTTGTGTTGGCGCAGAATTGCGGGACGAGCTTGTCGGCCAGGATCAGAATTTCCGCGATTCCGTCACGTGAAAATTCCTGGAGGACGTAAATTTCCTTTGGATCGACCGCGATGGCGAGATTAGCGGGCAAAGTCCACGGCGTGGTCGTCCAGATAGCTATGCTCGCCTTGTCTTTGAATTCGCCGGTGACGATCGGAAATTTGACATAAACGGCGGTATCGTCGCGTTCCTGATATTCCACTTCGGCTTCAGCCAGCGCGGTCTGGGCGCCGGTGCTCCAGAAAACCGGCTTTTTACTTTGATAAACAAGACCTTTTTCAATGAAGACGGCGAAAGCGCGCAGAATTTCCGCTTCATATTTTGGATCGAGAGTGAGATAGGGATTCTCCCAATCGCCGAAAACACCGAGCCTTTTAAACTGGTCGCGCTGCACATCGATATATTTGCGCGCGAAGGCTTCGGATTTTTTTCGGATTTCGAGCGGCGACAGATCGCGTGATTCTTTGACGACTTTGTACTCGATGGGCAGGCCGTGACAGTCCCAGCCTGGAACGTAGGGCGCGCGCTTGCCAAGCATGGTTTGCGATTTTACGACGATGTCCTTGAGAATCTTGTTGAGCGCGGTGCCCATATGGACGTCACCGTTGGCGAAGGGCGGGCCGTCGTGCAGAACAAACAATTGTCGATCTTCTCTTGCCTTCTGGATTTGGGCGTAGAGCCGCGTTTCTTCCCACATTTTAAGAAGCTCGGGCTCACGCGCGGCGAGGTTCGCCTTCATCGGAAAATCCGTGCGCGGAAGGTTCAGCGTGTCCTTGTAGTTCTGGCTCATCGGAAAAGTGCGCTGCTACGTAACATCCGCGGTTGCACAAATCAACGCAGCGGGCGGCCGGCTGGCTATTTCCCAGGAGTTGACGGCGAAGGCCTCGCACTGAAGCTTCTCGCGCCCGCTTGGAATTCATCTAATGAAACGGTATCTTCCTTTTGTCATTGTTAGCGCAATTGCGCTAATCACGATCGTGGCCGGGGCGATGCTATATCACGCCAAAGATCTGCCTCTTCTCACAATCTCCAAAAATCGCCTTGCCGGAACGAACGACGCCGAGCCGGTGCACATTCGCGGGAAGCCCGACGCTCCCGTGACACTGGAGGAATACGGCGACTTCGAATGCCCGCCGTGTGGTCGGCTTTCCGAGCCAATCAACAAGCTAGAACAGGATTACCGTTCGCGCTTGCGCATTATCTTTCATCATTTTCCGTTTGGGACTCATCCGCACGCACGCGCAGCGGCGCTCGCTTCGGAAGCGGCCGGATTGCAAGGCCGATTTTGGGAAATGCACGACCTGCTATATCGCGAGCAAGGAACCTGGAGCAAAGCGGCTGATGCCCAGCCGTTGTTCAACGCTTACGCCGGAATACTCGGGTTGAAGATTGATCGTTTTAAAAGGGACATGGAAAGTGACGAAGTGAGAAGGAGAGTCGATGCCGATCAAAAAGATGGGGCCGCGGTTGGGGTGACGGTTACGCCGACGGTCTTTATCAACAATCGCGCTGTGCCGCCGACGTCGCTAAATGAGGCGGGCCTGCGTGAGGTCATCGAAGCTGCGATCAAGATGAAGTCAGCCCCCTGATTATTTTGGCGGATAAGGCACAAACTAGGTAATGGAACGCAATCGAATTATTTTTTACACGATCGCGGCATTGATCTCGCTGGCCGGACTGACGGAGGCAACATATTTAACTGTGCTATCTTTGACTGGTGAGACGGCGGTTTGCGGCGGATCCGCGAGTTGCTTCCAAGTGTTGGGCAGCTCGTATGCCAGACTCGCTGGCATTCCGATCGCGGCCTTTGGGATCCTGGCTTACTTCGGCGCATTCGGCTTCGCGACTTTTGCCGCTTTTGGTTATGCGCGAGTTCGCAGGTATTTCGGCCTGGCAGTGTGGGCAATGTTTGCGGTGACGCTGTGGCTGTTATTTGTGCAGGCGTTTATCTTGCATGCGTTTTGCCGCTACTGTCTGTTTTCTGCGGCGCTGGTATTCGTCCTCGCGGCCATTGCCCTGCTGACTCCTTCGTCGCGCTGACCGGGAATCGAAGTGTTGATGGATGAAGCCTGGGAATTGCTGAAGGTCGATGCAGACCGAACAGTTACAGGCCTGATCTAAACGTCTTGCTTGTCTCACCATGAAAGAGATTGCGATTGAAACAGACTGGAAGCCTGTGTTAGGCGAGGTTTGCGGCTTGCCTGCATACGCATCCTGCTGGAAAAGACTCTTGATATAAATGAAGCCTTTTATTTTTCTGCTCTGTTTTCTGTTGGTAGCGGCGACTGGATGCAAGAGATCGAGCACAACTCAACTCTCGCCGGATTCATTACAAGCGGCGTCGCCAATCCAGCAACCCACTGAAGCTTACTTCGATGTTTGCGGCCTGATCACAAAGGAGCAGGTCGAAGCGGTTATGGGATCGCCGATTAAGGATACCAAAAGCAGCGGACATTCGGACGGCGCTTTCCGTGTTTCGCAGTGTTTTTATACGGCAACAGAATTCAGCAAATCGGTCAGTCTCGCAGTAACTCAGCGCGATCCCAATTCTTCCGCCAAACGCAACCCGAAGGAGTTTTGGGAGGAGTCCTTTGGCCGTTACGAGGGCGAGACAAAAGAGCATGAGGGCGACAAAGAGAAAAAAGAAAGCCTCCACGAAGAGAGGCGAGGCAAAGGTGAAGGAGAGGAAGGTGTCCCGCCAAAAAAGATTACTGGGATCGGCGACGAAGCCTTTTGGACAAGCAATCGTTTTGGCGGTGCGCTTTATGTTTTAAAAAAAGATGCCTTCATCCGCATCAGCGTTGGTGGGGCGGACAAGGAAGAAACGAAGATCGACAAGTCTAAAGTGCTCGCCGAAAAGGCGCTCGATCATTTGTAAAATCTGGCTGAGCAAAGTCGAAGCCAGCGACGCATCACTCAACGGTGGTCATAGACCGCCGCTATAGCGCTGTCACGCTGCATTGCACGACGGCCTTTTGTTTTTGACTGCGAAAACAAACCGCAACTTTTTGTCGCGCGGGCAGACGACCGCGGTTCGCCAGTCCTCCGATTCCTAACCCTGTAGCATTCATCAGAGGACCTTGTCATGAGAAAGAACTACTTGTCAGCAATAGCTCGCTTCGCTATCAGCACCTTCTTTTCGATGAGCGGCATTTGCATGTTTTGCATCATACCGCTAAACGACTCGCGCGCACAAAACCCGGCAAGCGGCACCGTCGGCCCGGCGCCTGGAGGTCCCTCCGCGACCTGGCAGGGCTCAGCGACTGCACCTGGCGGCGGAGTGAATACCGAAGCGGCATGCGTCGATGGAGTTAACTGCGAAGTTTTCACTCTTACTGTCGCGGGCACTCAAGCCGACTGGAGTAGTCAAAAAGTTCAAGTGCAATTGACCTGGGCAAGCAGTCTAAACGAATACGATATCTATATTCACCAAGGTACTTTGGACGGCCCGCTGGTAAACTCAGCGATGAATGGGCCGGGTCTGACGAACCAGACTACATTCATTGATGTGGCGCAATGGGGGACCGGCGTCTTCGTCGTCCATGTTGTCTACGATACTACGCCAAACGTCACCGATCACTACAACGGAACGGCGAGCGCAGTTCCAATAACACCAGTCCCGCCACCGCCGGCACCTCAGGACACAGGCCCGAAAATTGGCTACGAGAACTTCGAAGCACCCGGCGTTCTAACCCAGGTTACATCGACAAGCTCTGGTGGACTGACAGTTGAATACATGGGGCGCGGCGCCGGTGAACCCTCCGTCGGCAGCAACTGGAACACCGGTGTGGCGAACTTCCAGTCGGACCTTGAGACTCTGTTTGTGACATTCGATGACGTCTGTTCCTTCACGAACCCGAAAGCAACCTGGGTTAATCGCAGGGCGCCTACCTCGCAGTTTATCGATTCCGATCCCATCGGCTTTACCGATCGACAAACTGGCCGCGTATTCGCAGCCGAGCTAACGCTGCTCAGCCCTGACACAGTCAAGATCTCACATACGGACGACGATGGAGTTACCTGGGTGCCGGACCAGACCGGCGGAATTGCATCGGCGGTCGACCACGAAACGATCGGCGGTGGTCGGTATCACGCCCCGCTGGTCCCACCGCCTCCACCGGCCTATCAAAACGCGGTCTATTACTGCTCTCAGGATATTGCCACAGCCTTATGCTCTCGAAGCGATGACGGTGGATCGACCTACGGTCCTTCCGTACCGATTTACAACCTCACGGCGTGCCAAGGCTTGCACGGTCACGTGAAAGTCTCTCCGGTCGACGGAACCGTGTATGTTCCAAACAGGGCTTGCGGTAATTCGCAGTCGGTGGTTGTCTCGCAGGACAACGGGGTAACCTGGGCGATTCATCCTGTTCAAAATGGGAACACCAATGCTGTGCCGGGCACGATCGGAACGGGTGACGATCCGGCGATAGGAATCGATAGCACTGGACGTGTTTATTTTGCTTTTTCCAACGCCGGCACCGCTGCGTCCGTTGCAACGTCTGACGATTTCGGCGTCACTTGGAACAACATTTTTGATGTCGGAGCAATTTACGGAATAAACAATGCGGCATTCCCGGCGGCGGTTGCCGGCAGCGCAGGCCGCGCCGCTGTTGCCTATTACGCGGCCAACTCGGGGACAGGAGATTCGAATTCCGGAGCATTTACCGGCCTCTGGCATCTCTATGTGGCGCACACTTTTGATGGAGGATCGACATGGACGACCTCCGACGTGACGCCAAGTTTGCCGATGCAGCGTAGTGGTATTTTGAGGGGCGGCGGAGCAGACATTGTGCGCAACCTGCTCGACTTTTTCGACATCACGATCGATCGAGATGGTCGCGTTTTGGTCGGCTATGTCAATGGGTGCTCGGGCGGAGATTGCGCCCAGGCGGCACCGACGGCACACGGGAATACCTACAGCGCGACGGCGACGATTGCCCGGCAATCGAGCGGCAGGCGCATGCTAGTAGCTAATGACCCACCGAATCCGCTGACAGCTACATCAGTACCGGGATTACCGTTCTTAACACAGCGCAGAGTCGGCCCTGTCGTCCACCTTGCATGGAATGAGGCCGATACGGGGAACTCGCCAATTACGAGCTATAAGATATTTAGAGGAACGACGAGTGGCACTGAGGCTCTGCTGGCGACCGTGTCAGGAAATCCGCCGGCAACGAAGTATGACGACCTCACTGCAACCGACTCGAGCAAGACTTACTACTACAAGGTCGCCGCGATAAACGGGGTTGGAACATCGTGCGGTAATAACGAGGTTGCCTCACCATTCCTGGGCAGCCCGGCGAGTGGAATAGTTATTCACCAGAATGACCCGACCCATCCGGAAGCGACCGGCGGAAGTATCACAACGCCGCCTGCTCCTGAACTTCTCATCGACTATATCGCCGTGGGTGAACCGACTGGACCAGATAACCTGATGTTCAAAATGAAAGTAAGCGATCTATCGACTGTACCGCCCAATAGCAGATGGAGGATCGCCTGGAACTGGTGGTCCCCGACAAACCAAATGTACTACATTGGAATGACAAGCGACCAGAACAGCGCGGTAACTTTCGAGTACGGAACGCTCGCGGACGCGGGTGTTCCGGCCGTTCTTGTCCTTGGAGAGACAAAGGTTGGAGTGCCCGACGGCAGTTTCAATCCGGATGGCACAATCACCATGCTCGTGCCGAAGTCAGCAGTTGGAAGTCCGCAGCCGGGAGATGTGATGGGCGCGATCGGCGGAAAGACAATCACCGGCGACACGCCGGGCACGAACACGTTCGAGAGATCGACTGCGTTTGTGGACCATACATTCGTCAAAGGGCAGGCTGACAACTGCTATCCACCTGCGACCTATACGGTGGCGGGCAATGCGCCGATACCAACTCCTACCCCTACCCCGACGCCAAAGCCACACGGAAAGCCTACACCTACACCTACACCTACACCAACACCAACACCAACGCCGACTCCGACGCCGAGTGCAACGCCGACGCCGACGCCGAAACCGAAGCCGACTCATCCGCCGCACCCATAACAGCGGTGTCGATCACATCATGAACATGCCGCGCCTCGGCGCGGCATGTTCCGTTCCACGGAAGATCGACAATCGTGTCTGCCAATCTTGGTGGTCGCCTCTTCCGCGAAAATCTTCCGAATTCTAGAGGAGATTTTTCGGCAGAAATGCGTCCGAGGCCGCCAGTTTTCCGATTCCCATATTGTAATCCGAACCGATTATGAAAAAACATGCCGCTTCTCAATCTGGTCTTTTTAATATACGCGCTTTAACGGCCGTCGCGCTTTGCTCGATCGGCGCCATGCTCGGCGCGCTGAGCTTTGCCTCAACGCCATCGACCGGAACGCTAACCGACACGTCTGGGCCGATAAGTTACACGGCTGGGCCGTTCTTTGTTTCGAACGCTACGCCAATACCGGAGGTGGATGTCGGCCCGGAGTGCGACAATCCTTTTCAGCCTTGCGACGATTACACGCTTACGGTGACGCTGCCCGCGGGCTATATGGCCGCGCACCCAAATGCCGCCGTGAGAGTTACAATGAGTTGGACCGACACGGGCAGTACTCAATCCAACTACGACCTCTGGATTTTCAAAAACCCAGACTCGGACTGCAATCCGACCGACTGCAGCACCACAGATGGCAGCCAAACCCCTCTTCACCAATCGACCACCAGCGCGAATCCTGAGGTCGCGATCATTAATCCTCTAGTAGACGGCACGCAAATGTACACCGTGAAAATTGTGCCCTCCACCGCGACCGGAGAGACAGTTAACGTCCGAATCGAGTTACTGCCGGGCTCTGGGACCGCCGGAGTTCCGTTCGGAGGCGCTGACCCAACCACGCCGGGAGCTCCGCGCTACCAAATTTTCAATGCGCCAGCGGGCACCTCTGCCCAGGCCAGCAGTGGTGAATTCAACATCGGTTTTAATCCTAAGACGGGCCGCATCATGACGATGAATTTCGGCCCGATCTGGCGTATTACTCCTCCGGAGCTTCTTTCGCCTGCAAAGCCGGAGTGTTGCGAAGGTCTCTGGGAAGATAAAAGTAATGTCACTACCAATATAGGACTTGATCCGATTCTTTGGACCGATCAGAAGACAGGCCGAACCTTGGTTTCTAATTCTACAGTCGGCGCGAATGCTGTTTACGGCTATAGTGACAATGATGGCGACTCATGGGTGCCCTTTGGAATTGCCGCGCCTAACGGCGGCGCCGATCACGAGACAATAGGTTCGGGTCCTTACCCGGCATTATTAAGCGCGCTGTCAACACCGCAGAACCAAGGTGAAGCGGTTTACTATTGCTCACAGGACATTGTCGGGCCAGCGGCCTGCTATCGCAGCGATACGCTTGGCACGAGCTACGGGCCCTCCGTGCTCGCTTATAATGGACAAGGCTCGGGTGTTCCCGGCGGTGCCTGCGGCGGGCTGCATGGTCACATCCATGTCGCACCCGATGGCACCGCCTGGCTGCCAGTGAACCAGTGCCACAGCCTGCAAGGCGGCGTCTTCAGTACTGATGGCGGTACCACTTGGAATACATTTACTATTCCGAGCGCCATCTCCCAGCAGCAAGGTGCCGATCCCTCCATTGCCATCGACGCAGACAGCACTGTTTACTACGCCTATGTCAACAATGAGTCAGTCGCAGCCGGTAATCCACCGGAGGGACACGCTCGCGTTCAGGTAGGTCATCGCAACGCGGACAATACGATTACCTGGACAAACAATTTCGACCTCGGCGCAACCCACGGTATTGTGAATGCCGCCGAGATTGAAGCGGTGGGCGGCAGCTCAGGCCGAGCCGCAGTCGGCTTCCTTGGCACCAACGTGCCAGGCGACTACCAATCCGGAGAGTTCCCAGGTAAATGGTATCCGTTTATTGCCACTACCTACGATGGAGGTCAGACCTGGGTCACCGTAAATGCGACGCCCGACGATCCCGTCCAAAGCATGACCGGCATTTGGCAACAAGGCGGCGGCAATCAGGACCGCAATTTGCTCGACTTCAATGAAATCACCGTCGATGACAAAGGTCGCGTCCTGTATGGCTACAGCGACGGTTGTGTGACGACTGGGTGTATCGCTGGATCAGCACCTAACGATTACACTGCCTTCATGCGGGTCGCGCGCCAATCCGGCGGAAAAGGTTTGTTCGCCAACTTGGATAGCGCTGAACCCGTTGCACCCAAGCCACCGTGTCTTTCGGGTGTGCGCTATTCGGATGTGGCAGAGCTAACCTGGAAAGCGCCCGATAATGGCGGATCCGATATTACTAACTATCAGGTCTTTCGCGGAACTGCTTCTGGCGCCGAACAGCTGATCGGTGAAACCGGCAACGCCAAGACCAGCTATAACGACACGACGGTTCAGGCTTCGGTTTCAGATTACTATTACATCGTTAAAGCCATTAACTCGATTGGTACAAGCACGCAGAGTGACGAAATCGATCTGAAGGTGACGGCGCGGGTAGTGCAAACCGCGTGCACACCTCCGTTCATCGAGGTCGGTGGAGCGGGTGGCGCTGGAACGGTACCCACCGATCCGACGTCTGGCGAGCTGACAATCGAACATGTCAACATCGGAGAGCCTTTCATCAGCTGCACGGATAAATCCCTGATGTTTTTGATGAAAGTGCAAACCCTTGATCCACAAGGGACCGGCCAAGCCATCTTGCCCGAGAATTCCGGATGGCAAATTCTTTTCAATATTACAGACGACAGTGGAAACCCGGAAACCGTGTACGTTGAACTGGATACCTTTAGTCCTAACACACCGGTAATTCCCCGAGTGAGCTTGGGAAGAAGGGATCCGACTGCTACTGGAACGCTGGATACTCGCGTATGTTCCAACAGCGCCACCACGACGTGCCCAGGGCTTTCGGTAACCTATGCGATCGATGGCACCATCGAAATAAAGCTGGATGTGTCCAGTATCTTGGATTTCCCAGTCCCGGGTACGCCAGCGACAGGAAGTGCTTTCACCTGGGATGCCAGCAAAATCGGATCGGTGCTTTCAAAAGTTGTGGGCAACACCTATCTCCTGGCTGGCGCAGGCGCTGGATTCTTGGAGACCGTTCAGACGACTGGTGCAAACGGCAGCTATACCACTGCCGGCAATATGAGCTGTGTGCATGAACCGCCTGTTGCCCAGCTCTTCGCCACTCCAACATCGGGCGATGTACCATTGGCCGTCAGTTTCGACGCCTCTGGATCGACTGAGCCGCTCGCATGCGCGACGATCAATTCCTACACTCTTGACTTCGGAGATGGTAGTAATGCCGTTACTCAACCTACACCAACCTTCACTCACACTTATAACCGTGCCGGTTCCTATTGGGCCGTGTTAATAGTCGGTGATACCGCCGGACAAACGAGTGATAATCTGGCGCGACAAGTGATCGTGGCGAATCCGACTCCGACTCCAACGCCTACACCAACACCCACGCCTACTCCGACACCCACCGCTACGCCGACTCCGACGGTCACGCCAACACCAACTCCAAAGCCGCACGGCAAGCCAAAGCCAACGCCGTCAGCTACTCCGACTCCAACGCCGTCGGCCACTCCATCAGCTACGCCAACGCCTAGCCCGACAGCGACGCCCAAACCAAAGCCAACTCATCCGCCGCACTAAACACGTCTGGCAGCACCTCAAGTGGAGACATGCCGCGCCGCAAAGCGCGGCATGTTTCATCGAACGGAAAGACTGCGATCGTAGTTGACGGTCGTAGCGGTCGTATTTTTTTAACGCCGGTGTCGATTTTGACTTCTTACAGACCGTCAAAATCCGGCCGCAAAGGGCGTCCGATCAGCCCTGTCTCCTTCGAATACTCCTATATCTACGGGAGATCATTATGAAACAAAATCCTGCTCCTCAATCCGGCCTTTTCCATCCCCGCCTTCTGTTGGCTGTTTGCCTTTGCTCTGCTGGCGCTCTGCTGGCCATGTTCAGTTTCGCGTCAACACCCTCGAGTGGAACACTGACCGACACGTCCGGCCCTGTTACGTATACAGCCGGACCGTTTTTCGTGGTCAATCCGACCCCGGTGATCGAGCTCGACAGCGGCCCAGAATGCAACAACCCCGCTCAGCCTTGCGATGATTTCGCGCTGACTGTGACTCTGCCATCTGGCTATGCCGCCGCCCATCCGGGTACTTCGATCAAAGCCACGCTTAGTTGGAACGATACGGGTAGCGGTAACTCCGATTATGACCTTTACATTTATAAAAATCCGCGAGGCGATTGCAATCCAAATGATTGCACGGTAACAACCGGCAGTCAGGCGGCCGATTATCAATCGGCCAGCAGCAGCAATCCTGAGATCGCCAATATTCCCATGAGTGATGGCACTCAAAAGTACACCGTCGTAGTCGTGCCTTACACTCCGACTGCCGAATCGGTTAATGTCCGAATCGAACTGCCATCAGGCCCTGGCGCAGGCGGCGATCCCAATTTCGGCGGGCGCGATCAAACCATGCCGGGAAATCCGCGTTATCAGAACTTTTATCCTCCGCCAGGCTCAGCCAAGCCCAGTAGCGGTGAGTTCAATATTGGTTTCAATCCGCACACCGGCCGCATCATGACTATGAATAGAGGGCCGGTGTGGCGTCTTACTCCACCGGAACTCTTGACGCCGGCAAAGCCGGAATGTTGTGAGGCAATGTGGGAAGATAAATCGCACCCGACGACTAATTTTGGTTTGGACCCGATTTTGTGGACTGATCAGAAGAGCGGGCGCACTCTGATCTCCAATTCCACGGTCGGTGCCAACGCTGTTTATGCCTACAGCGATAACGACGGTGATTTATGGGTACCTTTCGGAATCGCAGCGCCCAACGGCGGAGCGGATCATGAAACAATAGGTTCTGGTCCTTATCCTGCCGCTTTAAGTGCGCTGGGCACACCGGTGAACCAGGGTGAGGCCGTTTATTATTGTTCCCAGGACATTGTCGGCCCTGCTTCCTGCTATCGCAGCGATACTCTGGGAGCCAGTTATGGCCCAGCCGTTCTGGCCTACACCGGTCAGGGCCCGGGTTATCCCGGCGGGACGTGCGGCGGTTTACATGGACATATTCACGTCGCGCCTAATGGAACTGCCTGGCTGCCAGTTACGCAATGCAGCGGTCTGCAGGGTGGCGTATTCAGCACCGACGGCGGCATTACCTGGAATACATTTACTGTGCCGAACGCTATTTCTCAACCCCAAGGCGCCGATCCTTCTATCGCGATCGATAGCAATAGCACAATTTACTACTCTTATGTTAACAACGAACCGGTGGCAGCCGGAAGTTCACCTGAAGGTCATGCCCGCGTAGCGGTGGGTCATTTAAACTCCGATAACACCATCACTTGGACTAACAACTTTGATATCGGCGCGTCACATGGCATCAAGAACGCCGCCGAAATCGAAGCTGCCGGTGGCAGCTCTGGCCGCGCCGCGGTGGGCTTTCTTGGTAGCGATATTTCGGGAGACTATCAAGCGATAGGTTTCCCCGGCAAATGGTATGCGTTCATTGCCACCACTTATGATGGCGGACAAACCTGGGTCACAGTCAACGCTACCCCGAACGATCCTGTGCAAAGTATGAGCGGTATCTGGCAACAGGGTGGTAGCCATCTGGATCGCAACTTGCTCGACTTCAACGAAATCACCGTGGACGACAAGGGCCGAGTGCTTTACGGCTACAGTGACGGCTGTGTAAGTTCCGGTTGTATCGCAGGCACGCTGCCAAACGACTTTGTCGCCTATATGCGTGTTGCGCGACAGACGGGAGGCAAGAGCTTGTTCGCCACTAACGACGCAAATACAGATACGACGACAGCATTGTTGCCCAAGCCTGCATGCTTGTCTGGAATACGGGACGTCGTTTCTTCGCACCTCAGTTGGAAAGAGCCGGATAACGGCGGATCCGACATTATCAATTACCAGATCTTTCGCGGTACTTCGTCTGGCAGTGAGGCATTTCTAGGACAAACTGGCAATGCCAAGACCACCTTTGAGGATATTACCACCGATCCTTCGGTGTCGGACTATTACTATGTGGTTAAGGCCATAAATGCCGTCGGCACCGGACCTCAAAGCCAGGAGATAGACCTTAAAGTAAGCCCACCGCCGCAGCCGACTCCGGCTTATTCCTGCAGTGGCGTGAATGTCGTGACTGACGTGGCTAGCGATGCGGTAAATCCCGCGCCGGGCGGCCAAGGCCCAACCGATCAGGCCGATATTACTGCAATTTCATTTTCCGCCGATACGCCAGCGACGACAATTACGACAACAATGACGCTGAAAAACCTCAGCGACATCCCATCGCCCGGCGACGGCGTAACAACCTACTATGTAGTTTGGACATCCAACAATGGAAAGACCTATGCGACAGAGGTTGACGTGAGTCCCGGTCTTGAATTTTACAGCTGGGGTGAATTCGACACGACCAACAATCGACTCATTGATTTCAATAGCACCACGGGAACCTTCAATCCTGGCTTGAATGGCACGATCACGGTTGATGTCCCCATCACGGGTGTCGAAGATGCGGCAACGCCGATTACAATCCCGATAACTGATGCAAACGGGACACCGGCTGTCAGAAATCCTTACGGTATTACGATCGGCGGCGAAGGGATAGCCGGAGGGACGCTGGCATCGTGGGTTCAGCCGATGGACCGCGCTCCTGACGCTGACCTTGGCCCGGGCCAAAGCTGGGCTGTATGTCTGCCAGCGAATAATGCACCGACCGCAGTCTTGAGTGCAACCCCGGCTTCTGGAGCAGCTCCACTCTCCGTTGCCTTCGATGGTTCCGGATCGTACGACCCGGACTCGGGTGATAGCATTGCTTCCTACACCTTCGATTTCGGAGACGGGTCAGCCCAGGTAACGCAGTCGACGCCGACTACCTCGCACACTTATAACACGGCCAACACTTATGGGGCCTACATGCGGGTCACAGATTCACATGGCTTGGCCAGCACGAATACCGCGCAGGGAATTATTACGGTCTCGGCCGCACCTACGCCTACTCCGACTCCAAGCCCAACGGCTACGCCAACTCCCACGCCAAAGCCACACGGAAAACCGAAGCCGACGCCAACTGCCACACCATCTCCAACTGCAACTCCAAGCCCGACTCCGACACCTACGCCAAAGCCCAAGCCAACTCACCCGCCACATTGACGATCATTTCAAAAGCTGGCGCAGGCTTTCATGCTTGCGCCAGCGATTGTCGATCTCGGCGAGCAGACACGATTTTCGCGCTTGTAACCGCGCATTGATTATTGTAACCGATAACGGTTATGCAAAATGAAAAGCTGTCGATGCGACGTTGTTATTTACACTTCTTCTCTTTCCATCGGCTTCTTGCGTCTGCCATGGCTTTTTGCTTTCTGGCGTCAGGTGCCCGCGCACAAACGGCGGTTTCGGAGCAGGTCGTCGTCGCCGGAGAAGAAGTGCCCAGCGCCTACGGCGCGCCGCCGGGCATTTCGCGGACGCGCTTTTCGCCGTTAATCACCGCCTACGTGCTGCCACCGGGCGCGGTCTACGGCGGCCTGATCTATGAAGGAGACGCTTTTCGCCATGGACCGCCCGACCATCTTTTCACCGAAGAGGTTGAAGTCGGCTTACCGTATCGTTTCGGAGTTGCGTTCGAAATCGCCCAGGAACGATTTAATGGCGACTTCCAAGACAAGGGCTTCAGCGTTGAAGCGCGCTACGCTCTGGCCGATTGGAATAAAATTCCGCTGAATCCCACGCTGTTCGCCGAATATAAATTCGGCACCGGGCGCATTCTGCGCGAGGAGCGACCGCCAGAGGCAGAGATGGCTGAAGAGGAAATCAGCCGGCAAGCGCATCTGAATCTGGAACCGATGGAGGAGGAGGAAGGAAAACCCAAAATGCCTGACGCTTATGAGTTCAGGTTATTATTGGCGGAAGATTTCGGCGAACGGATCGAATGGGCCATGAACTGGTTTTTCGAACAGGAAATCGGCTTTGATCGCGGCCGCGAGTGGGGCTTTGCCCAGAGCGCGGTGATTCCGATCTGGCTCGAACACGAACGTCTCAAAACCGGCGTCGAAATGCAGTACCGGAATTTCACCGATAAGGACACGCGTGACGATCCGCTCCACAGTTTCGTTGTCGGTCCGACCATGGCCTGGAAGCCGACGCACAATACTCGCGTTGACGTTTCCCCGCTCTTCGGGTGCACCGGTGACTCGCCCCGCGCGCAAGTTTTTGTTGTCTTCTCGATGTTATTTGGACCGGGCGGCGAAACCGGCTCCGAGGCGCCAGCTTCCACGCGCAATCGGTAAAGGTTATAGAGGCGCTCGCCGCGGCGAGCGCCTGATGGAATTTGGTTCGGCGAAACGCCCTCGAGGTTTCTTGACCGGCTTTCGCACCATCGATACGTTCAATCTCGGAAAGGAGCTCGAGATGAAGACCGAAGTGTCGATCGAATACTGCGTGGTTTGAAACTACACGCCCAAGGCCGTCAGTTTGGCGGCCAAAATTCTCGAACTCGGCGAGCGGATTAAGTCGCTTACTCTCGTTCCTTCGAGCGGCGGAGCATTTGAGATTCGCGCTAATGGAAAACTTCTCCATTCCAAACTCGATTCCGGCGATTGGCCGGACTTCGACGCCGTCGTCAGCGCGATTAAGAAAATCAAATAGTCGGTCGCTTCGTTTTTCTTCTTCTGTACTTCGACGTTGGGCGTTGGACGTTGAGCGTTGGACGTTTTCTTTTTCTCGGAGAGTGAAGGGTGCCTGGTGGCCCTCGCGGTCTTCAAAACCGTCGTCGCCGCGCAAGTGGCGGGATAGGTTCGATTCCTGTCCTCTCCGCCTATTCGTCTGTAGCCGCCCCGCTCTGTCGGGACGGTCCGAGCCGGACTGGCATTTAACGGCGACACAGCGCCGTGGCTACAATTTTTCGAAAGGAGGTGATCGCGGTGTCGCGCGAGCAAATTCGTAAGCTCACGTCGCTTTCCTCCTGTGCGGGGTGAGCTTCCAAGTTGAGCCAACAGGCCCTGACGCAAGTTTTGCGTCAGCTTCCAATTTCCACGAATGCGAAAGTGCTCGTCAATTCGCACACGTTCGATGACGCCGGCGTTTATCGGTTGGATCGGCATCGTGCACTCGTGCAAACGGTCGATTTCTTCACGCCTATCGTGGACGATCCATTTGCTTACGGTCAAATCGCCGCCGCTAATGCGCTCTCCGATGTTTTTGCCATGGGCGGCCGCCCGGTCACGGCCTTGAACATCATGGGATTCCCCGCTGATTTGATTCCGCCGAAAACAATTACGTCGATCTTGCGCGGCGGTCACAAGAAGGCGGCTGAAGTTGGCTGTGCGATCATCGGCGGACACACCATTCGCAATCCGGAGCCAATCTACGGCCTCGCCGTCACTGGGATTGTCGATCTTCGACACATGATGACAAACGGAAATGCGCGGCACGGCGATTTGCTTGTGCTAACAAAACCGCTCGGCACCGGCATCGCCACAACTGCGATCAAACGCGGCCTTTGCTCGCGGATGCTCGAGCGAAAAGTGATCTCGCTTATGTCGAAAATAAATTCGGTTGGCGCCAAGCTCGCCGAGAAGAAACTTGTGCGCGCGACCATCGACATCACTGGTTTCGGACTGCTTGGTCACCTTGGGTCGATGTGCCGCGCCAGCGAAGTAAGCGCTGAGATTTTTAGCAACCGGACTCCGGCAATCGACGATGAAGTGCTCGCATTGATCGCGCGCGACTGCATTCCCGGTGGAAGTCGCGACAACCTAAAAACTGCCAACAGCATTGTCGATTGGCGAAAAACAACGTCGCCCCCACGCGTCTTGCTCACCGATGCGCAAACGAGCGGTGGATTGCTGCTCGCTGTTGCGCCCAGCCGTCTCAACTAACTGCTCGCCTTGCTCAAACGGAATCGCACGGCATGCGCCGCCATCATAGGGCAAATTGTTCCAGCGCGCGAACCTCTCCTATGCATAAACGAGTAACTGCTTCGCGCCGCGCCATTCCCTCAGTCACAAAAGTGCTCGATTCGCTGGGCAAAGTCGATTTGCCCCGGCCGTTGATTGTCGATCTTGTCCGGCGAGAACTTTCGAAAATCCGCGCGTCGGGTAAAATTCCCGAATTTCGATCGACTGTCGATCTGGTGCGCATTTCGCTCGATCAGCTTCGAGCCGGGAGGCTGCAACCGGTCATTAACGGAACTGGGATCGTCATTCACACAAACGTTGGCCGCGCCCCGCTCGCCTCCGCGGCCGTCCAGGCGCTCAGCGAAGTTGGATCGGCCTACTCAAATCTCGAGTACGATCTGGTGACGGGCGGCCGAGGACACCGCGGCGCTTACATCGAGAACGCGCTCGCGCTGCTTTGCGGCGCGGAATCGGCCACGGTCGTGAACAACTGCGCGGCCGCGCTGGTGCTGATGGTTCAACATTTTACCAGGACCAAACCGGAAGTGATCATCTCGCGCGGTGAGCTCGTCCAAATTGGCGGTGGATTTCGTATCGGCGAGATCCTCGAGGCGACCGGCGCAAAGCTGCGAGAGATCGGAGCTACAAACAAAACAGCGCTCGCCGATTACTCGCGGGCGATTAGTCCACGGACCGGAATGATTTTAAAAGTTCATCGCAGTAATTTTTTCATGAGCGGTTTTGTCGAATCGCCTTCTTCGACCGCAATCGCCACGCTCGCCCGAGAGAAGCGCATTCCCTTTGCTGAGGATTTGGGCAGTGGTGCCATTGTTGCGACGGAACAATTTGGAATACCAGAGCATGAGCCGACGCCGGCTGAGACGCTGAAAGCCGGAGCCGATCTTGTTTGCTTCAGCGGCGATAAATTATTCGGCGGCCCGCAAGCGGGAATTATCGCGGGGAAAAAGCGTTTCATCACCGCACTCAAGCACGAGCCGCTATTTCGTGCTTTGCGCTGCGACAAACTGATTTTCGCAGCGCTGCAATCAACTGTCGATTTTCACCTTACTGATTCAACGTCCGAAATCCCGGCAATCGCGTTCTTGCGGATTTCCAAAGACGAATTGCGCGCACGCGCC
>Ga0137365_10001278_pt1 | contig 19335 bp, 17 predicted proteins | sample SagtaG_9_FD_104799 | JGI IMG/M metagenome (GOLD analysis project Ga0137365, IMG submission 104799) | Vadose zone soil microbial communities from Sagehorn Ranch, Mendocino, California, USA - Sage1_L_40_16 metaG | ecosystem: Environmental > Terrestrial > Soil > Vadose zone | place: USA...
CCGTGCGCCGACAGGGCCTGAACTCGACCGTCCAGGTGCTGAGCAGCGAGTTTGTCACCCCGCCGCACGAGGTCGCGACCGCGCTGGCACTGCGCGGCAAGGAGGCGTGGTGCCTGCGCAGGCTCGCGTCGACCGACGGCGACCCGCTGGCGCTGCTCACCGCCTGGCTGCCGCCCAGGTACGCCCGCGGCGTCAGCGACCTGGACCTGGGCGCTGGCTCGCTGTACCAGGCGCTGGCCGAGGTGCACGGCGTGCAGATGACCTCCGCTGACAACGTCGTCGAGGTCGACCGCGTCGGGCTCGAGGACGCCGAACTGCTGGGGCTGGCGCCAGGATCGCCGGTGCTGCGGGTAATCGGCACCACCAGGAACCAGCAGCATCGCCCCGTCGAGTACTCCGACGTGCTCTACCGGCCGGAACGGTTCCGGTTCGCCATCGAAAGCCGGCGACCCGCGCCGGAAAGCGAGTCCCAGACTGCTGGCGGCACACCGCGCCGCACGCCTGATCCCGGAGGATCACATGGCTAAGGACCTCTCCCTCCCATCGGATTTCGCCGGCGACGGGCAGCTTTTTGTCCGGAACGCGACCGGCCTGGTCAGGGAGGTGTCCAAATGGGACGCCCTGATCATGAACTCGCTCGGCATGAACGTCGCGCTGGGCGCGATCTTCCTGCTGCTGCAGGCACCGGGTAACTTCCCCGGCGGCAACATGCTGCTCGCGATCGTCATCGGCACGCTGGTGATGGCGTTCACCCTGCTCTGGGTCTATTCCGAGTTCGCCGCCGCGATGCCGCGGGCCGGCGGCGACTACGTGTTCGTCAGCCGGGCGCTGCACCCGTTCGTGGGCTGGCTGCTGTCCTGGAGCCAGGGGCTGTGGCTGATCTTCTTCTGGATCGGCTTCAACGCCTGGTTCGCGCTGACGTTCGCCGCCCCGGTGGCGATGACGACACTCGGCGCGGTGCTCGGGCAGCCCGGCTGGATCACCGCGAGCAACGACCTGCTCGCCAAGCAGACGGTGCTCGGCATCACCACCCAGTGGTGGGTGATCCTGTTCGGCACCGTCCTCACGCTGGCCTTCGCCGCCTTGCTTATTTACGGGTCCAAGTCGTACTGGCGCGTGCAGAAGTGGCTGTTCGCGCTGGCCGGCCTCAGCATCGCCGGCGTGGGGGCCTGCTGCTGTTCCGCGGCAACCAGGTCGCGCAAGCCTGGACCACGTTCGCCACCGCCAACAAGGGGATCGCCTACGACAACATTATTCCGGCCGCGCGGTCGGCCGGCTTCACCGGCACCGGCGCCGGGTTCAGCCTGACCGCGACCCTGCTGATGCTGCCCTGGGTGTTCTTCGTGGTGGGCTACGCACAGGGCTCGGCGCAGATTGGCGGCGAGGTCAAGCGCGCATCCCGCAGCCAGTACTTCGCGATGGTCGGCGGGGTGCTGATCAACGGCGCCGTGCTCGCCCTCATCGTGTGGGCCTACCTGCACGCGGTCGGCAAGAACTGGGCCGCCAGCCTGTCGTACCTGAACAACACGGCGCCGGACAAGCTCGCGCTGCCCGGCGGCGTGCCGCCCAGCATCAACCTGATCGCGAGCCTGCTCACGAACAGCGCACCGCTGCTGCTGATCATCGGGGTCGGGTTCATCCTGTGGGCGCTGATGGGCACCCCGCTGTCCACCCTGCAGGCGACCAGGTACATGCTCGCGTGGTCGCTGGACCGGGTGGTGCCGAAGCAGCTCGGCTCGGTCAACGACCGGTTCCACACCCCGATCAAGGCGATCCTGCTCTGCGCCCTCACCGGCGAGATAGCGCTGTTCGCCCTGGTGCAGGTCCCGCAGGCGAGCCTGCTCGGCGCGCTGCTGGCGCAGATCGCCGCGTTCATCGTGGTGAGCCTGGCCGGCATCGTCTTCCCCTACCGGCTCAGGGCCGTCTGGGAGAGCGGCGGCGGCCGCCGGATCCTCGGCGTTCCCGCGGTGACGCTGGCCGGCGTCGGCGGGGTGATCGCGCTCGGCACGCTGATGCTCATCTTCATCTTCAACTCGTCGATCAGCGCCGCCTTCGCCGTGACCCGCAGGCTCTCGCTCGAGTTCATGATCGGCGTGGTCGTGATCGGCGCGATCTGGTACGTCGTAGCGTGGCAGCTGAACAAGAACAAGGGCGTCAACCTCGCCCTCGCCTACCGGGAGATCCCGCCGGAGTGAGCTCAGCAAGCCAGCAGCAACCAGCCAGCCAGGAGGACTCGGTGGCCAGCCCGCCAGCCAGCGAGCTCGTGCTGGTCATCGGCAACCTGACCATCGACGACGTGGTGCTGCCCGACGGCAGCACTCACATGGCGACGCTGGGCGGGAACAGCGTGCACGCCGCCACGGCGGTGGTGACGGCCGGAGCCGGGGCGGCGCTGGTCGCCCGGCGGGGAGAAGATTTCCCGCCGGGCGCGCTCACCGCGCTGGCCGCGGCGGGCATCGACCTGGCGGGCCTGGCGGACATTCCCGGCCCGACCGTGCGGAACTGGGTGGTCTACGAGGCGGACGGGCGCCGGCACTGGCTCTACCGCACGCCGCCGGAGCGCTCGGCCGAGGTGGCGCCGGAGCCCGCTGACCTCGATCCCGTCCTGCTGCGCCGGGCGGCGGTCGTGCACGTGGCCGCGATGCCGCTGGGCAACGCGGAGCGGATCGTGGCCCATGTCCGGCGGCAAGCGCCCGGTGCGCTGGTCACCGTCGACACGCACGAGTCATGGGACGCGGGCGTCGCCGGGCGGGTGCTCGCGCTGGCCAGGCAGGCCAGCCTGTTCGTGCCGAGCCTGGCGGAACTCGCGGAGCTGACCGGCGCGGGCGACCCGGCCGCCGGGCTGCGCGCGCTGGCCGCCGCCGGGCTGCGCGCGCTGGCCGCCGCCGGGCTGCGGCTGGCCGTGGTCAAGGCGGCCGCCGCGGGCGCTTACGTGCTGGAAGGGGACAGGATCACCCGCGTGCCGGCGGCGGAGACCGCTGTCACCGATTCCACCGGAGCCGGGGACGCGTTCTGCGGCGGTCTTGCCGCCGGGCTGGCCCGCGGACTCGGCCTGGTCGAGTCGGCCGGGCTCGGTGCCGCCGTCGCCGCCGCCGCGATCACCGCGAGCGGGAGCCTGCGGCTGCTGCGGCCCGGCCTGGACCGTGCGGGCATCGCGGCCACCGGGCGACGGCTGGCCGCGGCGGCGGCCGCGGCTGACCAGCCGGGGGCAGCGGCGGCGCTGGCGGGCGGCACCGCGGCGGGTGGCCTCGTTCATCAGACTGAGGCAGTGACCGCCGGCCCGTCACCGTCCGGAACGCGGCCGGCCTGGCCGGGCGGGGATGCGGGCGCCGCGGCCGGGGCGGAGCCAGGAACCGATCAGCGGTACGACATCGAGGTCATGCACCGGGAGATAGCGACGATCCCTGACGTCATCTCCGACGTTCTCGACGACGCCGGCGGGCAGGTCACGGCGCTGGCCAAGCGGCTGGCCGCGCGCGGTACCCGGCACCTGTGGCTGACCGGCTGCGGCGACTCCGCCTTCGCCGGGCTGGCGACTGAGCTGGCCTTCCAGCGCCATTCCGGGCTGACCGCGCATCCGGTGCACGCGCTGGACCTGGCCAGGTACCGGGCCCGGGTGCTGCCCGCCGGCAGCACGGTGATCGCGCTGTCGTTCTCCGGCAAGGTGGGCCGGACGACCGAGGCGGCGATCCAGGCGCGCCGGCGCGGCCACCATGTCGTCGCGCTGACCAATGCCGCGGACGGCCAGCTGGCCCAGGCCAGTGACGAGGTGCTGCCGCTGGAGGTGACCACGCTCGGCTTCTCGCCCGGGACATCGACCTACGTGGCGATGCTCGGCACCCTGCTGCGGCTGGCCGCCGCGCTCGCCGGGCTGCGAGGGGGCGGCGGCGAGCTGGCGGAGCATCTTGCCGCGCTGCCCGCCCGCGCCGCGGCGACGCTGGCAGCGGCGGCGGAGCCCGCCGTGCTCGCCGCCGAGGCACTGCTGCCCGCCCCGTGGGTGGCGTTCCTCGGCGCTGGCCCGAACGAGGCGACCGCCCGGTTCGGGGCGGCGAAGCTGTTCGAGGGCGCGCAGCAGCTCGGCGTCGCCACCAACCTGGAGGAGTGGGCGCACGAGGAGTACTTCGTGACCTCGGCGGGCGACCCGGTCGTGCTGATCAACCCGGCAGGCGCCGGGCACGACCGCGGCGCCGAGATCCTGGCCGAGCTGCGGTTCATAGGCACCAGGCCGGTGGTGATCAGCGATGCGCCCGCGCCTCCCGGCGGGGTGCCTGGCGAGTTGCTGCTGCCGCTCGCCGCCGGGGTGCCCGAGGAGCTCTCGCCGGTCACCGCGTGCCTGCCGGCCGCGCTGATCGGCTTCCACGCGGCCAGGCTCAGCGGCAAGCGCTCGTACAACTTTCCCAGCGAGGCCGCGCGCCGTGAGCATTACCAGACGATCCACCGGGCGACGGTCGGGGAGCCCGCGTGACCGCGCCGCCCGGTCAGGCCGGGCCGCCCGGGCCGCTGGCCGATGTCGTCAAGGAGGCCGAGCGCGTCGTCGGCGGCCTCGCGGCGCGCGGGGTTACCGCCCGGCTGCTCGGCGGCGTCGGCGTGGCCGTCCACCGGCATGGCCCGGTGCCCGCCGCGCTGCAGCGGGCCTTCGCCGACATCGACCTGGTGACCGGGCGGAAGGGCGGCCGGCCGCTGGCTGACGGGCTGATCGCGCTCGGCTATACGGCCAACGACCGGTTCAACGCCGTGCACGGCGCGCGGCGGCTGCTGTTCTACGACACCGTGAATCATCGTCAGCTCGACGTGTTCGTCGGCGAGTTCGCGATGAGCCACCGGCTCGACCTTGACCGGCGGCTGAACCAGCACCCGCGCGCGCTGGCGCCGGCCGATCTCATGCTCACCAAGCTGCAGATCGTCGAGATCAACCGCAAGGACGTGGTCGACGCCGTCCGGCTGCTGCTCGGCCACGAGGTAGCCGGGCCCGACCGGCCGGCCGGGCCCGGCCAGGCCGATGTCATCTCCGTGGACCGGCTGACCGAGATCACCCGGGCCGACTGGGGCTGGTACACCACCTTCACCGACAACCTGGCCGCCGTGGCCGAGGCAGCGCCCGGCCTGCTCGACGAGGCGGCCGCGCCGGTCGTCGCCGCCCGCATCGAGTCGCTGGCCGCCGCCTTGCGCGGCGCGCCGAAGACCACCCGCTGGAAGGCCCGCGCTATGGTCGGCCGCCGGGCCCCCTGGTATGAGCTGCCCGAAGAGGTCGCAGGAACAGGAGCGCGCCGTTGAAGGACTCGAAGATCTTCTTCGCCACCGACATCCACGGATCGGACCGGTGCCTGCGCAAGTTCCTGAACGCCGGCAAGTTCTACGGCGTCGACGCGGTCGTGATGGGCGGCGACATCACCGGGAAGATGATCGTCCCGGTCGTCGAGGAACCGGGCGGCCTGTTCTCCGTGCAGCTGTTCGGCCGCAAGCGGGAGGTCGACGCGGACGGCCTGGCCGGGCTGAACAAGTTCATCTCGGACGCCGGGTTCTACCCGCACCGGATGACCCCCGACGAGATCGCCGCGCTGAAGCAGGACCCGGCCGGCGTCGACGACCTGTTCCGCAAGCTCATCAGCGAGACCATGGGCCGGTGGCTCGACCTGGCCGAGGAACGGCTGGCCGGCACCGGGATCGAGTGCATCTTCGCGCCCGGCAACGATGACCCGTTCTTCGTGGATGACCTGCTCCGCAGCTCGGCGTCGGTGATCGACCCGGACGAGCGGGTGATCGAGCTGCCGGGCGGGTTCCCGATGATCTCGGTCGGCTACTCGAACCGGACCCCGTGGGACTCGCCGCGCGAGCTGGACGAGGCTGACCTGGCCGAGGTGATCGACCGGGAGGTCGCGAAGCTCGATGATCCCAGGAAGGCGATCTTCAACTTGCACGTTCCGCCGAAGGACACGCCGATCGATCAGGCGATGGCGCTGGACAAGGAGTTCCGGCCGAAGATGAGCGGCGGGTCGCCGATCATCACCGGGGTCGGTAGCTCGGCGGTGCGGGAGGCCATCGTCAGGTATCAGCCGATGCTCAGCCTGCACGGGCACATCCACGAGTCCCGGGGCGAGGCGCGGATCGGCCGTACGCTGGCGCTCAATCCGGGCAGCGAGTACAGCGAGGGCGTGTTGCGCGGGGTCATCATCAACTTGTCGGCGAAGAAGGGCGTCCGTGGCTACCAGCTCGTCGCCGGCTGACCCCGGCTCCGGCTCCGGCTCCGGCTCCGGCTCCCGCTCCGGCTCCGGCTCCGGTTCTGGCCCGGCAGGCAGGCCGGGCAGGCCGATCAAAGTCGCGGCCGAAACCACGGTCGAGATCGCGGTGCTCGGGTCGGCGCGCATCGGGGCGGCCGATCCGCGGCACGACGCTGCCGGGCGGCTCGGCGGGCTGCTGGCCGCGCAGGGCTGGACCGTCGTCACCGGCGGGTATGGCGGCCTGATGGCCGCGACGGCCCGCGGCGCTGCCGCGGCGGGCGGGCACACGGTGGGCCTGCCGATGGCCCCGTGGGACCATCTGGCACCCGACCACAGCCATGCCGAGCTGCGCTGGAGCGACGACTATGCCCAGCGGCTCGCCTACCTGCTGGCCACCAGGGTCGCGGTGGCCCTGCCCGGTGGGATCGGCACGCTGGCCGAGGCCTCGGCAGTGTGGGCCGCGGCGCAGACCGAGCCGGACACCGCGCGGCTCGTGCTTGTCGGCCCGGGCTGGCGCCGCCTGGTCGCCGCGTTCGGCGCCGAGCTTGTCGTGGACGAGCGTGACCTGGCGCTGCCGGTCATCGTCGACTCGGTGGAGGCGGCGATCCCGGCGGTGCAGCACCTGCTCGACACCCCGGCCGAGGTCCTCGGCGCCCGCGGCTGAGCCAGCAATCCTTGCTTTCCGGGACCGGGGCCCGGCTGGCTGATCGCATTTCGGGGCGGCTGGAACCGCTGGACGTGCGTCAGCGTCCAAGGTGATAGTCCGCTGACCGGAGATGCGACTCCCTCTTGCCGCCTGGTGGCCAGCTGGATTGGGGAGATCGGCATGCGATACGTATTACGGCCAGCCGACCCGTCGACCGCGATGCTGGCCGCCGGGATCATGGCGGTTGCCACTCTGCTGACGGGCTGCGGCACGCCCGGCCAGGGCCACGGCGGCTCCGGGCCGGGTGGCGGCGTGGCTCCGCTGGCCAGGACCCGGACCAGCGGGCCGGAGTCGGGCTCTCGCGCCGAGGCGCTGGCCCTGGCCAGGCAGTTGCTTTCCCGGCTGGCCCTGCCGCCGGGCGCGCGGCCTGCCCGGATGCCGGTCGTTCCGCGACTGCTGCGCCAGCCGGCGAGCTCCATCGCGGCGATCGGCCTGGTCGATGTTCACCGGCTGTTCTCGCTGCCGCAGCGGCCGTCGGCTGTCCAGCACTTCTTGCTGACCCACGTGCCGGCCAGCATGCGCCGGTATGAACTCGGCGGGGACATCAGCCCGGCAGGGACGCAGCTGCGGGACGTGGGTTACGAGCCGCGCTCGGTGCCGGGCGGCATCTTCCGGGCCCAATTGGTCGCCGCCGTCGTGCCCGGCCCTGGCGCCACGTCGCTACTCCGTGCTGATGCCGAGGTGGTCTGGTTTCCCCGCCGCACTGCGGCGGAGCACATCGACCCGGCCAGCTTCCGCAGGGTGATCGTCTCGGCCAGAGTCTTGAATCCGAGGCCGCACACGGTGACCAGGGTGATCACCTCGCCCGCCGTCATAGCACGGCTGGCGGGGCTGCTGAACGGGCTGCCGGCCGCCCCGGGGCTGAGCATGAGCTGCCCGGCGATGTTGACCACCTACCGGGTGAAGTTCTCCGCTGGAGCCGGCCGGGAGCCGGAGACGACCGCGACCGCAGCCGGCTGCCTGACCGACCAGATCACCGTTAACGGGAAAGCGCAGCCGGCGCTCTGGGACCGATCGGGGAGGCTGGTCACGGCGGCCAGCAAGCTGCTTCGAGTCACGCCACAAGGATGATCCAGACGATCCTGTCCGGCTCTGCCACTGATGGCGGTCATCCGGAGCCGCGGCTCTAATTCGAGGACCGCGCCGTCGCGGAAGTGTGGTCAGTACCGAACCGCGCGGCGGTGCGCTGAGCGGGGTGTCAGCGTGATGCTGCACAATGCGAACCAAGGGTACCTAGGCAACTCATCGGAGGCCGAGCCTGTGGTATATGCGCCGACCATGGCCGCCGCGCTGTCGGGAGCCACTGTCCCCCAGTTGCGGCACTGGCGAAGCCCTAGGACGGGCCCGCTGCTTGCACCCGAGATCTCAGCTGAGTCGCGGATCCTCTACTCGTTCCGAGATCTGCTTGCTCTGAGGACATTCGTCCACCTCCGCCAGAATGCGTCGCTCCAGCGGATCCGAAAAGCCGTCAGCAGCCTGCGTGACTTTGGCGAGATTCAGCATCTGGCGTCGTATCAGCTGGTCTCGGACGCCACGGGTAACATTCACCTCGTCACTGGAGACGATGAGATCGAGTTGGCCCGCCGCCCTGGGCAGATGTTGCTTGCCGCGATGGCGGAGGTCATCGGGCCCTTCTCCATACGGCCCGGCGTCGTCATACCGGACCTGCTCAAACCACGCGTGCACCTATCTGTAGATCCTGAAACTCAGGCAGGTTTTCCAGTGATCGCCGGCACGCGGGTGCCGTATGACGCGGTAGCCAGCCTGATGCGCGAAGACGTGCCAGCCGAGAAGATTTCCGACTACTACCCGGCCGTATCGGCCGAGGCCGCACGGGACGCGCTCGACTTCGCACTCTATGTCGACAGCTACGGCCCGGCCTCTCGCGCAGCCTGATGCGCGTCCTCGTCGATGAGAACACCGCTGTTCAGCTCATGGGACCGCTGAGGCACCTACTACCGCGGCACGAGATCGCCCACGTCTCAGAGATCCGCTGGAAGGGCAAAAAGGACCGCCCGCTATTGCGGGACGCTCAGCAGGCAGGGTTCGACGTCTTCATCACTCGCGACCACAATCAGCTCAGCGACCCCCAGGAATGCAAGGCCATCAAGGATAGTGGCCTGCACCATGTCAGGTTTTCGCAGCGACGCGAAGGGCTGGCGGGCTTGGCATCGGCTCTGGGATCCGTCATCGCGGCCATGCCTGCGGTGATGGAGGAGTTAGATCAGGCAGACGGCCAGCGCCTAGTGCACATCGTCAGCCTGGATCCAAGTCGGCGACGTTTTGAGATCATCGACCCGAGCAAAGAACCGCCCAGCTACTGGCCTCGTCGACGCGCAGCCTCACGTTAGCGTACGCGTTCCGGTATGGGCTCTGCTGCAGGCCGTCTGTCGGCGGCTACGACGCCGGCAAGTCGTTTGAGGCGGCTGCGGGTCCAGATGGACTGTGGCTGGCCGGCCTTGCTGGTTCGTTATGAGGCTCCCGCCACGTAGCGCCGGCCGCGTCGCGGTGGCGGACGAAGTCCACCGCCTCGGCCGAGCGGCCTGGCCAGTGCAGCGTGGTGACCGAGGCGGGCGTGGTGGCCACCACCCGCCCGCGTGCCACCACGTGCGAGGGGCGGACCTGCCGTCGCACCACGTCGAACGGGCCGCTGGCCGACAGCAGGATGAAGCTCGCCGGGCGCCCGGGTGCGATCCCGTACTGCTCGCCGAGGCCGAGCACGGCGGCGGCCCGGCCGGTCACCATCGCGAAGCACTCCGCGATCTCGTCCGGCGAGGTCAGCTGGGCGGCATGAGCGCCGACGAAGGCGACCTGCACGGGGTTCCCGGTGCCGAGCGGGTACCAGGGATCCATGATGTCGTCGTGGCCGAATGCCACGTTGATGCCGGCCGCCAGCATCTCCTTCACCCTGGTCAGCCCGCGGCGCTTGGGGTAGTCGTCGAGGCGGCCCTGCAGGTGCAGGTTGACCATCGGGTTGCTGACCAGGTTGATCCCGGACCGGGCCAGGATCCGCTCCAGCTTGAGCGCGTAGGCGGCGTTGTAGGAGCCCATCGCGGTGGTGTGGCTTGCCGTCACCTTCTCCCGGAGCCCACTGCGCGCCGCCAGCGTGGCCAGCACCTCAGCGAACCGCGACTGCTCGTCGTCGATCTCGTCGCAGTGCACGTCCACCATCAGCCCGTGCCGGGCGGCGATGCCGACGGCGATTTCCAGCGACCGGACGCCGTCCTCCCTGGTGTCCTCGAAGTGCGGGATCGCGCCGATCACGCCGGCCCCCCGGGCCGCGGCGCCGGCGACCAGCCGCTCGCCGTCAGGGAACGAGCAGATGCCTTCCTGCGGGAACGCGACAAGCTGCAGGCCGATGACATCGCGGACGCTGTCCGCGACCTCGGCCAGCGCGTCGAGCGCGACCAGGCCGGGATCGGTCACGTCGACGTGGCTGCGGACGTGCAGCACGCCGTTCGATGCCTGCCAGCGGAGCACCTCGGTGGCCCGGTCGATCACGTCGGCCCGGCTGAGCATCGCCTTGCGCTCGGCCCAGCAGGCAATCCCCTCCCACAACGTGCCGCTGGCGTTCCAGCGCGGCTCGCCCGCGGTCAGCGTGGCGTCGAGGTGCACGTGCGGCTCGACGTAGGGCGGCGAGGCGAACGCGCCGCGGGCGTCGATGACGGCGCGGGCCGGCGGCAGCTCCCCGGAAGCCGGCCGGACCTCCGCGAACCGGCCCTGGTCGACGAGCAGGTCACTGAGCGCGCCGTCCGGCCGGCCCGCCAGCCGCACACCCCGGACGACCAGATCGATCACCGCGACATCTCCCCCCGGCCGCCGGCTGGCATCATCACCCGTCCGTGGCGCCGGCCTGCTGCCGGCCGGCCACTGGCTTGGCGGCCGTGCTTTCGCGCAGCGTCCCGCTCTCCAGCCAGCGGATCCCAGCGTAGACGACCAGGCCGGCCACGAACCCGGCCGCGAAGGCGATGTCGCCGCCCTGCAAGCCAGGGCGCTGAGACGTAGCCCCGTACAGCGAGGTGTTCATGAGCGGCGTCGCGGCGGTCAGCCGAGCCGCCGCCGGTCCTGCGGGGCGTCCCAGTCTGCCTGGAACGGCGTCACCGCGATCCGCCAGCCGGCGTCGTTGAGGAAGCTCGGCTTGGGCCCCGATCCGAACCGGGCGAACGAGGAGAAGTCCGTGGTGTCCCGGAAGGCTGGAAGCCGGTAGAGGTCGCGCGCGTAGGCCCAGAGAACCGGGAAGTCGACCAGCCGCCGTTCGCTGATCTTGGCGAGCGGGTTGTATCTGGTGTCGAAACGAGCCAGCGTCGGCCAGAGCCGCACGTCTGACTCGGTCACCGCCGGGCCGAACAGGTACCTGCTCGTGGCGAGCCGCTCCTCCAGGTACTCCAGCGTGCCGATCAGCCGGTGCCTGAGCTCGGTGTAGTCCTGCTCGGTCGTGGCGCCGGCGACACGGTAGGTGCCGTCGTTGACGGTCTCGTAGACCCGCTCGTTGAGCGCGTCGATCTCGGCCCGCAGGGCCGCCGGGTAGAGGTCAGCGGACGGGTCGGCCCACTCGCCGAACGCGGTGCCCAGGTCGATGGTGATGTCGCGGAAGTTGTTGCTGACGATCGCGGCGGTCTGCCGGTCCCACAAGACGGGCACCGAGACGTGGCCGCTGAAGCCGGGCTCGGAGCTCTCGTATGCCTCTGCCAGCAGGGTGAACCCGTTGACCGGGTCGGGGCCGCGCCTGGCCCGGAAGGCCCAGCCGCGGCCGTCCCGCTCATCGTCCACGTAGGACAGCGACACCACGTCTTCCAGGCCGGCCAGCTTGCGGACGATCGCGGTCCGCTGCGCCCACGGGCAGCGCCAGGAGATGTACAGGTGGTAGCGGCCGGGCTCGGCCCGGTATCCGCTGGAGCCATCCGCCGTGATCCGGCCGCGGAACGGGTAGCGCGGCCGCTCGAAGGCCTTTCCCGGGTCGAAGCCGCGGCCAGCGCCGTACTGCCCGTAGGCATCGAAGTCGACCGGGCTGGCGTATTCCGGCGAAGCCGTCGTCGTCATGTCGCTGCCTCCGCGTTCCCTCTGCACCCGCCGCCATCGCCATCATCATCGATCCGGCCCGGCAGCGGAAGCCCCGGAGGCGAGCGGCCCGCCCAGCGACTCGCGGACCGGGCCGGGCTACCCGGCCGGCCCAATGGCCCGGGCCGTACGGGGCGATCGGCAGGCTCGAGGAACGCGGCTTCATCGAGGCGCTGCCGCCCGAGCAGCGGCGCCGGCCGTACCGGATCACCGCGGCGGGCGCACGGGAACTGGCGCACGCCGCCGCGCGGATGCGTGACGTCGCCAACCTCGGGCTCACCCGCCTTGCCGCGGCCAGGGCCACGGCATGACCCGCCGTCACGTCCGCGCGGCCCGCCGCGGCGCCGCCGGGCCCCTCACCGGGCGGCTGGCCGGCCTGCGATGCCGTGCAGGAACTCGATCAGGCCGGCGAAGTACGCCTGCTGGTCGTCGTACATGGCCAGGTGGCTGCCTTCCGGGCAGTAGAGGTAGCGCCCGGCCGGAAGGCGGCCGGCCATCATCTCCATGTGGGCCGGGTCCATCGTGTCGTGGCGGGCTCCGATGACCAGCGCCGGCACCTCGATCGAGGCGAGCTCGCTGGTGCGGTCCCAGTGCGCGAGCTTGGCGTCAGCGCTGATGCCGAGCTCGCTCGGGCCCTGCATCGACACGTAGATCGCCGGGTTGATGTGGGCGAATCCGCGCTGCACCGGATCGGGCCAGTCCTCGACCGGCATGCGCAGCACGTGATGGACGTAATGCTGGGCGTTCAGCAGCTCCATGTACCTCGGGTTCTCGATCTCGCCCTTCGCCTCCAGCGACATGATCTCGGCCAGCGCGGCCTGGTCCATCGCCGGCATCAGCACCTGCCGGGCGTAATCGTTGTAGGCCGGGACGCTCGCCATCATGTTGGAGATCACCAGCCCGCGCAGGTGCTGCTGGTAGCGCAGGGCGTACTCGATGGCCAGGATCCCGCCCCACGAATGGCCGTACAGCACGAAGTTATCCCGGCCCAGGCCGAGCGCACGGCGGACCTGCTCCACCTCGTCGACGAAGCGGTCGGCTTCCCACAGTGACGGCTCCTCGGGCTGATCGCTGAAGCCCGAGCCGAGCTGGTCGTAGTAGTAGTACTCGATCCCCGCCGCCGGGAGGTAGCTGTCGCAGGACTCCAGGTACTCGTGGGTCGCCCCTGGCCCGCCGTGCAGCAACAGCACCCTGAGGTCTGGGTTGTTGCCGACTCGCTTGACCCACACCCGGTGGCGGCCGGCCGGCGTGCTCACCGGGATCATCCGCGCGCCCCCGCTCAGTACGTCGTCCCGTCCGGTGTAATCCAGGTAGCTGCTCATCGGTCCCACGTGCCCCTTCCGTCCGTCCGGCGCGGCGGCTGCCCGCAGCCCCCAGCAGCATAAGCTGACCAGCACCTCGAAGGCCCGCCCGCATGACCTGCCGCGGATAGGCGGCGCGGTGCCATCGGATGCTGCCGGGGCGCCGGGTCCGGGTGGTTTGTGGTGGCTGCGGCGCCTGTGATGCTGGTGGTGCGCGCGGTGGGCGTTCCGGCCCGGCTCCAGGATCAGGAAGCTCGCTGGCACATATCAGCACCGCCGCTGGTTACCGCAGCGCAGTTTCATCGACGCGGGCTACCTGGCGCGGTGGCGCCGGAGTAGTTCCACGGAGCCGCCCGTCCTGCGGGCGCCCAGCTTGCGCAGCAAGCTGGCGCAGGCGGTATTGGTGAGGTCGACCTCGGCGGTGACCTCGCCGACTGCCTGGTCGCGCAGAGGGCGGAACGCCGCCGCCAGCAGGGCCCTGGCCACTCCGCGGCGCCGGTAGCCGGCCACGACTCCGATCAGCCCCAGCCGGCGCCGGCGATACTCGTTCCACACGCGCACAAGCCCGGCATACTGCCCGGTCGTCTCATCGATGGCGACGAGGTAGGTCCTCGCGTCGAAATGCCACGGGTCGAAGGTGTACTCCAGGAACTCGGCCGGATCGTTCACCCAGCCGTCCGTGCCGGGAACGTCCGCGCGGAGCAGGTCGTCCAGGGCCCGTAGCGCGTCCGCCTCCGTGTCCGTGGCGGACACGGCGTGAAGCCCGGCAGGAAGGCGCGCATCTGCCAGGCCGGTGAGAGCGGCGTCTGTTGGCACGAGGTACTCGTCCTCGCGGCGGTTGACGACGAAGCCGAGCAGGCGGCAGCGATCAAGCTGCTCATAGTCGGACTCATCGACCGTGATGTACAGGTCCTGCTGGATATCGTCGCTGATCGCGGCCAGCAACGCCTCGTACGCGTCGGCTCGCCAGCTATCGAGCCAGACGAACCACCGCCGGTCGGGCCGGGGCGCAGCGTGCGCGAATCCGACAGCCTGGCGGCCATCGAGGGCACGCCATTCCCTGGCTTGCGGCCGGACGATAGCCGGCCGGGCAGCGGTCATACCGCCGATGCTAAGAACGTTGCGGAGCGTCCGGCCACGGGTTAACCCCTCCCATCGCTACACCGGGCCTGCTACCCGGGCCCTGCTAGAGCGCTACCCGGGCCCTGCGAGAGCGCGAGGCCCATCATGATCGTGTCCCAGAGCTCGCCGCTCGCCCGGCGGTACTGCCGTACCCGCCGCCCTTCCTCGACGAAACCGGACGTGCGGTACAGCGCGATCGCGGCCGCATTGTGCGCGAACACCTCGAGGCAGAGCTTGTGCAGCCGCTGGTCGCGCGCCCAGTCGATGGCCGCCCGCACGAGCGCCGAGCCGACCCCGCGGCCGCGCCAGTCGCGGTCGACAAGCATCCCGATCTCGCCGAAGCCGTGGCGGCTGACCTCGACGTGCAGCATGCCGACGATCCGGCCGCCGCCGACCGCGACGACAGACTCCGCCGCGCTGCGCGTGAAGAGCGCGGCGCGGTCCGCTATGTCGACCGGCGGCTCGGTCGCGATCCCGGTGCGCTCTGCCGCAACCGCCGCCATCAGCTCTGCCATCGCCCGCGCGTCCCCCGCCTGCGCCGGCCTCACCGTGAACTCCGCCATCGGGCCATGCTCGCATCCCGCGTCCGCGGCGAGGCAGGCCTGGCGGGCCGTTCCTGGTGGCCCGGCGGCGCCCGGCCCCGGAACCGCCTGCCTCCGCCCGGCTGGTCAGGTCCGGTCCGGCGGAACCCCGTTGCGCTGCCAGTTCCAGACCGGGGCCAGGCCGGGCTCGGAGCCGAGGACGGCGACGAGCAAGCGGAGCTGCTCCTTCGGCAGCGGCAGCAGTTCCGCGTGCGGCGGCTTGACGAAATGACGCTTGGGCAGCGACCCGGGCGGCTGGACCTGCTCGGCCGAGAACGCCTTGAGCAAGTCGGTGGCGGTACGGATGCCGACCCGCCGGAGCTTGACCCGCGCCTGCGGACCCGGCTCGGCAACCAGCTCAGCGGCCGGGCATGGCTGCGGTTGGCGCGCGCCGGCCAGCCCGCCGCGGTCGGCGTGTTCCAGGTGGATCAGCAGGAACGCCTGATCGATCCAGTCCACCAGGCGCCCGGCCGGGACCCGGGTGTGCAAGATGACGTCCACCAGGTTCATGGTGGTGAGGTTCTGCATGTCTTCGACGCCTTCTTCGATCAGCCGCGCCTCGTACCACAGGTTGAACCCGTCCAGCTGGTCCAGCGGATAGTCGGAGGTGACCGGCGGAACGACCAGGCACAGCGCCTTTGATGTCACCCGCTGCAGCGCCTGCAGGCCGACCAGCGGGAAGAACCCGATGAAGAACGCGACGGCCAGCTCAGCGTGATAAGCGAGCAGCGAGGTAGCGCCGGTCACCTGATGCAGCACCGCGACGATCAGCAGCACCAGCATGATCCGGAGCACGGCGCTGGCGTAGGCGCTTGGCCGCAGGTCGCTCTGGAAGAACCGGCGGATCAGCATGCTGGTCACGAACGCATACGAGCCGATGAACCCGTATTTCAGCACATCCCACGGGCCGGCCGGGGCGGCGACGAACCGGGTATCCCACAGCACCGCCGCCCAGCCCGCCGCGAGCACCGCGGTCGCCAGGAACACGGGAAACAGTGACTCGCTGCTGACCGCGTAGTCACCATCCGGCTCGCCATCCCGGCTGCCCCGCTTCCCGGCCTGGCGCACGCCCGTCGCGGCGTCCGGAACCTGCCGCCCGTAGTAGGCCTCGAACTTCTGCCGGTAGATATTGTCGGCGTTCCGATAGCGCGGATCCTGATCCTTTTCCCACTGCGCGTGGAATTCCGACGTGAGCGGCGGCTCCGGCAGGTGCGCTGGCCTGTCCCAGCCGAGCCGGTGCAGATTAAGGACGTATTCAGCCCATAGCGCCTTGGCCCGCATGCCCAGGAACCGCACGTAAAGCCACCCTGGCAGGAACGCCAGGCACCACAGCGCGAACAGCTTCAGCGCCCCGGCGCCCCAGGTCTGCGAATCCGGCCAATGCTGCTGGGCCAGGAACCCAGCGGTGATGACGGTGACCGCTGCGGCCGCCGCGATCAGGAGATTCATCCACGTCGCGACCGCCTTACGGCGCAGCAACTCCCGCGCGTTGCGGCCCCGTAGGCGGTCCGCGGCCCATTCCAGCCGGGCGGCCCACGGCGCATGAAGATCAGCCTCTTGGCTGGCTCTCAGCCTGACCGGGTCTGGCGTCAGTGTCGTCGTCCCGCACCCCGATCCCCCGGGCCGGGCTGGCTCTCCGGCCTCCTACCTACCTAGAGCGAGAATGCGCACGTCAGATACCTTGCTTTCGGTATTAACCCGGGCTGCCGAGGCCGCCCTGCCTAGCTGGCCCGGCGGTAGGCGCGGACGGCGAGCGGCGCGAACACGATGAAGATCCCGGCCAGCCACGCGATGCTCTTCAGCAAATTCGCCTCGATCGGGCCGCCCAGCGCCATCGCCCGCATGGTGTCGACGACGTAGGTGACCGGCTGGTTGCTGGCGAAGGCCTGCAGCCAGCCCGGCATGGTCTGGATCGGCACGAACGCCGAGCTGACGAACGTGAGCGGGAACAGCCAGATCAGCCCGAACGCCTGCACCGATTCTTCATCCCCGATGGCCAGCCCAGTGAAGGCGGCGATACAGCAGAACGCCAGCCCGAAAACGGTGGCCAGCACCACCATGGCCACAGCGAGCACAGCGCCGTTCTGGAACCGGAACCCGACCGCGTAGCCCACTCCGACGATGATCAGGATCGTCAGGAGCATCCGGGCCGTGTCGGCGACGAGCCGGCCGGCCAGCACCGCCGAGCGCGCCATCGGCATGGACCGCAGCCGGTCGATCACGCCCTTCTTCAGCTCCTGTGCCAGCGCGATGGCCGTGGCGAACGTGGCGAACGCCGCGGTCTGCGCGATGATCCCCGGCATCAGGAAGTTGACGTAGCTGCCGCCGGGCACCGGGATCGCGCCGCCGAAGACGAAGACGAACAGCAGCACGAACATCACCGGCTGGATCACGGTGAACACGATGTAGGCGGGCACTCGCAGCCAGACCAGCAGGTTGCGCCTGGCCATCGTGAGGGTGTCGCTGATCGCCCAGCGAGCCTGCACGACCAGGCCGGGCGTGTCTGCTTGCGCGGTGACGGCGGTCATGACGCCGCCCGCACGCTGTCGGTGCCGCCGGTGTTGCCGGCTCTCTTGCCGCCGCGGCGGCCACGGCGGCGTTCGGCTGGCCGGCCGTCCTCCTCGGCCGCGTGCCCGGTCAGGGCGAGGAACACGTCGTCGAGGGAGGGCCGCCGCAGCGCCAGGCCGCGGGTCTCGACGCCCGCGCTGTCCAGGCCGCGCACGCCCTCGATGAGCGCCTCGGATCCGCGGCCGCCGACGCCGACGCTGATCACGCCGGTCTCCTTGTCGACGTGCGGCTCGCTGTCGCCGATCTTCGTGATCGCGTTGACGGCGTCGCTGACCCGGGCCCGGTCGGGCACCGTGAACTCCAGCACGTCGCCGCCGACCCGGCCCTTCAGCTCCTCGGCCGTGCCGGCCGCGATGACCACGCCGTGGTCGATGACCACGATCTCGTCGGCAAGCTCGTCGGCCTCGTCCAGGTACTGAGTGGTGAGCAGCAGCGTCGTCCCGGCGGCGGCCAGCGACCTGATGATGTCCCATATGCCCAGCCTTGACCGCGGGTCCAGGCCCGTCGTGGGCTCGTCAAGGAACAAGACCTTGGGCCTGCCGACCAGGCTGGCGGCCAGGTCCAGGCGGCGCTGCATGCCGCCGGAGAAGCCCTTGGCCGGGCGATCGGCGGCATCGAGCAGGTCGAACTGCGCCAGCAGCTCCGCGGCGCGGCTGCGGGCGTCCGGCCGGCTCAGGTGGTAGAGCCGCCCGATCATCTCGAGGTTCTCCCGGCCGGTGAGCTCCTCCTGGATGGCCGCCGACTGCCCGGCCAGCCCGATCGAGCGGCGGACGGCTGCGGCCTCCCGCACGACATCGTGGCCGTCCACGATCGCCCGCCCGTTGTCCGGCTGGAGCAGGGTGGTCAGGATGCGCACCGCCGTGGTCTTACCAGCGCCGTTCGGGCCGAGTACGCCGAGCACCGTCCCGCGCGGCACCGACAGGTCGATCCCGCACAGCGCGTGCACGTCACCGAACGACTTCGTGAGGCCTTCCACGAGAATCACCGGGCCCGGGCTGGCCGGCTCCGGACTGATTGCTGACACTCCATCCTCCTGATCAGGTCGTCGGCCAGCCGGCACCAGACAGGAAGCCTGTCCGGCGCGCGGCGGACCGGGCAAGGGTCGCCGGCCCATGGCCGGGCCTGGGCTCTAGCAAACATGATCCTGCGCTCCTACCGCGAACCCATTACTCGCCGATGCAGACGTGTCCCGGCGCCGGAACTCACCGGCAGCGGCCAGGCCGGCTGGCTACTCGCCGGTCTGGCCTCCGGCGAGCTCGCTGACGATGTCGAGATGGCCGACATGACGGGCGTACTCCTGGAGCAGGTGGAACAAGATGCGCTCCAGGGCCGGCGGATCGGCGCCGTCCCACCGCTCGCCCGGCTGGCCGACGTCGGCAAGGTCATGGGATTCGACAATGGCCCTGGTGCGCGCGGCCTGGGCGGTCAGCGCCGTTACCAGGTCGTCGAGCGACTCGCTGGCGGCGACGTGCCAGCGGCCGTCCCGGCTGTCGGCCCAGGGCTCCTCGACATCGCGGCCCTCGAAAGCCCACTCCAGCCAGCGCAGCTCGACGTAGGCGAGGTGGTTGAGCAGATCGGCCGGCGTCCAGCCGGACGGCAGCCTGCTGCGGCGCAGCTCGTCGCCTGGCAGCGCTCGCAGCTTGCTGACCAGCCGGGAGCGGAAGTAGTCGAGGTACCCGAGGAAGACCTCGGCGCGCGACGGCACCGCGGTGGTGGGCTCAGGGAACGGAACGCTCACAAGGCAAGCCTGCCGCACGGCCGGGCCGTCCGGCCGGCCGGCC
>Ga0137365_10001295_pt1 | contig 19237 bp, 17 predicted proteins | sample SagtaG_9_FD_104799 | JGI IMG/M metagenome (GOLD analysis project Ga0137365, IMG submission 104799) | Vadose zone soil microbial communities from Sagehorn Ranch, Mendocino, California, USA - Sage1_L_40_16 metaG | ecosystem: Environmental > Terrestrial > Soil > Vadose zone | place: USA...
CGCCCCTGGTGAGCAGCGCCACGCCGGCGCCGGCCAGCGCGACCCAGGCCAGATCGACCAGGCGGCGCGAGGCAGCGACCGCCACCGCGAGCGGGCCGAGGAACTCGATGGTGACCGCCACGCCGAGTGGTATGCGCGCGAACGACTGATAGATCGCGAAGTTCATCACCGCCAGCGTCAGCCCGAACGCCACGACGATGCCGAGCGAGCGCCACCCCACCCTGCGCTGCGCTAGCCCGTTCCCAGCCCCTTGCGGCCGCCTGCGCCACAGGTAGCGGGCGGTTGGGACCAGCATGAGGATGGCCGATGACCAGAGCCGCAGCAGGGTCACCGACGCCGGCGGGACGACAGCGAACAGCTGCTTGGCCAGGCCCGCCCCGACCTGCACGGAGACGATGCCGGCCAGGATCAGCGCGGGCGGCGGCAGCGCGCCGAGGATCGCCGCGGGCGTGAGCCGGGCGCGCCGATCCGCGCGCCACTCAGCGCGCCACGCACCGTTCGCCAGCGCCGCCGTGCCCCTGCCCATCCCTCATTCCCATCGGAACGTGCGCGCGGCAAGTGAGATCCCGACGACCGCCCAGACCGCCAGCACGGCGAGATCGCGCCACGGGACGCCGGATGCGTGCTGCAGCACCGAGCGCATGCCGCCGGAGAGCGCGGAGATCGGCAGCAGTTCCGCCACGGCACGCATGCCCGCGGGGAGCTTCGTCAGCGAGAACATCACCCCACCGAGACCGAGCAGCACCAGGTAGACGAGATTGGCAGCGGCGAGGGTCGCCTCGGCGCGCAGTGTCCCGGCCATCAGCAGGGCCAGGCCGCTGAATGCCGCGGTGCCAAGGAGCACGAGCATGGGCACGGCCGCGACGGCGATCCAGCCGCCGTGCGGGTGCCAGCCGAGCCCAAGAGCCACCGCTGAGATCACGGCCAGCTGCAGCGCCTCGACGGCAAGCACGGTCACCGTGCGGGCGGCGACCAGGCCGCCGCGTGACAGCGGCGTCGCGCCGAGCCGCTTGAGCACGCCGTACCGACGCTCGAAGCCGGTGGCGATCGCTTGGCTGGTGAATGCCGTGGACATCACCGCCAGCGCGATGATCCCAGGAGCCAGAAAGTCCACCCGCCGGCCGGGCCCGAGGCTCAGCACGGAGGCTTCGCTGAACCCGGCGAGCAGCAGGACCGGGATGATCAGGGTGAGCAGCAGCTGCTCGCCGTTGCGGAGCAGGCCGCGCGCGTCGAACATGGCCTGCGCCGCCACCCTGCGGCGCAACGGCGCCGCGCCGGGAGCGGGGGTGAACGGCGAAGCATTTAGCCGAACGGCTTCGCTGGCCGCGCCGGGCCCGCCAGGTGCACCACGCCTCGGGATCGCAGAACTCATGGGCGCAGCTCACGCCCGGTCAGCTCGAGGAACACGTCTTCCAGCGTCCGGCTCGCCACCCGGAGGTCGGCGGCCTGCACCTGTTGCGCAGCGCACCATGCGGCGACCGCACTGAGCAACTCGGGCGAGCCCGCGGCCAGCTCGGCCGGGTCGATCACGTAGTTCCCCGCGGGTGACTCGGTCGCTGTGCTCGCGCCGGGCAGCGCCGCGAGCAGGCCGCTGAGGTCGAGACCGGGCCGGGCCCGCAGCCGGAGCTGTTGGCGCCCGCCGGTCAGCGAGGCCGGGGTGCCCGCTGCGACCAGGCGGCCGCCGTCGATGATCGCGACACTGTCCGCCAGTCGTTCCGCTTCGTCCATCAGATGAGTGGTGAGCACGACGCTCACGCCCACCGCGCGCATCTCCGCGATCAGGTCCCAGGTGGCGCGGCGGGCCTGCGGGTCGAGGCCCGCCGTCGGCTCGTCGAGGAAGAGCAGCTCTGGCCGGCCGACCACGGCCGCGGCGAGCGACACCCGCTGCTGCTGCCCACCGGACAACCGGCGCAACGGTGTGCGCGCCGATGCCGTCAGGCCCAGCCGGTCGAGCAGGGCCGCGGGGTCGGCCGGGCTGGCGTGGAAACTCGCCATCAGCCGCAGATACTCGCCCGCCCGGGCGGCCGGGGGGAGCCCGCCGGACTGTGGCATCACGCCCACGCGTGGCCGCAGCGTGCGCGCGTCCTTGACCGGGTCCTGGCCGAGGACCGTGACGGTACCGGAATCGGCGCGCCGGTAACCCTCGCAGATTTCCACCGTTGTGGTCTTGCCCGCGCCGTTCGGGCCGAGCAACGCGGTCACCTCGCCGCGGGCGGCGCGCAGCGTCAGCCCGTCGACCGCGGTGACCCGCGCATAACGCTTGACGAGCCCGGTGATCTCGACGGCTGGGCTATCGACAGCGCTGCTACCGAGGGAACTGCTGTCGACAGCGGAGACGCTCACGCACGCGAGTCTAGGGCGCGGGCCCGAGAGCCAGCTGCCGTGGTGTCAGCCATCGGCCGGGAGCAGGGCGCGCGCCCGACGCCGGCCGACGCGTCCGGGCGTCGGGGCGAGCAGGCCACGCGATTTCACTCGACGGTGACTTCACTCGACGGTGACGCTCTTGGCCAGGTTGCGCGGCTTGTCGATGTCCCTGCCGAGCTTGAGCGCCACGTGGTAGGCGAAGAGCTGGAGGGGGATCGTGAGCAGGATCGGGTTCAGCTCAGGCTCGTTGCACGGGACCTGAATGACGGCGTCGGTGAGACCGTCGGGTAGCTGGGTGTTCGTCACCGCGATGACCGGGCCGCCGCGGGCCTTCACCTCCTCCACCGTCCCGATGTGCTTGGCGAGCAGTTCGTCGCCGGGAATGACCGCGACCGTCGGCATGCTGTGGTCGATCAGTGCGAGCGGCCCGTGCTTCAGCTCGGACGCCTGGTACGCCTCCGAATGCACGTAGGAGATTTCCTTCAGCTTCTGCGCGCCCTCCCGCGCGACCGGCCAGCCGCGGACGCGGCCGACGAAGAACATGTGCTGTGCCCCCGCGTACCGGTCCGCGATCGCCGCGATGGCGTCCTCGTCAGCGAGCACCTGGGCAATCTGCTCAGGCAGCGCCCGCAGGCCCGCCACGATCCGCCGCCCGTCGGCGACCGACAGGTCCCTGACCCGGCCGAACAGCAGGCCGAGCATGGCGAATACCACCGCCATGTTCGTGAATGCCTTGGTCGAGGCGACCGCCACCTCGGGCCCGGCGTGCAGGAAGATGCCGTTGCCGCATTCGCGCCCGATCGCGCTGCCCACCACATTGACCACGCCGAACAGCCTGCCGCCCTTGCGCTTGAGCTCCTGGACCGCGGCCAGGGTGTCGAGCGTTTCGCCGGACTGGCTCACCGCGACGAACAGCGTGTGCGGGTCGACGACGGGGTTGCGGTAGCGGAACTCGGAGGCCGGCTCGGCGTCCGCGGGAATCCGGGCCAGCTCCTCGACGAAGGCGGCCCCCATCTGACCCGCGTAGTAGGCGGATCCGCAGCCGAGGAACGTGACGCGACGGATCGTGTGCACGTCGCGGGCCGTAACCTCGATGCCCCCGAGGCGAGCCGTGGCGAACCGGTCATCGAGCCGGCCGAGCAGGGCGCGCGCAACGGCCTCCGGCTGCTCGCTCATCTCCTTGCGCATGTAGTCGGTGAAGCCGCCAAGCTCGTAGTCCTCGGTCGTGAGATCGACCAGGGTGGGCACCTTGTCGGTGGGGCGCGCTTCCAGGGTGGCCGTGTGGAATTCGTTCGCGCGGACCGTAGCGAGCTCGCCGTCATCGAGGTAGACGACGCGCTGCGTGTGCCTGACCAGGGCCGCGACGTCCGACGCGACGAACATCTCGTCGTCACCGACGCCGAGGACGATCGGGCTGCCGTTACGTGCCACGACAAGCTCGCCGGGACGGTGCGAGTCGAGGACAACGAGCCCGTAGGCGCCCTCGACCCGGCGCAGCGCGGCTCTGACGGCGTCTTCGAGCGAGGCCGCGCCCTCGGCGATCGCGGCGGCGATGAGGTGCGCGAGGGCTTCGGTGTCGGTGTCGGAGACCAGTTTGGTGCCGCCGGCCGCGAGTTCACTGCGCAGCCGTTCGGCGTTCTCGATGATGCCGTTGTGCACGACGGCGATCCGCCCGCTCGCGTCCACATGTGGGTGGGCGTTGACGTCGGTCGGCTCGCCGTGCGTGGCCCACCTCGTGTGCCCGATACCCACCGTCGCCGCGGTCGGCGTGCCGACCAGGTCACGCAGACCGGCGACCCGCACGGCCGCTTTGGTCACCCGCAGCCGCCCACGGTAGACGACCGCGATACCGGCGGAGTCGTAGCCCCGGTATTCGAGCCGGTGCAGGCCCTCGAGCAAAATTGGCGTGGCCTGGCGGTGGCCGATGTAGCCGACGATCCCGCACATCGCGGTTGCTCCCCTCTATCCGTATACGATCCTGCGCAGTTGGCGCTCGGACAGGCCGCGCGCGGCAACTGGCCGGTTGGTCAGCTCCCGCAGGATCTGGGGCCAGATCTGCGAATTTTTGTACTGGCGGTGATGGAGCTCGCCGTGCCGTCGGCGCACGAACTCCTCGGCGGTCTCACCGAAGTAGGCGACCACATCCGCAACGACCCGCTCTGCGGTACCTGGCGTCAGCCCGGTGGTGATGGAGACGTAGCGGACGAGGTCGTGCGGGACCTGATGTGTCACGTCTCTGGAGACTGTCAACCGATACGGCGGTGAGTCAAGTTTCCTGCCCGGAACCGGGCAGGAATTGAGTAGTAAGGGACATTTCGTCCCGACTCGGCCGGTCGTGTGGTTGTCCGGCCCGTCACGCGGCGCAGTGTGAAGCACCCCACGCCCAGACGTGTTGCGCGCCGGGATGGATTTACGCCACACTGATGTTGTGAAAAACATGGGGCAGGCAACACCGGTCGCCCGGGAGGCGATCACGAAGGCGGCGGGCGATGCCCGCGGCCGGGTGCCTGCTGCCTCGGTCCAGGCTGGCACTGGTCAGCCTGGCCCTGTTCACGTCGGTGAGCGCAGCACCCGGGCGCGCGTGGCCCGGCTGATCCTCGAAAACGGGCCGATCACCGCGTTCGCGCTCAGCAGCCGACTCGGGCTCACCACGGCCGCGATCCGGCGGCACCTTGATGTCCTGCTCGGCGACCGCATGATCGAGGTGAAGACAGCCCGGACATACGGTAGCCGAGGCCGGGGCCGACCGGCGAAGCTGTTCGCCATCACCGATGCCGGGCGGAGCGCGTTTGAGCACGCGTACGACGATCTCGCGAGTAGCGCGCTGCGGTTCCTGGCCAGGACCGGCGGCCAGGAGTCGGTGGCCGAATTCGCGCGCGAGCAGGTCGCGGATCTGGAGTTGCGGTACCGGCCGGTCGTCGATGCGGCGTCCGCCGCCACGCGCGCGCAAGCCCTCGCGGAGGCACTGACCGCTGATGGCTATGCCGCATCCGCGGGCATCGCCCCGGCCGGCGGTGGGCAGCAGCTCTGCCAGCACCACTGCCCGGTGGCGCACGTGGCGGCCGAGTTTCCGCAGCTTTGCGAGGCGGAGACCGAGGCGTTCGGGCGATTGCTCGGAACCCCGGTCCAGCGGCTCGCCACCATCGCCCACGGGGACGGAGTCTGCACGACCCACGCCACTGATCCCTCGCTTGTTCGATCTGCGGCAAAGTCACATACGGCGCCGTCACAAACGGCGCCGTCACAAACAACAGCAAAGTCACCTAACCGAACTTCGAGTCCGGAGGACTTCAGTTCATGACCACCACCACGCGCCCCGAACTCGAGGGGCTTGACCGATATAAGTTCGGCTGGTCCGACGCGGACGTGGCAGGCGCCGCGGCGCGCCGGGGTCTGTCCGAGGAGGTCGTCCGTGGCATCTCGGCCAAGAAAAATGAGCCGGAATGGATGCTTGAGCTGCGCCTGAAGGGCCTGCGGCTGTTCGGCAAGAAGCCGATGCCCACGTGGGGCGCTGACCTCAGCGACATCGATTTCGAGAACATCAAGTACTTCGTCCGATCGACGGAGAAGCAGGCCGCCAGCTGGGATGAACTGCCCGCCGACATCAAGAACACCTACGACAGGCTCGGCATCCCCGAAGCCGAGAAGCAGCGCCTGATCGCGGGTGTGGCCGCCCAGTACGAGAGCGAGGTCGTGTACCACAAGATCCGCGAGGATCTTGAGGAGAAGGGAGTCATCTTCCTCGACACCGACACCGCCCTGAAGGAGTACCCCGAGCTGTTCCAGGAGTACTTCACTACCGTGATCCCGGCGGGCGACAACAAGTTCGCCGCCCTCAACACGGCGGTCTGGTCGGGTGGCTCGTTCATCTACGTGCCGAAGGGCGTGCACGTAGAGATTCCGCTGCAGGCCTACTTCCGGATCAACACCGAGAACATGGGCCAGTTCGAGCGGACGCTCATCATCGTGGACGAGGGCGCGCACGTGCATTACGTCGAGGGCTGCACCGCGCCGATCTACAAGTCGGACTCCCTGCACTCCGCGGTGGTCGAGATCATCGTGAAGAAGGACGCGCGCTGCCGCTACACCACGATCCAGAACTGGTCGAACAACGTGTACAACCTCGTCACCAAGCGCGCAGTCGCCTACCAGGGCGCGACCATGGAATGGATCGACGGCAACATCGGCTCCAAGGTGACGATGAAGTACCCGGCCGTCTACCTGATGGGCGAGCACGCCACGGGCGAGACGCTGTCGGTCGCGTTCGCCGGCGAGGGCCAGCACCAGGACGCCGGGGCCAAGATGGTCCATTGCGCGCCGCACACCTCGTCGACGATCATCTCGAAGTCGGTGGCGCGTGGCGGTGGCCGGACCTCCTACCGTGGCCTGGTTCAGGTGCAGGACGGGGCCAGCCAGTCCAAGTCCACCGTGAAGTGCGACGCGCTGCTGATCGACACCATCAGCCGGTCCGACACCTATCCCTATGTCGACGTCCGTGAGGATGACGTGGAGATGGGCCACGAGGCCACCGTGTCCAAGGTGTCCGAGGATCAGCTGTTCTACCTGATGAGCCGCGGCATGACCGAGGACGAGGCGATGGCCACGATCGTGCGCGGCTTTGTTGAGCCGATCGCCCGCGAGCTGCCGATGGAATACGCGCTTGAGCTGAACCGGCTAATCGAGCTCCAGATGGAGGGGGCAGTCGGCTGATGGCGGGTATTGCCGGGGCGCTGGAGGCGGCGGCCCCTCTGTCCAGGCTGCATGGGCGCGAGTCCCACGACGTGGCCGATTTTCCGGTGCCGAACGGCCGGGAGGAGGAGTGGCGGTTCACTCCGCTGCGCCGCCTGCACGGCCTGCACGGCCAGACGGTGCGTGCTGCCGGGCCTGCTGCGGGGCCCGCCGCGTCCAAGATCATCGTGGCGGCGGACGCCGCGCCTGAGGTGCGGGTGGAAGTGACAGGCCGCGATGACGACAGACTCGGCCGTGCGTATGTGCCCACCGATCGGGTCAGCGCTCTGGCCTACAGCTCTTTTCGCGAGGCCACCGTGGTCACCGTGCCGAAGGAAACCGTCGCGTCACGGCCGACCGTGCTCTCGGTTCGGGGCGAGCGGGACAGTGAGCGCGCGGGTGACACGGCCGCCTTCGGCCACCTGCTCGTCGAGGTCGAGCCGTTCGCATCGGCGGTACTCGTCCTTGACCACACCGGCAGCGCCATTTACGCGGACAATGTCGAGTTGGCCGTACACGACGGCGCGTCGCTTTCGGTGGTGACCATCCAGGGCTGGGCGGCCGACGCGGTCCATCTGTCACATCACCACGCGCGCCTGGGCCGGGACGCACGCGTCAAGCACACGACCGTGACACTCGGCGGTGGCGTGGTGCGAATCGCCCCGTCGGTCCGCTACACCGGGCCCGGCGGCGACGCCGAACTGCTCGGCCTGTACTTCACCGATGCTGGCCAGCACATCGAGCACCGGCTGTTTGTGGATCACGCGGTGCGGGACTGCCGCAGCAGGGTCGAGTACAAGGGTGCGCTGCAGGGTGACGGCGCCCACGCCGTATGGATCGGCGATGTGATCATCAGGGCGGAAGCGACAGGGACCGACACCTACGAGTACAACAGGAACCTGGTGCTCACCGATGGCACCCGGGTGGACTCGGTGCCCAACCTGGAGATCCTCACGGGCGAGATCGTGGGAGCCGGGCACGCGAGCGCGAGCGGGCGGCTCGAAGACCACCACCTCTTCTACCTGATGGCCCGCGGGATTCCCTACGAGGAAGCCAGGCGCCTGGTGATCAGGGGCTTTTTCGGCCAGCTGATCGAGCGCATCGAAGTACCAGCCGTACGTGCCCGGGTGACCGCGGCCGTCGAGGCGGAACTGCTTGGTTCAACAGATCCGAAGTGGCTGGCCCGGCCGACAGTGCAGGTCTATGGCGCACAGCCCTCGGACGCAGAGGCCTCGGGCGCACAGCCTTCTGATGCACAGCCTTCGGATGCACAGGGCTCACCCGAGATACAGCGCGCGCATGACATACAGGAGTTCCCGGCCACACAGAACCGTCCGGAAGGGCGGCGGTCATGACCGAGCTGGCCACATTCGTGCGCGCGTGCGCACTTTCGGATCTGCCCGACGAGGGTGCGATCGGGATCGACCTGAACGGGACGCCAGTCGCGGTGGTGCGCACGGGCGACGAGATCTACGCCCTGAGCGATATCTGCTCGCACGCCGAGGTGGCGCTGTCGGAGGGCGAGGTGTACGGCCACACGATCGAGTGCTGGCTGCACGGCTCGTGTTTCGACCTGCGGACCGGAAACCCGACCGGCCCGCCCGCGACCAAGCCCGTGGCCACGTATCCCGTGAAGGTCGAAGGCAACGACGTATTCGTGTCGCTTGGCACGCCGAGATAGAGGAACCGGAGAACAACCAGCCATGCCCACCCTTGAGATCCATGACCTGCACGTCCGTGTGACGGATGTCGGCGGCGGGAGCCCGGAGATCCTGCGAGGCGTCGACCTGACCGTCTCGGCCGGGGAGACCCACGCGATCATGGGCCCGAATGGCTCAGGTAAATCGACCCTCGCGTACGCGATCGCCGGACATCCCAAATACGAGGTCACCAGCGGCGCGGTGACGCTGGATGGCGAGGACGTGCTGGCGATGAGCGTGGATCAGCGCGCTCGCGCCGGGCTGTTCCTGGCCATGCAGTACCCGGTCGAGGTGCCAGGAGTATCGGTCTCGAACTTCCTGCGCACAGCGATGACCGCGGTACGCGGCGAGGCGCCGAAGCTGCGCGACTTCATGAAGGAAATGCGTGCCGCCATGTCCAGCCTCGCCATCGACCCGGTATTCGCCGAGCGCAACCTGAACGAGGGCTTCTCCGGTGGCGAGAAGAAGCGCCACGAGATCCTCCAGCTTGAGCTCCTGCAGCCGAAGATCGCCATCCTGGACGAGACGGATTCCGGGCTCGATGTGGACGCGCTCAAGGTGGTGTCCGAGGGCATCAACCGCTTCAGACAGTCGGCGCACCATGGTGTCCTGCTGATCACGCACTACACGCGGATTCTGCGCTACGTGACGCCGGATTTCGTGCACGTGTTCGTCGGCGGCAGGATCGTCGAGGAGGGTGGGCCGGAGCTCGCGGAGGTGCTCGAAACCGACGGCTACGAGCGTTTTGTTAAGGCAGGCGTGCCGTCATGACCGTGACACCGCAGGCCGCAGCGGCGAACATCGGGGACCAGCCGGGCCGACAGAGCCGACCGGGCGAGCAGAGCCAGCCGGGCCAGCCGCCGCTGCGGGTGGAAAGGATCCGCGCGGATTTCCCGATCTTGTCCCGAACCGTCCGGGGCGGCCGGCCACTCGTCTACCTGGACTCGGGGGCGACATCGCAGAAACCGCGCCAGGTGCTCGACGCCGAGCGGGACTTTTACGAGCGGCACAACGGCGCCGTGCATCGTGGCGCCCATCTGCTCGCTGAAGAGGCAACCGACGCGTACGAGGGCGCCCGCGCCACGACGGCCCGGTTCATCGGCGCGCAACCTGATGAGATCGTTTTCACCAAGAACGCGACCGAGGCGATCAACCTGGTCGCCTATGCGATGAGCAACGCGGCCGCCTTGCCCGCGTCCGATCCATCGGCGTCCCGGTTTGCCGTCGGCCCCGGCGACGAAGTCCTTGTGACCGAACTGGAGCATCACGCCAATCTGGTTCCGTGGCAGCAGTTGTGCCAGCGGACCGGTGCGACGCTGCGGTGGTTCGGCGTCACCGAGGATGGGCGGCTGGACCTGGACGCGCTCGACGAGCTGATCGGCGATCGGACGAAAATCGTCGCCCTGAGCCACCAGTCGAACGTGCTCGGCACGGTGCCGCCTGTGACCGAGATAGCCCGCCGCGCGCACGAGGCGGGGGCGCTGGTCCTGGCCGACGCGGCACAGTCGGTTCCCCACCAGCCGGTGGATGTGCGCACGCTCGGCGTGGATTTCCTCGCCTTCTCCGGGCACAAGATGCTCGGCCCGTCCGGGATCGGCGTGCTGTGGGGGCGCCGCGAGCTGCTCGAAGTAATGCCGCCGTTCCTCACCGGTGGCTCGATGATCGAGGTCGTGCGGATGGAAGCCACGACCTTCCTGCCGCCACCGCAGCGGTTCGAGGCGGGCGTTCCGATGGCCGCACAAGCCGTCGGGCTCGCGGCGGCCTGCGGCTATCTCGGCGACCTGGGCATGGTCAATGTGGCCGCGCACGAGGAGATGCTCACCGCCCACGCGCTCGCGGCGCTTGGTGAGATCCCCGGCGTGCGCATCCTCGGCCCAACGAGCACTACCGACCGGGGCGGAGCCGTCGCGTTCACGGTGGCGGGAGTCCACCCGCATGACGTTGGCCAGGTTCTCGACGAACTCGGCATCGCGGTGCGGACCGGGCATCACTGTGCCTGGCCATTGCACCGCAGGTACGAGGTTCAGGCGAGCACCCGCGCCACGTTCTACGTGTACAACACGCCGGCTGAGATCGATGCGCTGGCCGACGGAGTACGCCAGGCGCAGCGGTTCTTCGGAACAGCGTGACCCGCCATGCGCGTTACTAGCCTTGTGTGCCCGGTGAGCGGTGTACCCGCTGAGCGGCGTATGCCCGCCAACCGGCGTGACCGGCCCAACCGGGTGCAACACAAGCATGACCGGCCCAACCGAGTGCGACACAAGGCAGTGTGATGCAGTTCGAGTCGATGTACCAGGAGATCATCCTGGACCACTACCGTCACCCGCATCACAAGGGGCTGCGGGAGCCCTATGACGCCGAGGTGCACCATGTGAACCCGGTATGCGGTGATGAGGTTACCGTCCGCGTCCGCCTCGACGCCGCTGACGGTGACGCCGTTGTGACCGACGTGTCCTATGACGCGCTCGGCTGCTCGATCAGCCAGGCGAGCGCTTCGGTGATGACGGACCTGGTCATCGGGAAGACAGTCAAGGGGGCAATGGCCATCGGGGACGATTTCCTCGCCCTGATGCGGTCACGGGGGGACGTGGAAGCTGATGAGGACAGGCTCGAAGACGCTCTCGAAGATGCTATGGCCTTCGCGGGGGTGGCCAAATATCCGGCCCGGATCAAGTGCGCGCTGCTTGGCTGGATGGCCTGGAAAGACGCGACCGCGCGTGCGCTGAACGAGAAGGCAGGACAGTCATCATGACGGAAAACGCGATCGAAGAGCAGGCCGCCGACCTGGCCGGCGGGCAGGCGAGCGCGGCGGACGGGGAGTCCGGGCCGGCCAGCACGGGGCCGGCCAGCACGGGGCCGGCCAGCACGGGGCAGGCTCAGCCGGAAACGGGCGAGGTCCTCGAGGCGCTCCGTGATGTGGTGGACCCTGAACTGGGGATCAACGTCGTTGATCTCGGCCTCGTCTACGGTGTCGACCTCGGCGAGGATGGGATGGCCACCATCGACATGACGCTGACCAGCGCCGCATGCCCGCTCACGGACGTAATCGAGGATCAGACCGCCGAAGCGCTTGAAGGCCTGGTTTCCGGCTTCCACATCAACTGGGTGTGGCTTCCGCCGTGGGGACCCGACAAGATCACCGAGGACGGCCGCGAACAGCTTCGCGCCCTCGGCTTCAACGTCTGAGCCCCCCGCGTCAGGTGCGCAGGTAGAACGGCAGGGCGTTGGCGGCCGCCCACTCCTCGAGCGGCCCTGGCGCACACTCGCCGGGAAAGGCGACATCGACGGGGAACGGTGGCCCGGCGAGTGCCACGGCATCCTCTACCGCGCCGAGCACCGCCTGCTGCGCCACACCGTCGCACGGATCATCGAGCGTCACGCTGATGACCAGTCCCTGCCCGCCCTCCGCGATGAGCCACGCCCGCGTGGCCGACTCGGCGTGCGCCACCCTGCGCAGCCCCGTCGCGACGGCGCTGAGCAGCCGGCTCGGTTCCTCCGGCGGATGGCCGACGCGGATTCGTGAGCCGCCTATGTCCGCCTGCGTGCTGGCCAGATAGGCGACATCAGCGGGGTAGATCGGGACGCTCACTGCCGCTCCGGGATTGAGCGCAATGCCGAGCCCGGCGGGAAGCAGGCGCGCAAGATCGGCAACGGCCACCACCGCGTGCGGCACCTGTGCGCCTGGAACCGCCTGTGGCACGATCCCGGAAACAGGTATCCGAGGAACCGCCGCCGCGGGAACCGCCGCTCGGGCCACGGCCACATCCCGGTCCTCGCGGCCCATCACCTCGTTGAGCTGGCGGGCGGAGGTGAAGGCAGGGACGAACTCCGCATCGAGGTAGCGGACTGTCGGCAGCGTCAGCGCGTGCCCATCGGTGACCGGCCCGCCATCTGCGGGCAGCGGAATCCACAGCCGGCTGTGGCAAAGTTCGTCAAGGAGCTCACGAACGCGGGTCCCGTCCTTGATCGCCGCAGCGAGCGCGTGCTCCACGCCGTTGGCGGGGAAGCCTGCCACGGCGGCGGGCGGCTCGGATCGTATCGTCATCAGCATCTTCCTTGGCTAGCACGGCCGGTGTTGGACGTCGCCGTATGCGCCGAAAAGAACCTCGCCGTATGCGTCGAAGTATGGCCAGCCCCGAGGTGCACAGCGCCTCCCGGGAACCCCCGTCACGGGGTGGCTGTTCGGATAGTAAACGTACGGAGGCGTTGCGTAGTGGCGAATCAAACACCTGGTGATGCTCTTACCGGCGGCCGGTGGCTCGACATTTCCCCCGAACGCATCGTTAAGTGGCTCTCCTCGTTCGTCGAACGACATGGCGGCGCGGACGTTGTGCCAGGGGCGGCAGCCGTTCGGTATGTGGGTGCGGACGGCGCCATAGCGGAGTGCCACGTACCGTTCCCTCCGCTCCAGGCGCCTCCGGCGGTGCTTGCCCGGGGGGCCGACCCCCCGGAACCCCCCGCCGCGCCTCCGGCGGTGCTTGCCCGGGGGGCCGACCCCCCGGAACCCCCCGCCGCGCCTCCGGCGCCTGTCGACGGGGGCGGGGCCGGTGCGATTGCGGAACGGATCGCCGCGCACGCGCTGGCCGACAGGACCGTCGGCGTTCTGATCGTCCGCCTCGGCGGTTTCGCGGCCGGCGTGTTCGCGGGCGCGCCACCACGGCTGGTCGCGTCCAAAACCGGCTCGAGGCTTGTGCACGGCCGAAGCGCGGCAGGCGGCACCTCACAACAACGGTTCGCGCGGCGGCGCGAGAAGCAGGCCAGCGAGGCTTTGTCAGCGGCCGCCGACGCGGCGGCGGGGGTATTCGACAGGTTCGCGGGCCGGATCGACGCTGTCGTGCTCGGCGGTGACCGGCTCGCGATCGGGCGGATGCGGGCAGATCAGCGGCTGCGCCCCTACTTCGACGTCGCCGTTCAGCGTTTCCTTACCGTGCCAGAACCCCGGCTGGCCGTGCTCCGCGACACTCCACGCCTGTTCACCGCGGTAAGGATCCGCCTTATCGAACCGCAGCCACCCACCCGCGCCAGCGGGTGAACCGGTAACGCGGTAGCAGCACGGTGATGGGCCACGTAGAGTTGATGGATGCTGCCGCTCTCGGACTGACGGGGCCGCGCGCCCTGCTCGCTGACCAGGCGTGCGCTAACCAGGCCTGCGCCCTAACCAGGCCTACCCGATAACCCGCCCCGGTCGAGATCAGGGGCCCGGCGTCCACATAACCCCGTCATCCCGGCCGCTGAAGGAGTGGCATTCTTCGTGCTTGTTGCGTCAAATCTCGAGTTGCGTGCGGGCGCGCGCCTGTTGATAGACGGCGCTTCCTTTCAGATCGCGCCCGGCGACCGGATCGGCCTTGTCGGCCGGAACGGCGCAGGAAAGACGACGCTCGCCCGCGTGCTGGCGGGGGAGTCGTTGCCGGCGGCAGGCACCGTCCGGCGCAACGGCACGGTCGGTTACCTGCCGCAGGATCCTCGCACCGGGGACCTCGACACGCTGGCCCTGGACCGGATTTTGTCGGCGCGCGGGCTCGACGAGGTGCTCTCAGGGCTGCGGTCCGCTCAGCATGACATGGCCGAGGCGGACGGGCGCCGCGACGCCGCGATCCGTGCCTACGCGCGTTTCGAGGAGCGGCTGCACGTGCTCGGCGGTTACGCGGCCGAGTCGGAGGCGGCTTCGATGGCCGCGAGCCTCGGCCTGCCCGATCGTGTGCTGAGCCAGCCGCTGCGCAGCCTGTCGGGGGGTCAGCGGCGCCGGGTGGAACTCACCCGGATCCTGTTCAGCAAGGCGACGACGCTCCTGCTTGACGAGCCGACCAACCACCTGGACGCGGACTCGATTTCCTGGCTTCGCGATCATCTGCGGGCGCATCGCGGCGGCTTGGTCGTCATCAGCCACCACACCGCGCTGCTCGAGGCCGTGGTCAACAAGGTGTTCCACCTTGACGCCAACCGCTGCGAGCTCGACCTGCACAACGTTGGCTGGCAGGTCTACCTGGAGCAGCGTGAGGCGGCCGAGCGGCGCCGCAGGCGCGAGCGCGTGAACGCCGAGCGCCAGGCGGCCGCCCTGCAGGCACAGGCGGACCGGATGCGAGCCAAGGCGACGAAGGCGAAGGCCGCGCTCGGGATGGAGCGCCGCGCCCAGCGGCTGCTCGCAGGAACCGCGCAGCAGCAGCGGGGCGACCGCGTCGCGCGCCTGCGGTTTCCCGCGCCTGCGCACTGCGGCCGGGTGCCGCTGGCCGCGTCCGGACTGTCCAAGAGCTACGGCTCGCTCGAGGTCTTCACCGACGTGGATCTCGCCGTCGACCGCGGCAGCCGCGTCGTCGTACTCGGCCTGAACGGGGCGGGCAAGACCACGCTGCTTCGCCTGCTGGCGGGGGTGGAAAAGCAGGACACCGGCGAGGTGCGCGCCGGGCACGGGCTGCGGCTCGGCTACTACGCGCAAGAGCACGAGACCCTGGACACGGAGCGGAACGTGCTGCAGAACATGCAGTCGGCCGCGCCCGACCTGTCCGAGGCCGAGCAGCGCAAGATCCTTGGGTCATTTCTTTTCAGCGGCGACGACGTGGCCAAGCCAGCCGGCGTTCTTTCTGGCGGCGAGAAAACCCGGCTCGCGCTGGCGCTGCTCGTGGTCTCCGGTGCGAACGTGCTGCTGCTCGACGAGCCGACTAACAACCTCGATCCGGCCAGCCGTGCGGAGATCCTCGCCGCACTGCGTACCTATAAGGGCGCCATCGTCCTGGTCACGCACGACGAGGGTGCCGTTGACGCGCTCCGCCCCGAGCGGGTGATGCTGCTGCCCGACGGGATAGAGGACACGTGGGACGACGAGTTCGCTGACCTCGTCGCGCTGGCCTGAAACCCGGGCCCGGCCGGGCTCCACAACACGGCTTCTCAAAAAGAAGTGATCATATGCCTCAATGTGGGTAGCCGATCTCGCGGGAATGCGTGATCATGGCGGGGATGGTAACGCTGAGGTCACTCCATATCACGGGAGGTACTTGTGACCGAGACCCTCAAGAAAGGCACTCGGGTGACGGGTGCTGATCGATCCAAGCTCGCCGCAGACCTGAAGAAGAGGTACGAGTCGGGCGAGAGCATCCGGTCTCTTGCGGGCGCCACGGGCAGGTCGTATGGCTTCGTCCACCGCATACTCACCGAGTCAGGCGTGCATCTGCGCGGCCGCGGCGGGGCGACCCGCGGCAAGGCTAAGGTCGGGCGCTGAACGATACGGCTCATCCGCGATGTGACGGCCGTCCGGTCTAAGCGGTGAGGTTCCAGGTGGTGCAGCGCTGATCCGAATCGGACAGCGCTCTCGGGGACACCTGGAACCCGAATGTGTTTACATTCTGCTTACATTCGGTGCTGGCCCGTATCTCAGCCGTATCGGCCGCACGCGCCAGGCAACCGGACGGGAGGCGAGCCATGACGCTCGACGCGGCGGGGCTTGACCCAGCAGCGCTCGAACGGGCGGGCCTCCGGCTTGATATCGACCGCACTCATGCCGCGGGCGCTGTCGCGACCGTGACCCTCGACCGTCCCGCGCGGCGCAACGCGATGACGGTGTCGATGTGGCGCGGACTGGCCAGCATCGGCGCCGCGCTCCCGGCCCCCGTGCGCGTCGTGATCGTGCGCGGCGCGGGCCCATCGTTCTCCGCAGGCCTTGACCGGCGGCTCATCACGCCCGAAGGCGTGCCGGGTGAAGACGGGCTGCCCGACCCCGCGGATCCGGGGTTGGAGGATTGGATCGCCGCCTGCCAGGAGGGTTTCACCTGGCTTCGGCGACCCGAATTCGTCACCATCGCGGCGGTGCAGGGATACGCGATCGGCGGCGGATTCCAGCTCGCGCTGGCCTGCGACCTCCGTGTGCTCGCCGACGATGCCCGGCTCTGCATGAAGGAACCGGCGCTCGGCCTCGTCCCCGATCTGACGGGCACGAAGGCGCTGACCGATCTTGTCGGCCTGCCGCGCGCCATCGAGCTGTGCCTGACCACCCGCACGATCGACGCGGCCGAGGCGCTCGAGCTCAGGCTGGCCGAAATCGTCGTGCCGCGCGCCGAGCTTGATACGGCTGTCGCCGACCTCGTGGCTGCGCTACTCGCTATCGACGCGGCGACCGCCCGCGCGACCAAGGCGCTGTTGCAACAGGCGCCAGGAAACACCCTCGCCGAGCAGGCCGCAGCCGAGCGGCACGCGCAGGCTGAACTGCAACGCGGCCGTTTCGCTGTACCGGCCCAGGCCGCCGAGCCCGTCGAAAGTTCGCGGCCCTGGCCCGAAGGAACCCCCGAAAGTTCGGAGTCCTGGCCCGAGGGAACCCCCGGAACCCCGGCAAGTTCGCCATAAGCTGAGCGCGCCGGGGGAAGAAGCACGGCGCACAGGAGGTTCCGCCGTCATGGACGCCAGCGGCATGCGCATGATGTGGTCATTCCGGCGCGACCCGTCGGTGACCCACCAGAAGCTCGCGCCGGGCACCGTGCGCAGGATCGCGTCGTATGCCAAGCCTTACCGCACCGAGCTCATTTTCTTCTTGCTGATCACCGGGGCCGACGCGGTCATCACCGTCGCTAACCCCCTGCTGCTGCGAAACATCATCGACGACGGCATCCTGAAAAATGACACCACGGTGGTGCTCGCCCTCGCGGGCGTCGTGGCGGCGCTCGCGCTGGTTGACGCGGGGCTGGGACTGGGACAGCGCTGGTTTTCCTCCAGGATCGGCGAAGGCCTCATCTACGACCTGCGCAGCCAGGTCTTCCGGCACGTCCAGCGCCAGCCGATCGCGTTCTTCACCAGGGCCCAGACTGGTTCTCTGGTGAGCCGGCTGAACAGCGACGTGATCGGCGCGCAATCGGCGCTGACCGGCACGTTGTCGTCGGTCGTATCGAACGTCATCAGCCTGACCCTCGTGCTGGCCACGATGTTCTACCTGTCGTGGCTGGTCACACTCGTCGCGCTGGTCCTGGTGCCGCTGTTCATCTTCCCGGCCAAGATCGTCGGGCGGCGGATGCAGCGGATCACCAGGGCGGGAATGCAGCTTGACGCGGAGATGGGCTCGACGATGACCGAGCGGTTCAACGTGGCCGGGGCCATGCTGGTGAAGCTCTACGGCCGTCCCGAGGAGGAGGCGTCCGAGTTCGCGAACCGGGCCGCACGGGTCCGCGACATCGGCGTGGTGACCGCCATGTACGGTCGGGTCCTGTTCACCTCGCTGACCCTGGTCGCCGCGTTGGCGACCGCCATCCTGTACGGGCTCGGCGGCACCCTGGTCATCAACGGCGCCTTCAATATCGGCACGCTGGTGGCGTTGACGACCCTGCTCCTGCGCCTGTACGGGCCGATCACCTCACTGTCCAACGTGCAGGTCGACGTGATGACGGCGCTGGTCAGCTTCGACCGGGTGTTCGAGGTACTCGACCTGAAGCCGATGGTGGCGGAGCGCCCAGGCGCCATCCCGCTGCCTCCAGCCGAAGCGGCGCCCACCGTGCCAGCCGGGCGGGCCACAGCGCACTCCGGGGACGCAGCGCACTCCGAGGCCACAGCGCACCCCGGGGCCACGGCGCACCCCGGGGACGCAGCGCACTCCAATGGCCCGGAGCCCCCCGTCAGGGCGGCGCGCGCGGTGGAGTTCGACCACGTGTCGTTCCGCTACCCGGCGGCTAGCGAGGTATCCCTCGCTTCGCTCGAGTCGATCGCCACCCCGGCGGCCGAACGCGGGCGCGTGTCGCAGGAGGCGCTGCACGATGTGTCATTCCGCGCCGAACCCGGCCAGCTCACCGCGCTCGTCGGCCCGTCAGGAGCGGGAAAGACCACGATCACGCACCTGGTGGCCCGGCTGTACGACGTCAGCGAGGGCGCCGTGCTGATCGACGGGCACGACATCCGCGATCTCACCTTGGATTCACTGCACGACTCGGTCGGCGTGGTCACGCAGGACGCACACATGTTCCACGAAACAATCCGCTCGAACCTCGCCTACGCCCGGCCAGGTGCCACCGAGGCCCAGCTCATCGAGGCCTGCGATGCGGCGCAGATCTGGGGCCTGATCTCGTCGCTGCCCGACGGCCTCGACACAGTCGTGGGGGACCGGGGATACCGGCTGTCTGGCGGCGAAAAGCAGCGCATCGCGATCGCCAGGCTGCTGCTCAAGGCCCCCGCCATCGTGGTGCTCGACGAGGCAACCGCGCACCTGGACTCCGAGTCCGAGGTGGCGGTGCAGCGGGCGCTCAAGACTGCGCTGGCGGGCCGCACATCACTGGTGATCGCCCACCGGCTGTCCACGATCAGGGAGGCCGACCAGATCCTGGTCATCGACGCGGGCCGCGTGCGCGAGCGCGGGCACCACTCCGCGCTGCTCGCCGCGGGCGGCCTCTACGCCGAGCTGTACCGCACCCAGTTCGCTCGCCAGGAGACGGCGGCAAGCGATGACGAGCAGCAGGGACCGCCTGCTGTCGTGTCCGCCG
>Ga0137365_10001302_pt1 | contig 19207 bp, 21 predicted proteins | sample SagtaG_9_FD_104799 | JGI IMG/M metagenome (GOLD analysis project Ga0137365, IMG submission 104799) | Vadose zone soil microbial communities from Sagehorn Ranch, Mendocino, California, USA - Sage1_L_40_16 metaG | ecosystem: Environmental > Terrestrial > Soil > Vadose zone | place: USA...
GGATTGCAAGTGACTTCTCAACCCAAGAAAGTAACCTTTGTCACCCTCCTGGCTGACGAGACGATTCATCCTCGATACGAGGAGGCGCTGAAGCATGTTGAGCGTGAATTTGGCAAACATCATCCAATGTTCATCAACGGACGCCAAGTCCTTGCCGGTGGCGAGTTCGAAGTCCACAGCCCTGTAGATTCGAGCATTCTGTTGGGGTATTTCCAGAAAGGCAACGCGGAGTTTGCCCGGAAGGCTCTAGAAGCGGCTAACGAGCATTTTGCGGCTTGGAGTAGTAGACCGTGGAAGGAACGTGTCCAGCTTATTCGTAAAGCGGCGGACGTGCTAGAGAAACGCCAGTTCCATCTCGCGGCGCTCATGACGTACGAGGTTGCGAAGAACCGGTACGAGGCAATCGCCGAGGCCAACGAGGCCGTTGACTTCCTCAACTACTATGCACGCTTGATGGAGGAGAATGAGGGCTATGTTAGGCCGATGGAGCGCATTGTTCCTGGAGAGGATAGCAAGAGCGTTCTGCGGCCTTACGGTGCCTGGGCGGTCATTTCGCCATTCAACTTTCCATTGTCGCTAGCGACGACGATGATCGCTGGCGCTTTGATCGCGGGTAATACGGTGGTCTTCAAGCCGACTAGTGAGGCTCCGTTCACCGGTCTGAAATTGTATGAGGCTCTTGTCGAGGCTGGTATTCCTGCGGGCGTCATCAACTACGTTACTGGTCCAGGTAGCTCTTTCGGGGCTGAGTTCGCTAGTAATCCGATGGTGGCTGGAATAGCATTCACCGGCTCGAGGGGTGTAGGCATGCAGCTCTACAGAGATTTTGTCATGAAGCAGCCGTACCCAAAACCGTTCATTGCTGAGATGGGCAGTAAGAATCCGGCGATCGTGACTTCGAAGGCGGATCTCGACAAGGCGGCAGAGGGCGTGGTTAGGTCGGCGTTCGGCTATGATGGTCAGAAGTGCAGCGCGACGTCGAGGGTCTATGTTGAACGTGGCGTACGGGAGGATTTCTTGAAGATTCTCAAATCGAAGGTTGAGAAGGTTGCGGTTGTCGGTGATCCGCGGCAGAAGTCGACGTTTGTCGGTCCGGTGATTGATGAGACTGCGTTCAGGAAGTATCAGCGGGCAGTTGAACAAGCGAAGAAGGAGGGTAAGATCCTGGTTGGCGGGGAGGCGCCGAAGATGTCGCTTCCGAAGGGCTACTATGTTACGCCTACTGTCGTGTATGGTCTTCCTCCGGATCACCGTTTGATGAAGGAGGAATTGTTTGTGCCGCTTGTGGCTGTTGACGAGGTCTCGTCTCTGGACGAGGCGTTAGAGAAGGCGAACAGGACAGAGTTTGGATTGACGGCGGGAGTGTTTACGAAGGATAAGGGAGAGCAGAACGAGTTCTTCGAGAAGATACGGTTTGGCGTGGTCTACGCGAACCGGAAAGGCGGAGCAACAACCGGAGCATGGCCCGGCGCGCAGCCGTTCGGCGGCTGGAAGGGCAGCGGCGCTACAGGGAAGGGCGCAGGCGGACCCTACTATCTACTCCAGTTCATGCACGAACAGGCGCAGACCGTTGTCGGGGACTCCTAGGCGCCTCACGGCTTCTGGAACTTCGCGGCTTTTTTTCCGCTTGTAACGGGTATACCCCTACCCCTCTCCCCGAACGAATCTCACGAAGGAAGTATCACTTTCCTTGGGCAAACTGTCTGTTCTGTGCATGTTTGAGCCCAGTTTTTGACCAGAACGGGATCTAGAATCTCCGGCCGGGCCCCTGAGATCTCTCGGACGCTTATTAGCCTAGAACCGGAAACAGGATCTTCCCAGTTCTGCGTCGCGAGACTAGTCAACATACCCTAATTTTCTAGAGGGTCTTTTGCCGACGAGATCTTAACGCAAACCCATCAACCTGTCCGTATCACCGACCCGAAACCTCCCGCTGACTTTAACATTGTCATGGACCCTCAGCCGTTCCCAAGGCGATTCCTAGGCAGAATCAGGTCGATGACCCCGTACCATCTGCAATCAAGGGACACAGATCGAGACTTTTGCAGCTACTCTTCATGAGATCTTCCCAAACACGAGGTTTACGTCACAAGACTCAACTGCAATTGACAATTCTCGACTGGTAACGGGTATGGTAACCGTAAACGGTAACAGTCGGGCTGTCAACAGCGAGAACGCAGAGAGAGAAGAAAACGGCCGGGACCCTACGCCTACGGCTCGCAACCAACATAACCGAAAGAATACAAAACCTAACAGACGAATGATTACCCGTTCGAACTTTTCTCACAAGAAAAAGCACTTTTGCGTCGCGAGGGCCGACACTTGTGTACGATACCCTTTTCAGACAGCATTTCTTCTTTTCGTCTAATAGAACGCTTTCTGTGATCAAAAATGAAGGGTAAGGTGGTGATAGGATAGATGGGAATACTTCGCTCTGAGAAAAATGCCCCGACGGTGGTTAGAGGGGAGACAGTAATTCGCTACACCTGTGCGCAGTGTATTGGTCGAGGAGTCATGACTGAATCTGAGATTAAGGTCCACAACAACATAATGCCAACACACATAGGAGATGTGAGAAGCCTAGTTGACAAGCTACCTGACACAGTGATGCAAAACCCTAACGAACCCTCAGGGGTTTCCAAGTTTGGGTCAGGGATGATGACCGTTGCCAGAGGAGTTAACAAGCTACAGAAGGAACTATTCGATGAGCCACCACCCAAGAAGAAGAACAAGAAGAGACGTTAGGCAGTAGTCTCTTTCATCCCACTCTCGATCTTTCCGATTGAGTACAGCCTACTCGGGAACTTGCGCCCAACTTCCACTCCGCATAATCCTATCAGGTTAGAACGGTCGTCGGAGGAATGGAGCTACTAGGAAATGATGGGATCAACCCATGCGATGGCTGGGTTTGTGATCTGGTTCGCAATGGTAAAGGCCAACGTTTCTCCGCCTCTAGGAATCATTGCAGTGGTCTTGGGATCGCTGCTACCTGACATTGATCATCCTAATGGGACCATCCGGCAGATGATGGACCTACCACAGTTCCTCAAACACCCAATCAGCACAATCATCCCTCACAGAGGACCCACGCATACAATTTGGGTAGGAATCCTGTTCTCCCTCCTAACTGCTGGTTTGGCAGCGTGGGGTGGAAACCCGATCGTCGTGAGCCTTGCAACGGGCATTGCAATGTTCATTGGATATTCCTCCCACCTGATACTAGATTCACTAAATCCCACAGGAGTGAAATGGCTCACACCATGGAAGGACCTCAAGTTGCATGGGCCAATAAGGACAGGAAGCAGAGGAGAGGAGTACTTCTTTTACGGCTTGATTGGAATGCTCTTTCTTGTGGCTGTAATCTAAGACCTATCTGGTATTACACACCAAAGTCGTGGCCATACTACTACCTAGTCTAACAGAAGCAGTTTCGTTCTTTGTGTCTGAACCAATTGAACAATAGCTTTAGTCGGAGCGCAACGTCTAATCGATCCTACAGTCTCCCCTAACGTCTGAAAAACTGTAAAGCAAGAAGACCGAAGCCGCTAGCTAACACCGCACCACCCACCACCAACAAGGGTAACTGTAAAGGATTCGGATCAATTCTACCACTTGGTATGGTTATGGTTCTACAACCACACACCTCTTGCACTCCCGCAACACCCGGCAACGCCAATCCCCCTAAAACAAGAGCAAGTCCCACCAACATCAGAACAATCGCGAACACTGCAGCGTTCGACAACGCAATGAGCTCAGACCGCGACAAAACAACAACTATCAATCGCCGAGTCTTATTAAGACAAGGTGAGCGATAAAATCAATCACCCAGATCACGATCAGACGATCTAGACCACGACCACACACAACAGGACTATCCGCTCCCTTGCCTTGTCAGATACGTCCATTAACCTCATTACAGCAGACTCTCTCATGGCAACCTCATTATCGTACAAACTCGTCGTCATCATCCTTCTAGCTGCAACCATAGGCTCCTCCGCGACCGCCACTTACTACTACCAATCACAAAACCTCAAGATCTCCCAAGCATCAGACCTCAACACTCAGACAACAACACTCCAGAATGAGATATCCTCCCTCAACAAACAAATGGACTCTCTCAACGCCCAAATCGCTCAAGAACAAACACTCAACAGCCAACTAGGTGCCTACAATTCAGACATGCTAACTCAGATTCAGCAATTGCAGTCCCAAGTCACTCAACTACAATCGCAACTGACCCTACTACAAACTCAAGACTATCAACTGAACACCCAGCTTCAACTAATGCAAGCACAACTCACCAACCTCACTGGTCAAGTCACAACACTGACCACCAAAATAACCGCGCTCACCTCCCATCCCCCAACTAACACGACACAGATTGCCAGTGGTACACTCATGGTTGCGTTCAACGGAATATCCTACATACCTTTCATCATTACGACTGCACCATCCTACGTGAACGTCACGTTCACCGCTGCAAGTACTGATTCATACTACCCTGCAAGCGTCGCACTCTATCTTCTCACTCCAAACCAATACACACAATTCACAAACGGCAACTACACCTCCTCAACCTGGTCAATCCCCTACTCAACATCACTTGCATACTCGCGCTCTCCAACCCTAGCCGTCGGGCAATGGTACATCGCATTTCAAGAACAAGACCCGAACGGTGGATATCCGGCATACGTAGCCTATGCAATCTCAACCACGACCACGCTCACAGCCTGATGCTTAATGATGCGCCACCAGTTTCATTCTCGTGTATGAGCTATAGTCGAAAGACCTCTCGACCCTACGGATGTCTAGTCAGCGGAGAGACTGACGCGAAAGACTGCACGCCAATCTGAAACTGGGTCCAGCCGGCAATAGTTTCTGCGACGATTCCCCTCCCTCTCCCAGGTTTGTATTCTCGGACAGACCGGCTTATGCCGAAATAATTTGCACTTTTAGTAGCGGGGCGCAATTCCCAGCCACCATTTTCACAGCAAGCGTTTCGTCGGACAATTTCCCATTCGCGTTGACTAGAAGATGCGCGAATAAGCTTTCTTCACTCTATTCCTCATGAGTCCCCCGGCTTTCGCCCCGCAAGATTAGTTAGACTCTACGAAGAAGACATCAGAAGAAAGGTGGAGGTCTAATGGAAGGTCAACAAAGGCCGAATAGAAATGTGACGAGGATAGTTGCCATCATAGGTATCACAGTTGGGATTATTGCGGTCGTTGGTTTTGTGTCTGTGCAATACCTCGCGTACCGACAGCCAGTAGCAACAATTTCGACCCCGATTCTGAATGAAAGCTTCACGTGCTATTCCTATGTGACTTCAAATCCTGACTCATGCCCACAAAGCTGGCCGACCGTATCCTTCAGTTTTGTATTGAATTACGGATGGGTCATAGAAGTAAAGGTGTTAACCTCTGATAGTTTGACGGTCTGTCCCAACTTCGCATCATGCTACGGCGTTAGCAACGATGTATCATACGGGAATCCGCCGAACATCCAGACCTACACGATCACTCATGGAGGAGATTCAAATCTCGCGATCTCGTCATACTGTATTCCAACTACCTATCCCTCAAACTGCCCGACAAGTTTCTCTGGACAGGTCAGCATAACGAGAATGAGATGAAGGGTCTGCCGGTGGAAAATGGGTCTCATCGGTTCTCCCTCAAGGATTCTGATTCTCGAGCGCCAAAACCACACGCAGACGCATGCGAGGACCCCTCAAGCTCGTTTTGCTTCTCGATAGGAAATGGTGTTCTAGCCATGAAGGCAACTAGTCAATCATGACTTGGATAGCTGATTTCCGCAGTTCTGACAGTAGCTTGCTGAAGGATCGACCTGGCGACCACACTTCACGCATACCCTCAGCGGTCTAGCTAATTCAACCTCGGACTCTTCTTCGGGGATTTGAGAGGGTCGAAGGTGTTCGCTGAGGTGTCCTGCTGCTGTGAAGATAGCGCCGGGGACAATCAGCGTGCTACCGAACAACAAGAGTGGTACGGAATATCCTATCCGAGCTGCCGCCTCCGAAGCCGAGAGCGGGCACGTCGAGGAATTGAGCGCACAGAAATAGACCTGCCCGAACAGAAAGCCCCCGAGCACAACCAGAGCAAAGCCGAGTAAGAGCATGGCAAACCCAACAAATGTGAAGTTCTCCGGCTCCATAGCGGAAGATCTTGGGCGGCCTGGACTAGTTAGGGCTTTGGGGTCTGTCGAGATGTTAAATCGAGCTTTCAATTACCTCTCACGGCACACGGGTAGGTTTTGACCCCAAGTCTAGTAGGCTATCTTGGACAGACTGTTCCGGATCTCTTCGTACAGCTCGTTTCTTTTCTTGTCCGAGTAACTGATGTAGCTTAGTTCGAGGACTCTGTATCCTCTCTTCCGTAATAGTGATCGTAGCTCCTCGTCCTTCGTTGTCTGGGCTTTCCCGAGGTGGACCCGGCCGTCGACAAACACGAGCAACGGTCTAGACTCCAGCGAGAAGTAGAAGTCGGCTGTGGTTACTGGTATCTCGACCTGTGTCTGATAGTGTATTCCATTGTCTTGTAGCTTGATTGCTAGTTCTTGTTCCATTCGTGAGGGGTTGGCATGTAGTCGTTCGCGCCAGTCGCTCCGCTGACCCGACATCTTTGGCTTTGAGCCACCGTTCGGTTATTGCTCAGACACGAGAACGAAACTGCTGCAAGTGTGAGACCGCTGGCTCATCATCGGACTACCTTCGAGGATTAACATGATCCGGAGCAAGTTTCCCATTCCACGCCATTTCCAAGGTCTTTTGCAGGGACAATCAGGCCTCAATGTCGCATGACGTGATTCATTCGGGTCCTGACCATAGTGGATACATGGGACCGACTTCGACAGCACAAAAACGTCTCTCGTGCCAGCGAAACGCCCGATTGTTGTTCTAGCTTCTACCCTTGAGTATCTATAGGCTTACATGGGCTCTTACTCTTATTTTCGAGCGATGTTCCCTATTGGAAGCCTTGAATCTTAAATGCCCATTGTGTGGCCAACCCGTTTCTACCACTCTTTATCAGCAAATAACTGGAATCTGGAAAGAGAGGAACAAGGTTCTTTCAAGGATCAAAGCCCAACAAGAGACGCTTCGCAATCAGATGGAGAAGTTCAAGGAAAAGAAAGCCGAACTTATTCAAAGTGCCGTTGAAAGACAAACGAAACGCATCAAGCGTTCTTTCGATTCGCTGCAAAAACAGAAGGAAAGAATCGAGGAGAGAACTAGCGCTAAGATCGAACGTGTAATTGCATCAAGCAATTCGAAAGCGGAGAAGCACGCTCAGAGACTAGCGGCGAAAATGACCCGAGAACGTACGAGACATATGAAAAGAGAACTTCAGCAGACCATGAAAGATAAGATCAAGGAAGAAAGGCAGAGGGTCACAGAAAGAGTCGCCACGCGCTACACAACTTGGAATAATACTCTTCGATCAACGCTGCAACAACTGAAGACTCAGAGCAAAGAGCAAGACAAGGAATTGAAACAGCGCGGCGAAAGAATAGAAGAACTTGAAAGACAACTGATCAAGAAAACCACACCACAGATAGAAGGACTGCTCTATGAGAATAATCTGTTAGCGGAACTTCAGAAGAACTTCCCTGAAGACAAGTTCGACCATACGGGCAAGGGCGGAGATGCAATCGAGCACGTATTCTGCCAGGATCAACCTGTTGGTGTGATAGTCTTTGAGTGCAAGCGCGTCCAGCAATTCTCGTCTGCACATGTAAAACAGGCTCTAGTTGCAAAGGAGAAGCGGAAGGGCGATTTCGCCATTCTTGTTACAAATGCCATGAAGAAAGGGACTCAAGGATTCTTTGCTGAGAGCGGAGTAATGGTCGTGCATGCGACAGGCGTTATGTCTCTTGCCGGGCTTCTTAGAAGTCAAATCATAAAGATTGCTGAAATGAAACTCAGTCAACTCGAAAGAGAGTCAGCGATCAAGTTGACTCTAGACTACCTACAAGGGCCCGAATTCTCAAATTCAATGGAATCCATAGTCGGAGAAGCGATCAATCTGTATCAGGAGCTTAGGGATGAGATGAAGAAACACATCTCCACGTGGAAAAAACGGTACAACTCGTATGCGAAAATCCACTCCGAAGCCACTCTGGTGGGACAAACAACAAAGGCTATTCTGACAGGTGAGCATGATTACAAGAAGATGATTTCGAAACGTCCGTTTCCCGCACTTGTAGAGTTACCGATAATCGAAAGCGCCAACGATAGCTCGAAGTCCTAATTCCCGATTCGATGAACGATCTGGACTAGGAGGGTCCAGCGTTTTGGGCAGAATTAACTCTCAAGCCAGAATGACAACTATAGCATACACGAAGTATAGTACGACCCAGAGCTTGTAGTCAACGGGAGCAGTGTGGGCCGCGTTGGAACCGTAAAGGGCCATCGCAGGAATCATGAGTAATATGAGAATAGCTCCTACGAGCAGTGCACTCACCTTTTCTCGCGCAGAAATTCCGCCTGTCAAGTTTCGGATTTCCTCTTGATTACCACGAAGACAGCTATTACTCCGACGATCACAAGAATGCCTGCTGCCCAGATCGAACTAATGGGAACCGTTAGCGGATAGGACTGCTGGGGAGTGGCTTGCCAGATTGCATTCTCTTGGATCGGTGAGTTAGCCACTAGACTGGGCGAAATCTGGGTGCCGGAGTAACTTCCTAACCCTTTTCCAGACCAGCCTGAAAAAGCATAGTTCGATCCCGAGTCCGTGAGAGATTGATCTTTTATCGAAATCGGGGCGGTCGATCCTGCAAGATACCAGCCATCACCACTGACCTGCGAATGGGCTGATGCGACAGCGACGTGGAACCACTGACCAACGGTTAGCCCGGCAGACGACCCGAAATCTAGAAGGTCCGTACCGTACGTAAACAGAGAAACAGAGGGTAGCAGAGGGAGACTCAAATCAAATCCAACTCGAAGCGCGAATACGGATCGAAAGCTGCTCACGCGGACCGAGGAGTCGTTGAGCGAGCCGTCCACAATGGTATTGAGGACGATTGTTCCGGGACTATTCCATTCGAGGGTTTGTCTGGTTGTGGTGAAACCTGACTCGACAGCATCCCCGCGGACTGAAGAAACGAGACTTACCGGAACGTTGAGCGAGATAAACTTCCCAAGAAGAGCGGCAGGAAGTCCTAAGTCTACGAGATTGGCTAAGACCTGGCTCATTGGCAATGTTTCAGTGAACGTTCCGGGTGCGGCAAAGCGAGGCAACGGAACTGAATAAGAGTAGCTTCTGGAGTTTAGACTAAACATGAAGTTGAGAACTAGATTCGGGGGTCCCGGTGATACCGAGACTTCCGTTGACCCTGGTGCCTGGGGTTGAAGTTCTTGCGGGACTCGCGTCGCGATATGAAGTGGCTGGGCGTACTGCTCTGACAGAGCAAGTCCCACCTGACATGATCCAGCAAACGGAACGTGGGAGCAAATGTCGAACTGTGCTTGGACGATGGGGAATGATCCGTGAATCTCGATGGTTGTCGAAGAAGTCACTGGATTAGGTGAACTAGCAGACGCACCTGGAATCATGAGAGTCAAGCCCAAGCAAGTCGAGATCAGAAGGAATACTGTCTTGTTCATGCTGACAAACCTCCAGGCTGAACTGCCTCTGCGGGAACCGGCATCGGAAACTGTTCTGCTCTGATTCTTATGACGTTCAAGGTCGGCTGAATCATGATGTTTGCAGAGATGTCATCGTCGAAAAAGTCTCTCATGCTCGGAGGCCTTTGAGACATCACAATGTCCCTCGTGAAGAATCCGGGTCTGTCCCCTCCCGTTTGAGCATAATCTGAGATCTCTGAGTAGATACAAGGCGTGGTTGTTAGTCCGAGCGCCCTTAGAGCATAAAGCCGGTGATGGCCATTCTTTACGATGCATCTGTCTTGATACTTTACTACCTGGACGTAGTTGGCGTTCACTCCCAAAGTGAAGACAACGCTAGGCGGAGCTTCCTGCGAAGGCTGCCCAAAACTAAGCCCGGCAACAGACACATTGGGACTGCTTGATGTGATAGTGATCGCGCTGGACTGAGGCTCCGCGCTTATTGCAGCCTTGATCGGAAAGCTAGTCGGCAGGCAGAGCTTCAGGAGGCTGAGAGAATCTGCAGTTGAAGAGAGTCCCTGTTGTAGTTCTCCGACGTAATCGAGATCTACCGACCTTTGGTAACACGCGAGATTGTCGATTTCCGCGATCTTGAACTGCCAGTTTGATCCTTGGAAGGCTTGTTGGAAAACAGGTGAGGAGCTGACCTGGGTCAGATATGTATTAAACTCGGAACCAACATCGGTCACGTAGGTTCGAAAGTTGGCTAACGGTCTCCTTGCAGCCTCCACTGCAAGCTCATACTTTGACCGACTGGCTTTCTCTTCGTCGGGGTTTCCCAGGTTCATCATCTGCAGAGCCTCGGCCTCCGCCATGAATGCAATGAGGCCCCGTCCCCGGCGAAGGTCTCTCCTTTGTTTCCTCTTAGGACCGGTTCCGATCATGGAAGAATGAATTAGCTATGGTCAAGGATAGGCATTGCCAATTGACCGCTGAACCTGTATTCCTTTCTGACGTTCGGAGATCGAATCACAAACGGCGGAGAAGTTTCAGGGACCGAAGCACAATAGTAAAGCAGGCAAAGTCCCCGTCTTCGGAAGGGAATGTTCATGTTCATGATATGGCAGAAGTTCTTGGGAATGTTAAACAGTTCCTCGTTAAGAGACTTCGATTCAGCGCCGAAGAGGCATCTGTCTACGTTGCCGGCCTCGAAGAGGGAACTGTCACCTCGGTCAGCCTAGGCAAAAAGGTCAGTCTGCGACCAGCCACGGTTTTAGGCATCCTTAGACGACTGATGGATCGAGGACTTTTCCTTTCATCATTAGATGATGGGTCTGGAAAAGGACATGCCGTGCATTACGTCGCCATCCAACCAGAAGAGGCATTCAGAGACTTTCACAAAGAATATGAACGGTTCGCGTCAGACCTCGACGTTCTGTCGGAGCATCTTGACGTTCAGGCAGAGACTGGAAACCGAAGTAATGAAATGTACCTGTTGCGAACAAAGTCGTCGGCTGTCGCCAGGGGAGCAACGCTGATCAGCGGCGCTAAGAAATCGATCAAAATCTATGGTCACGACATTTCTTGGTTGGCGAAGCCTGAGTTGGAATCGGCGTTAGAGGCAGCGACACGCAGGAGAGTCGAAGTAGATCTTCTCGCCACCGATATACATAGACATTCAGAAAGAATTGTCCAGAAGATGGGGATAAGCCCAAAACGAGTAGGGTTCCACGGCATCCCGTTTTGCGTTATCGATGATTCCACCCTGCTCCTCCCTCATACCGGTGGAGATTTCGGATCGGATTTCGGCCTTTTGGTAACGTCTAACACGTATACAGTCGGAAACTACCTAAAGACATGGGACCAGATACACAGTTCAGTTGGATTGGAGGCTGGAAGTGATTGATTGAGGAAATAATGGTGCCCCTGCTACTAACTGGCACCATGGGAGAAGTCCATGGCAAAACGAGGTTACAGAAACTCGTTTTCTTGGTCCAGGACTACGCCTCGACACAAAACACCAGATCGTCTAATTTCTCGTTTGAACTCTACCGGTACGGACCTTACAGCAGAGAGCTTTCGACCCAGCTGAACGATCTAGTATCGAAACGCTACCTGCGAATGGACCCTGAACCAACGTTGTCAGGCCACGCCCGATACTGCTACCGCCTAACAAATGAGGGAGAAACCCTAGTGAATGAGATGAAGGGCCGTGGCGTGTTTGACCCGAAACTAGTAGACGTAATCTTTCAGGTCTCAGACAAATACGGAAGCATGAAGCTACCTCGACTCGTTAAGGTAGCCTACAAACACTTCCGCTAAGACTCCTTGGACCCTTGAGGTCTGGAAAATTATTCGTCTCTACCATTGTGTTTTCGTACGGACAATCCTATTAGGGAATAGGTACTTGGAAAGATTTCCCGGGAGCGAAACCAAATTATGTTCCCCCAAGAACAATCGTGGGACTCCCAGTATTTGGCCTGGATCCAATCTTCCTCACCGCCAAGAAGAGCCCCAATGCGACAAGGGCGAGTCCCGACGACATGACTATGAATAGGACGTTTTCAACCTGCGTCAGGAAGGTTGAATTCGGCGGAGACATGACTGCCAGAGACAAGTCGTAAGTGGCGGTAACTGACGCGGGTGCCTCACAGCTTGGAACGCTTGGACAAGAACTGAAAGTTATTGTCTCCTTTCCCGAGAAGGGGATGACAAATAGATGTTGATCCCAAACAGTCCTTAGTTGGGGGCGAATGGTTTGATTGTAATTCGTGACGTTTTGACTGGCAACTCCCGGAGAGACCTGTTGCTCGAAGCTGCCTTCAACCTCAACACAGCTAGTATCGTTAGTTGAAGTTACTGTGTACGAAAGGGTCAGAGCGTCTCCAGTTGCCAGCTTGAAAGAGTGTGAAATATTTTCTCCTCCTGACAAGGAAAACGTTACTGTGGATTCGAACAGCTGAGCGTGGACGGGTTGCGTGCCAGCCAAGACCACCAAAATCAGGACCCCAGTCACAATGAAAGCTCTAGAGGACATAATCTTGCGAATTGCCATGCTAGTTTCGTGGCGGGAAGTTTTCTTATCACTTTCGCACTTGAGGCGCGAATCCAAATATTCTCGACGGCGGTTGAAACACGCTGAGCAACTTCAGACGCTTCCTGAAGGACGATATGCTTGGTTGAGAAAAGTTTCGTCGAGTTTACCTTTGGACTGACAGAGCATCAACGCTCACCATCGTTCGCGTCGGTTCCGCCCAGATTTTGACCTCGCTGTCACAGCTCTTTCTTGTCATGTGAGGTCATCCTCCGGTCGGGCCAAAAACAGTGTCTGGAAGAACTACCTGTCCCACTCTCTATGGTGAACGAAGTCGTCGTTGAGGAACTGGTGCCATCTCTGACGGACGATTGTCTTTTTTTCTTCGACAGTGTTGCGTTTGCGAATCATCCTGATTGGTCTGAATGTTACTTTTCGGCCTATCAGAATCGGTTCCAGAACTAACCCGCAGCTGTCGTAACAAGCGCGTCGAGCGCTTCTAGGAATGCTTCCTCACGGCCTATTGGGAAGACGCCTGAGGCGGCGACGGTGTGGCCGTCACCGAATCCACCCACCTTCGCACACGAGTCAGGCAGTATCCTGGATAGTGGTGGCCGCTTGCCGGTCTCTATCATCTTCGCGAGCGTTTGGGGGGCCCGTCCTGAGACCTTGACTAATGATGATGGGAGTTTGCCCCATCCTGGTACCTCAGGTGGTACGTTCATCATTCCTATCAGGTACTTGGCAGGATTGACGAGTCTCTGGTAGCTGAGATAGGAACAGAAGCTTCCCACAACCTTGCCGCTCATTCCCCTGTAATTGTCCCTGGCATGGAACCACTGGATATTCTTCATCTGGGAGAGACTCTCCTTTCGGATCTTTTCCATCATTCGCTGGTTCGCATCCTTTCTCTCTTCCTCGAGCCCTTTTGCTGTTTCCAAGACGTGTTTCTCGAATCCCTTGATGCATGAAGACAGACCGAGTTGCGGGCCGCCACGATAGTAGCCCACGGACCCGAGAACGTTCAGTATGGAAGAGGCTCGTGATGGAGAGAGCCAAGGCACTTCTGCGTCGAACTTGACGGCTCCACTCGGGATCCGTTTGACTGCTCCAGTTTTCTCGGCGTCTTGTATGGGAATCTTGTTGAAACCCTGAGCTTCGCCAGGTATCTCTGTAGAACCTATGATAGCAAGGGGCGCAAAAGTGACGAGAGCCGGGTCCACGGTCTTGGCGAACAAATATGCGACTGTTGACGAAGACGCGTCCTTTTCTCCGGAGTATCCGTTGAGTTCAGGGTTAAGGTTGTGAACCAACGGATCTCTGCTTTCGGATGTGTCATGATGGTCCAAGATGACAAGGATGTTCCTTGAACGGTTCTCGCTTTCTAGCAGTTGAACGTGTCCGGAGCCTAGGTCCGAGAAGACGACCAGACGGCGTGAACCTCCCTCGACATCTTTCACGACTTCAGGGTAGAGCTTGTCGAGACAAATGAGTCGCGTCTCAATGCCTAGCTTCTCGATCGCGAGTTTTGTTAGCGCGGCGGAGCAGAGGCCGTCAGCCTCATCGTGATGGAGGATGAGGGCGTCCTTCAGTCCCGACTGTACTATCGTTTCCTTGGCTTGGGCTAACTTGTTAAGGAAAGACTCGAGTTGTGCCGAGTTATTGTAACCTGGGCTGGGGCTTTTTCGTTCTCCTATTTTTTTGTTGACGGAAAAACAACCTAGACTCCATGGAAAAGTCACAATGGCTCGGACCTGCTTTGTTCTCCATAGTCGCGGGGCTCCTGGGGGTTATGCTAATCCCTTTTCAGCAGTCTTGTCCTCCAGAGCCTCTTGGCGTTCAGTGCTCTGGATATGTAACTCCCGCCATCGACCTCGCGCTCCTCTACGCCTCTGTGGCTGCAATCATAGGAGGGATTGCGACGCTCGGTCTGCTCACGTTTCAATGGGCAAGAGCGAAAAACTTGGAAAGGGATCCTTCGAACCCTCAGTAGGTCGCTAACGTTTAAGCGAAACGTTAGGCATCCACCATTCTTGTAACCTACGAGATGGGGAATTGGACTCACAGACCACTGATGCTGACGAAAAACACATTCTCAGAATCGCAAATGAAATCATAGACGACCTCAACATATCCATTTTCAGACTCAACTCGGTCGTCTGGACTGAGGACCTTCCGATCACACTGGTCGACACGGAGACGCCGGTTCCTGAAATGGCTGGAATGGTCAGACGCGATGTGCCTGTTGGTTGGTCCGTCTTCACCTGGGACAGGGTCATCTTGAATCCCCAGATGAAGGGAAAACTCAGCCCAGCGGAGTGGCGGCCTCTCTTAGTGTCTTCTCTGATTTACGAGGCGCGGCTAAGAGGCAGACGTGACCTAGCGACCATTTTGGCTTGGACCCCATTCATTATCGATGGGATAGGCTGGTGGTGGCTTTTTGCCGTCTGGACCTCGGAGCCGGGGATACCTGCCCTCTTAGCTATCACAGACTCCGTAGGACTAATCGCTGCTTTCCTCGTAGGTGGACTGTTATCCAGATGGCTTTCGAAGAGACTGAGGCTTGAAGCAGACAATCTCGCATCGGCGCTTGTTGGACTAGAAATATTGAAGCGGGTGTTGGAGAAGATGGAAAGTCTTGGACTTGCCGACGGATATGCAGGTTCACTTTGGGGGATGGGTTATCCCTTTTCAGGGGAGTTGATGAGCGGTCGGCCAACGCTGGCTGAGAGGATTAGGAACCTCGAAGGGCGTAGAGAAGCAGGGGCGCGTTTAGCAATTCCAGATGGAAAGAGCAACTGCACCTTATGGAGACTGGTGGGTTTCCTTCCACGCAGTCCTAAGCTCTCGTATCTTCCTGCTTTCTACTAAGTATACCACAATTAATGTTCCTAACGCGTATGCGACAATGGCGTATGTGGCAACACCAAGGAAAAGAAAACCCGGGGCAAGAAATCGACCGAATAACGCATCCACAACGATTAGTGCAGCCCAAGAGGGGATGATGACATAAATGGTGAGTCTTAGTTTGTGTCTAACCCACTGCACATAGTCTGGATGTGAGGCTTCCCGATGAGGTCTCCAGAGCGTCGTCTCGACTTCAACGCCACAAATCGGGCATTTCATTTGGAGTGGTTTCTCTTGGGCATATCGTAGAGATGCAAATAGACTAATCCAAATACCGAGCAGAAGAGCGTGACAAGAGCCAAAATCGACAGAAGGTCCCAAGAATTGAGAGCCCAGGAACCGAGACCCAGCCAGTGTGGAACAACTATCCCTACCCAGACCGCCAGATTAATCGCAACGAGAATTTGTAAGACACACCAACTCCCAGCTCGACGCTTCAAGCCTTTCTTGCCCAATTGAAAAGCGGAAGACTCGAAAAAAAGAATTGCTGTGAAACTTTGGGCGTTACGGGCTGGGGGGACGACGGCGTCTATACACCACGTACAGATTCACAAATGCGATGTCAACAGCAAGTAATGGCATGATGAAATTGTTGACGGCGGCTCCCAAGGGTAGATTTGCGAAGTTGAGCGTATAGAGCCAGTTTGCCAAGATTAGATAGAGACTGAAGACTGCGAAGCCCAGCACTGGGACTCCGAGAGCTTTGGCTCTTTCCAGCAGTTACCACTGCTGTCTCGTTATCATTTTCCCGACAAAAAAGGATTGCTGAAGTGTTGCTAGATTGAGACGCTTGTTTTGCTCACCTTTCAATGGGCAAGAGCGAGAAGCTTGGGCAGCTAGACAATTCTTTTCGGCGGTCCATCGGGAATCCCAATCCGCTTCCTACACGATAACTTGCGCGCGGTCTACTGTTTTACGAATTTGGCGATAAAATAGCCGGCCCCGTCTAGCTCGGGATCGAATCTCTGAGTCAGCTTCTCCGCATCGAGACCTGCACGTCCCACAATCGGGTTTGCAGCAACCTTGACGAGTCCTAGCTTTTCCTCCGCGAACCTGGCGACCTCTTCGCACTCCTCTCCTGTAACCGTGCAGACGCTGTATACTACCGTTCCACCCTCTTTGACTAGAGCCGCGGCTGTGGTCATGAACTGTTTCTGGTAGGATGAGAGATTCTCGATATCCCTCTTGGTCGTTTGGATGGATAGCTTTGGCATTACTCCCAATCCAGTGCAAGGAGGATCAACCAGCACTCTGTCAGCGTTGAGTCTGTAGTCCAGATGTGCATATCTTGAATCGTGGGCGATAAGTTGGTAGTTCTCGCATCGGAGTCTTTCCAAGTGTTCATGTGCCTTCTCTATCTTCTGCTCGTTTCTGTCGAAACCAATGATCCTGGCCTTATTCTTCGTCAACTGGCAGAGATACGACATCTTCCCCGCGGGCGCGCAGTTGAGATCGACAATGACCTCGTCAGGCTTCGGATCTAGGACCTGGCAGGTGACCATTGCGGGAAGCGATTGAAGATGGATGAGGCCAGCCTCGTACCAGGATGTTTCTCGCATATGGGGGAGAGGGAATCGGCTGTTCAGAATTTCTACGGCGATGCCCTGATGGTACCTGAGGATACTGGTCTCGCTCTGACGTGCAATGCCTGACCCGACTGGGGTCCCGCTTGGGTCGACAACTGTTACTGACATTCCCGCCTTCAGTTTCTTGCAGTTCCTAACCCCCCTAGCGTAGAGATGTGCGCCCTGCATCACCGCTTCTGCTGCGAATCGGTCTGCTTGGACCCGCTTCTCATTCAACGGGATTGCTGATTCCCTGACTGGAAGATATCCCGCGTCTATCACTCTCTCATGAGATCCGGCCTCGAGTCCACCGTTACGCATACTTTCCAGAGTATCGAGCTGGCTGCCGGCGAGATCGTTAAAGCGGAAGTAGTATCTTGGACCCATCCCGCCAAGAGATGCGACTACGCTGTTGAGTCGGCCATCGTAGACAGCTGCAAGAGACTGGCGTAGAGACTCATCAAGCCTCAGAAGGGACTGAGCTTTGAGCGCCGCGTTTGAAGGGTTCGTGGTCTCGCCTAACTCCGTATCAGTTGCTCGCGGAGGCCCGATTTTGTTCAAGCCGCCTTTGGGTAAGGGTCTCTTCTCTGATGGATACCAACCTTTCGGTCAGGACATCGGGACGCCGACGAGACTGAGACCTACAGGTTCACAGGCAACCTGTTAGCCAAAAGATACGTTTCTAGTATGAGGGATGGGAGCTGGTACTATTAGGCTCAGTCCTATTTGTCTAAGACTTCGCCTGTCATGCTTTCGAATTCTTCGAACGTGATCTTAGCCGTCTTTCTCCGTGAGAATGCTTCGCGTAGGCCTGGAATCTTGACGACCTCGATGCGGCCATGGTCGGCTTTGTAAAGCACTTGATCACCGGGCTTTAGCCCTGCTTCCTCCCTCACCTCCTTTGGAGGAAACAACTCTCCCTTCTGTCCCACGCGCCCGGATGCCTTCTTTGCCGTCCCTCTCACCGGAATAATGTTTATTCATCCGAAAATATAAGTCTTGCACGACAAGTTGTCATCCACCAGAAGTGTCATGCTCGATACGACCTACATGCTGCCGGTCTTCGGTATCGATATCGGGGTGGACTCTGCCTCCTCTATCCAGGGCACCTTGAGCCGGTTGGCTGAGAAAGGAACGACGCTTTGCATCTCAGATCTTTCGCCTTTCGAGGCCTTCATCAAAGCGTATCGGATCGCGGAGAAACTGAAGGATGAGAGAGGCAAGGAAGAAGCGAAACTCGGCCTCCTCTTCGTGGTAAGGGGAGACTGGCTATCGAGAATTGACCACAAGGATCACGAAATCATAGAGGAAGCCTTCAAAATCCGGCAGAAACACAATGACCCCTTCGACTGTTTCATCTTCGCAACCGCGAAAGTCCAAAGGATTCCTCTGATCACCGAGGATCGTGTTGCACGAGAATTCCTTGATGACAAACTAGTCATGACTTGGACAATGCTCAAGAAAAGTCTGAAAGCATAGATCCAAAGTCTCGACAAGACCCACAGTCCGGCCTACTCAGTCTTAGGCAACGACCATGAGATGTCAACCTGATGGGTCTCCAAGTTACATTGACATCGTTGCTGTCGGTGAGACAGTAGTCTCCGGTCTCTAACTCTGCCTGAGCATACCTCGAACGCCGTCTCACCTGGGGAATTGCAGGTTTACGGGCAACCCTGTCAGCCAAAGGTTCTGTGAGGTCTTCGTTGGGAGCATCCCGTTTTTTTCTCTTGTAAAATTTCGTCGGATTACGCCGTTCCAATCACTCGCTGTGAGAGTAGGTTCTGGTAGGTTATCGGGTCACGGTAAGGGGCGTTAAGCGTCGGGTCATGGCGCCGCTAGAATCAATGGGCTGAGTTTAGAGCTTCGGTAGCCAATCGTCTGTTTTTCGCCCTGTTGAGTTGCGTCGGCTACTAAGGTCGGGAATCGGGTTTTGGTTTGCTGAGATTCGACCACGGTCGGCCCGTCAAGACGCGTGCTACGACTACTGCGACTATTACAATTACTGTGAGTACAACGATTAGGAATATTGTTGAGGAAGTAACCAACCCGGAATCAACGCAAAGGCTGATCGCACGAATAGAAATGCTTGCTTTAGGTCAGGAATGCTACTTTGAA
>Ga0137365_10001338_pt1 | contig 18989 bp, 15 predicted proteins | sample SagtaG_9_FD_104799 | JGI IMG/M metagenome (GOLD analysis project Ga0137365, IMG submission 104799) | Vadose zone soil microbial communities from Sagehorn Ranch, Mendocino, California, USA - Sage1_L_40_16 metaG | ecosystem: Environmental > Terrestrial > Soil > Vadose zone | place: USA...
GCATCCCAGATATAATAACGCTATTGATTGGTGGAGTAGCTGCATTTCTATTCGCTTACCTGCTGACTTTTGCGGTGAGAGCATTGTGCTATAAGCTAGGCTGGCTTGACCAACCGGCGGCACGAAGGGTACATACAAAAGCCGTGCCTCGCCTGGGTGGTGTAGCAATGTTTGTGGCTTTTGCGCTTGCCTCATTCCTTTTCTACAAACCCGGTTCGAGTAACGAAGTCATTATTTACTGGTTACTCATGGCTGCTTCTTTGTTCCTGGTGATTGTCAATGCCTACGATGATATTGTGGGACTAAAACCACTGCCAAAGATCCTGGCGCAAACCATCGCCGTGCTGATTATTCTCGGACCCTGGGATGGGGTCTTCCATGGGATACTGCTGTTTACCTTCAATAACCCCTTTGGTAGAGAGATAATGAATCCTAACTTGCCATGGTATCAGCAACCCACGTTTTTTCTGCTCATTCACCCGGCTTCACCTGCTGCCCAACCAGGCATAAGTTTGGCAGCCATCCCTGCTGTCTTACTCACCTGGTTCTGGGCTGCTGGTATGATGAATACGGTGAACTGGATCGATGGAATGGATGGTTTGGCAACGGGCGTTGTAGGAATTGCCGGCCTTTTTATCACGATCATTAGTTTTATATTGCAGCAACAGAGTATTGCAATTCTTGCTGCTATCTTCACCGGGGCAGTTCTCGGTTTTCTTCCTCACAACTGGAATCCCGCGAAGATTTTCATGGGTGATAGTGGTTCAATGTTTTTAGGTCTGGGGCTGGCCGTACTTTCGGTTATGGGCGGGGCGAAGTTAGCGCTAGCGCTGATGGTACTTGGTGTGCCTATTATTGATGTTGCTGTTGTGATCATGAACCGCATCCGGCGACGCCAATCTCCCCTTCACTATGACAAGACACATTTGCACCACCGTCTAATGGCCACTGGTTTGAGCGTCAAGCAAATCTGTTATGTCATGTACGGACTGGCACTGATTTTCGGATTGTTGGCTGTGACGCTCTCGGGAATACAACATTATGCCCATTTTTTCAAGTTTATCGGCCTCGGGCTGGTTGTGCTGACAATGGTCGGGTTGATTATATGGATGGACTATCGGCAGCGTCAAAGGGGAGTGCGTATCAATTTAGGTGGCCCTGAGACGCCGCCGAATGGAGATGCAAAGGAGAGAAGCGACAGCGATGAGAAAGCCGAAGCTATAACGCAGCAGGGCTCGAAGTTCATCAACTCAAGCCCTGGCCAATCACGACCTGATTCTCCGTATGATGAGCAATTGCATGCGCGGTTTCCTCATTGAACATGCGGCGCAGAAAGTAACCGGTAAATGACTGTTCGTTCTCTGCAACCTCTTCTGGTGTGCCTTGAGCGATGACTTCACCGCCATCGTCTCCACCTGCTGGCCCCAGGTCGATAATCCAGTCTGCGCTCTTAATTACCTCCATGTTATGTTCAATCACTACAATCGAGTTACCGTTATCGACGAGACGCTGTAAAACCTGGAGCAATCGATCCACATCGGCAAAGTGTAATCCAGTCGTTGGCTCATCCAGGATATACATCGTACGGCCAGTTGCTCGTCGCGAAAGTTCCGTTGCCAGCTTAACGCGCTGCGCCTCACCTCCAGAAAGGGTGGTGGCTGGTTGACCGAGACGCATATAGCCCAATCCAACTTCATTGAGCGTCTTCATTTTGTTGTAAATCGAAGGCACATTGGCAAAGAAACCCATTGCTTCTTCTACCGTCATATTCAGCACATCAGCGATATTCTTGCCTTTATAGTGGATCTCCAGTGCCTCACGGTTGTAGCGTTTGCCCTTACAGACTTCACACGGAACATATACATCCGGAAGGAAATTCATCTCAATCTTGACGATTCCCTCGCCCTTGCAAGCTTCACACCGGCCACCTTTGACATTGAACGAGAAGCGGCCTGCCAGGTAGCCACGTATTCTGGATTCGGGCACCTGGGCGAATAACTCGCGTATGCCAGTGAAAGCATTCGTATACGTGGCGGGATTAGATCGAGGTGTGCGCCCGATGGGCGATTGATCGATATCAATTACTTTATCCAGGTATTCCAGGCCGTCGATGGCATCGTGCGCTCCCGGTCTATCGTGAGCACGGTAGAAGACATGGGCCAACTTGCGATAGAGGATATCGGTGATCAATGTACTTTTGCCAGAGCCAGAGACGCCTGTCACAACCACGAATTCTCCCAGAGGGACATCAACGGTGATGTTTTTGAGGTTGTTTTCACGCGCTCCTCTGATCGTCAAGGAATGACCATTCCCTTCTCTACGCTGCTCGGGCAACTTAATGCGGAGGCGCCTGGAGAGATAATCTCCGGTAAGAGATTTAGCATTAGCCGCAATTTCATCGAAAGTGCCCTCTGCAACGACCTCGCCGCCATGTTCTCCTGCACCAGGGCCAATATCAATGATGTGATCGGCGGCACGCATAGTGTCCTCATCATGTTCAACTACCAGCAGCGTGTTACCCAGGTTGCGCAGGCGTGCCAGCGTCTTGATCAAACGCTCATTATCGCGCTGGTGGAGGCCAATACTTGGTTCATCAAGAATGTAGAGCACTCCCATCAATCCCGAGCCGATCTGCGTTGCCAGGCGTATGCGCTGTGCTTCTCCACCAGAAAGACTAGCGGCGGCCCGATCCAGGGTCAGGTATTCCAGGCCGACATCGACCAGGAACTGGAGACGAGCACGAATCTCTTTGAGCACCTGCCGGGCTATAAAGCGTTCTCGCTCAGTTAACGTCACCAGGACAAGAGGTTCATGAAGATCAATCTTCGCATACGGATCACTTTTAACAGGATTACCGTTTCCATTTTTCTTTTTCCCCTGTCCATTTCCGCTTCCGTTAGTAAAAGAGATCGCGCTCTCTGCATTTACCGTAGCTTCAGCCTCTAAGTCTTTGAAAAAGCGCTGAGCCAGCACAATTGAAAGATTGGTAATCTGCACAATGTTTCGTTCGCCCACGGTGACGGCCAGCGATTCCGGTTTGAGTCGCGCCCCATGGCAGTCGGGACAAATACGTGCAGACATATAGTTTTCAATGTCTTCGCGTATACCTTCGCTATCAGTCTGCTTGTAGCGGCGGTCCAGATTGGGAATAACCCCCTCAAAGTTGGTCGTGTACTTTCGCGTATGCCCATGTTGGGGGGTATAGCGAATAGTCAGCGGTTCAGGCGTGCCATAGAGCACTATCTGACGTTGCTCTTCTGTCAGTTCACGCCAGGGTGTATCAAGGCTAAAGTCATATCTTTTCGACAGAGCTTCCAGTATAGACGCATGCCATTGGCTGCCATTGACTACCTTGCTCCAGGGCGCTATTGCACCTTGCAACAGGCTCAATTCAGGATGGCTTACGATTCGCTCCACGTCGATCTCTAATTGTGTGCCGAGACCTGTACAGGTGGGACATGCACCATGTGGACTGTTAAAGCTAAAGGAACGAGGAGCCATTTCAGGTAAACTAATACCACAGTAAACACAGGCAGCCTTCTCCGAAAAGAGAATCTCTTCCCCGTCAATAATTGAAACCAGTACAACTCCGCCACCGAGTTTCAGCGTTGTCTCCAGCGAGTCGGAGAGCCGCTGTTGCAATGCAGAGTCACCTTTTTCTTTTTGAGGTTGGGCAGGTATTACCCCTGAGGACAATTCGTCATCCCTTATTTGTTCGTTATGATCTTCAGCATTGACATCATACAACGTAGGGCGCTCTGCAACCTTTTTCAGGTTGGAACGCTGCCTGAATGCTGAAAGGTTATTCTCATTATCGTCAGTGGAAGTTGTTGCACGTTCGTGGCGGATAACCAGGCGGTCAACAACTACCTCGATGGTATGTTTTTTCTGTTTGTCGAGATCGATTTCGTCGCTCAGATCGTAGATCTTGCCATCGACGCGTACACGTACATATCCCGCGCGACGCATCTCCTCGAAGATATTCTTATACTCGCCCTTACGCCCCTGTATAAGTGGCGCGAGTAGCATAATACGAGAACCTTCCGGCAGACCGAGGACCGCGTCAACGATTTGCTGGATAGTTTGCTGGCTTACCTCTCGACCGCAATTAGGGCAATGTGGATGGCCAATACGAGCATACAGCAATCGCATATAGTCGTAAATCTCGGTAACTGTTCCTACCGTCGAGCGTGGATTATGTGTCGTTCCCTTCTGATCGATAGATATAGCCGGAGAGAGCCCATCGATGTGGTCGACATCTGGCTTTTCCATTTTATCCAGGAACTGACGGGCATAAGCGGACAGCGATTCTATATAACGGCGTTGTCCTTCAGCAAAGATGGTGTCGAAGGCAAGGCTACTTTTGCCCGAGCCTGAAAGTCCTGTGATCACGACAAGCTTATCCCGCGGTATAGTTACATCGATGTTTTTTAGATTGTGTTCGCGAGCTCCACGAATTACGATTTTATCTTGAGGCATAATATAGGACCACCCATCCCACAAAATGTTAGCCCACAGGTCGTCGTTAATTCAGACAAGGCTTATTTGCAAAACCTGTGGGCTACAATTTGTTGATACAAACGTTCGATATCAGTCATTATAATACAATATAATGTCAAGGGACAACCAAAACGGGTCGACCGTCTCTTCGAGCAAGGTCATTCTTGCTTCCTACTTTGATTAAACAAACATTATCGTAGCCTTTATTTCCTATGCAGTCAATCCGCTGATAGGCTACACTGTAAGAGAGTGGAAAGTCGAATCTTCTTGTACCTTGCTTCTCCAGGCTGTATCTGGTACATTCAAAATACACACTTTAAATTGAAACTGGTGATAAGCTATGCACAGGAGCCTGCATGAACGTTGAACTTGATTTTGAGAAACGGTATCGCTTAGTACGGGAGGTAATTGAAACTATCGTCCTTACCATCTTGATGTTTCTGGTGATCCGCCTGGCGGTACAGAATTTCAATATAGAAGGGATGAGTATGGAGCCCAGCCTCCATGATAAGGAATTGATCCTTGTTGATAAGTGGACCTATCTTTTTCATGCACCTTCGCGTGGTGACGTCGTAGTTTTTGTAGCGCCGACACATTCTGATCAAGATTATATCAAGCGCATCGTTGCCCTCCCTGGTGATACAATCACCATCCATGATACCACCGTGATCGTGGATGGCGTTACATTGAACGAGACCTATGTTGATCCGCATCACCAGGGCAATGTCTACGCCTACAAAACCATTTCCAACATGATCATCCCGCCAAACGACTATTTTGTGCTGGGCGACAATCGCATTGGAAGCTCTGATTCGCGTGATTGGGGAGTGTTGCCACGTAGCAATATCATTGGACGAGCTGCCCTTGTCTATTGGCCCCTTGGGCAGGGCAATAATGGGCTTCTACCAAATGTATCCTCTGTCTTTGCAAAAGTTCATCAAGCGGGCAACATCCCTAGTTCCCGGCATAACGGAGTTGCGGTTGATATAGATGGCATGCTCCTTCTTCTTATACCCTGTTTTTTCGTCATGATGTCACGACGCTACCCAATTAAGGCAAGATCAGGGAAGGGGAATAGTTGGCGTGCCCGTAGGCAGCGGTAGGCCACCCGGGCCACCTGTAGGTGTCGGACTGCTAGTCGATTGACCTAGTACCAGGTTCATTTCCTGATTGTTGAGTTGAACGGAAACAACAGAATGATTTATCCTGGCTTGAGCATCGGCCAGGTGCCTATTTACGAGCGCTGTTATTTCATCTGCCGATAAAATGAGTCCCGCGACACCATCGACTGTGACGTTGGTAATGACAAGATGACCTTGTTTCGCCTGCGGCACCCCAGTTACTGTACTGTCGAATCCGTACACTTGAAATTGCATATTCATTGTGTTTGGTGTGATGTGTATCTGCATATTTTTCACGATGTCATTTGGAGAAGAGTTAAGGACCAGCAGGTTGTTGAGGAGATTTTCAGTTACTTTAACAGAGCCAGCGGGAGCTACGGCGACCTGGGCGGGTATATGGTTGACTGCATCACTTAAAACGCTATCAAGTTTGTTCTGAGCTTGATTGTTCAGGTAGGGCCGTAGCAGCAAGAACCAGCCTCCTACAAGCACCAATAGCAGCAGGAGAATAATGGTCAAACCTACAAAGCATCCCCTTCCTCTGCGGCGAGTTTTTGTGTTTCCGCTTCTGGCAAGGCTATTCACTCCTGGTTGATAGTACGGGGATTGTTGAGGCTGCGCTGCCTGCGGTTGAAGCCGATGTTGCGCTGGTCCGTATGCTTGTGGTTGTGAAACTTGTTGATTACCTGGTCGCAATATCAGTGGTTCGATCTTCTGATTATCTAGTGGGAGAGTTGGTGGTTCAGCCCTGAATGCCTGTTGATATGGTGGTGCGGGATGAGCTGGAGTACTGTTGGGTCCGATGCTGGAGACGGGTTCACCACAATTGGGGCAGAAACGTGCATTCGCTTCTAAGGGTGCTTTGCATTTTATACAATTCATGGGTTATCCACCTTCTATCATTTGATGTAATTGTAGGGCATCCCGACCATTTGTATGTAAACTATACGCTGCTTTTGCACGTACGTCTATATACTACTTCACCAATTTAGAGGTTCTGCTCAAAATTCGCGATGTAATATTTCGTCCATCGAAGCGATGATGCGTTTTCGCATGGCAGGATCATTATTGAGCGTTGTAGCTACCTGTTCAATCAATGCGCTTTCCTGGGCTGAGGGAAGCGTGTAGCCATATTGTTGATGGACGGCAACTGCGGCAGCACGCCGGATTTTCTCATCATCGTTCATATGGATTGGTGGCTGGCGCTGCGTGTTTCGTTCGCTCGTAACTCCAGGAGGGCTTTGACCTTTGAGCGGCGAGAGGCCGTCTGCGGCAAAGGGAACATCCGAGCCAATCAGGTGAGCCGAGTGTGGCGTCGCGCGATCAATGTGTACTACGGCGGTCTGGGCCGCCTCGTCAAGTTTAGAGATTGTGCCTTCCAGGTAGATAACTTCGGGAGCGCCCCAATAAACGCGCTCTCCAAGATGGAGGATCATATCTTGTTGCTCCGCTTCATTGCTATATTGACGTGTACATTATAGAATACGTAAGAGTACGAGGGAAGTTTCCGACGTCTTTCAGTGTTATATCTATCTGGCATCATACGCATACACTTTCTAGTTACACTATACGGAACGTCTCGCCACCTGCCAATTGTAAACACATTTTCATAAAAGGACTTATTAGTACTATCATGCACGAGAAAAGTATACTTACATTAGAATATCCCAAAATCATGGCCAAAGTAGCGAAAGAAGCTGCTTTTTCTGCCAGTAAAGAGCTGGTGTTGGAATTACAGCCTACACCAGATCTACAAGAGGCACGGCGCCGCCTCGCCTATACCACTGAAGCTTCTCAGTTGATCGACCAGTTTCCTGATGCAGGAGTGGGGAGCGCTCACGACATTCGGGCCTTATTGGTTCGCGCGGCCCGCGAGGGGGTCCTCAGCCCACGTGATCTACTTGAAGTCCTTACCACAGCACAGAGTGCTATATATGTCGGGCGGTTGCTTGACAAGCTCGATGCCGAAGCTTTTCCCTTGCTCCATAGCTTAGGAGCAGATATTCCTCAGCGTCCACATATTGTGCGGCGTATTGAAGAGACAATCAGCGAGGAGGGTGAAGTACTGGATACTGCCAGTCCCACCTTGCGAAAGTTGCGATTCGATATCCGTGGCGCTAACCAGCGTTTACAGGATCGTCTACGTACCCTGGTGAATGAATTTGGCAACGCTCTGCAAGAACATATCATCACGATTCGCAATGATCGCTATGTAGTGCCGGTCAAAGCCGAGAATCGTGGGCAGGTGCGTGGCATTGTACACGATCAATCTGCCAGCGGTGCGACGGTCTTCATTGAGCCAATGGTTGTGGTGGAGCTTAATAACAGACTACGGCAGTTGCAGATAGAGGAGCGCCAGGAGATTGAACGCATACTGCGTGTGCTCTCTCTAGAGATTGGGCATGAGGCAGAAGCGCTCAAAGTAGCTGTTGAACTACTAGCTGAGTTTGATCTCCATCTGGCCAAGGCTCGCTACGGGCGAATGACTGGTTCTACCGAGCCGCGTTTGAACGATACGGGCCGCATTAACCTGCGCGATGCGCGGCATCCTTTATTGACAGGTAAGGTCGTGCCAATCAGCTTCCACCTGGGCGGCGAATTTTTTATGGTGGTGATCACTGGTCCGAACACAGGCGGTAAAACAGTAGCGCTGAAAACGGTCGGCCTTTTGACGCTCATGGCACAGGCTGGTTTGCATATACCTGCTGAGGAGTTTTCAGAAGTTGCAGTCTTTGAGGATGTCTTCGCCGATATCGGCGATGAGCAGAGTATCGAGCAAAGCCTGAGTACTTTTTCGTCTCACTTGAGCCGCATTATTGAGATCCTACGCCATATTGAAGCCGCGAAAGAGAGTGGAACGCCCGATATACGTGGGAGGCTGTCCGAAACGTTGGCCGGGAAAAACGCGAATCAGCAGCCGCGAGTACTGGTGTTGCTTGACGAGCTAGGGGCTGGCACTGATCCCAGTGAAGGTTCCGCTCTAGCGCGTGCGATACTTACCTTCCTGCTAGAAAGGCATGTGACGACAGTTGCTACCACCCATTATTCGGAACTTAAGGCTTTTGCTCACGAGCAGCCAGGAGTTGTCAATGCCTCGGTCGAGTTCGATATCGAAACGCTCTCGCCCACCTATCGCTTGAGTATCGGCCTGCCAGGTAGAAGCAATGCACTGGCGATCGCCAATCGCCTTGGGCTCGATGACCGGATTATCGAGCGCGGCCGTGAGTTCCTCGGGAGCGCAGGCGTGCGCATGGAGAATCTGCTGGAAGGTCTGCAATCTGAGCGCAAAGCGGTGGAGGACGAGCGTTTCCATCTCAATATGGAGCGCGTTGAAGCCGAATATCAACGCAAACAGCTCGAGGAGGAACGACATAGACTGGAAGAGCAGCGGGTGAAAGTTCTCAACGATGCACGTGCGCAAGCAGCACGCGAACTGGACGAGGTAAGAGCTTCGCTGGCCAAAGTCAAGGTTGACGTGAGTCGCGTGAATATGACCCGCGAGCGACTGGGGGAGGCCCGTCAAAGGGTGCAAGATCTCGAAGATAAAGTCACTCGTATTCCAGAGCCACGTCGTTCCAGCAAGAGAGCTGGTGCAGATGCGGAAGCGATATCTGAAGCCGGCCGGGGACTATTGAAGATTGGTGATACAGTACGAGTGCTTAGTTTCGGTCAAAACGCTGAGTTGCTTGGCCTCTCGGCAGATCGCAGCGAAGCAGATGTACAGATGGGCCCCTTGAGAATCCGCGTCAATGTCGATAATTTAGAGCGACTGGGCAAGCGCCAGCCTGCAGCTGGTGAACGGGCGGCTCCATCAGTAGTTTTGCCTCGTTACGAAGATCGCCCGGAGGTAGCGATGCAGCTTGACATGCGTGGCTGGCGCGTTGATGCTGCTTTGGAGGAACTGGAAACCTACCTCAACGATGCTGCCATGTCCGGTATGTCCTCCGTACGCATCGTTCACGGCAAGGGTACAGGTGCGCTGCGGGCTGCCGTGCGCGAGCATCTTGCACATCATCCTCTCGTCAAGTCCTATACCTCGGCTCCTCCCCAGGAGGGTGGCGATGGGGTGACGATCGTGAAACTGAGCGTGTAGAGTTACAACGACTGAAGACTCCCCCAGCTAAAGCACGGGAGGTTCTGGGCGGTGCTTCCACGCTTCTACGTTTCCCCTCCTGGAGAGGAAAAGCAGCTCTGGTGTGGCTTCGCTCCGACTTTGGGGCAGACGCGCTCCGGCACGAGGGATGCCCATGCTTCGGGGCACGACCTGCCCCTCATTCGCGCGTTCTTTGACTCGCTCGTGTGCTGCCCGCAGGCGCGCCTCCGCACCTTCCCAGGGAACGACATACTGGGCACACGAGGGGATGGGTTCTGCTGGATCGAGGTAGGCGGCCAGAAAGGCGGAATACAGGTCGCGCTGCACCGGCCCAATGCCACACGAGCACTGGTGCCAACGCTGCGAGAGCGGCTTTCTCACCATCTGGCCGCAGCCATGGCAGTATTGCGAGAGTTTGGTGCTGCGCGTGGGAACCTCGATCAGGGTGCCGCCCGTGCGCGGCCCCGGTGCGTCTGAGGTGTGCTATCAACATCCCTGGGGCGCGAAGACCCACGCTCCTTCCGTACTGTTTCTGCCAGCCTTGCTAGGAAATCTTTTCGGTGAGGATCGTGTTGCCCACACTCACGATCTGGTGGACCAGCCGGCCATGCAGGCTCTTGCGATGGGCCGATAGCCTCCGTTCTCTGGTCGCCTTGCGCCGCCGGGTTGCCTGATAGCCACGGCTCTGCTTCCACCGGGGAGCGCCTTTGCCGCGCTTCTTGACCCGACCCTGCTCGTCGTAGTGCTCGGGATTGGCGGCACGCCTCTGCCGGTCCATCTGGCGCTGGAGGCGGCGGATGGCCTGTTCATCGGGGCGCAGTTCTGCACACAGCAAGTCCAGCCGGGCCTCCGCTTCCCGCGGCACGATGGCGATGCTGGCAGGGCCCAGGTCGAGGCCGATGGTGTCCTTGCCTACTTCGTGCTTCGGTTTCTGGTAGGGCACCCCGCGAAGCGCCAGTTGCACGAAGTAGCGATCTCCCTCTCGGTCGGCACCTTGTGCGCGTGGGCTGGAAGCAGGGCGTCTGATCAGACGGGCGTACTTGATCGGCTGATCAAGGCCATGCTTGACCACCGGGTCGTTCCAGTCGATGAGCGCCCCAAGCTGGTCGTCGTGCCATACCAGGTAGCCGGCGTGTCCTTCTTCTGGAGTCTGCAAGACAAAGCGTAGCCCGGTATCGTTACGTTTGTTCTCCAGGCTCGCGAGCCCGCGGCCACGGCTCTTGAAGCGCACGCGCCGGGCCTGACCCACGCAGACGCGGTTGAGGGCGCGATACGCACGCGTCGCCAGCGTCTGGGCGAGGACGGCATCCAGGTGGTCGGCCAACCAGGAGACGCGCAGCTCTTTGGCGAAGCCTTGAAAGGCATAGTCGGAAAAGCCGTACTGCTGGCGCAAGGCCGAGAAGGCGGCCCGCCTCTCCAGCGGTCGCGTGCGTGGAAGCGCCTGCGCCGCTCCCCAGGCCGGGTCGGCTTTCATCCGGCGCAGGCGCCTTTGTCCTTCCGAGAGCACCGCATTGTAGAACTGCCGACCTGCTTCCAGGTGGGAGCGCAGGCGCCTGGCCTGGCCTGCCTCGACCTCGAGGGGCAGTTCGAGCAGAAATGTGGGCGTGTTCTCTTTGGAGTGCTTGCTCTGCTTGGTTTGCTTTGTGCCCATCAACCTCACGCTTCTCTGGTGGTAGAACATCTATTCAAATCATAGCAGGTTGGTTTGCCTCTGTCAAGCAGTTCATCGCCGCTGTCGAGCGCCTCGCACTCCCCTCGCCTCCTCACACAAGCAACGGCGCTTCATCCCCCGGATCAATCACGGGGGCTTTCGCGCTCGGGTTTCTGTAAACATGAGAGGCATCTTTAGTGGATGTCTCTCATGTTCGTTATTGGTGGTGAAGGTGATATGTGCCCCCTGTATAAATCGCTATACAAAGAAAGAGCCCACCGTAATAATGACGACCAGAGCTAAAACGCCATAATCGATTGCTCCGAGGCGTTTTTCGTGCAGGCGTGTCTGATGACTACCAATCTCATAGTCGCGAGACTCTAAAGCTGTTGCTAGGTCAGAGGCACGCCTGAATACACCTTGCAAGAGCGGTACGAACAGTGCAATCAGGCTCTGTGTCCTCTCTCGTAGAGTACCATGAGCATAATCCGCCCCACGCGAAATTTGCGCCTTCAACAATTGCTCCACCTCCTCAATCAGCGTAGGGATAAAACGCAACGCTATCAGTGTCATCAATGCAAAATCGTCCACCGGCAATTTCAACCAGCGTAGAGGAGTAAGCAACATCGTCAAACCTTCTATCAGTGCAATAGGAGTAGTCGTCATCGTCAGGAGTAGAGAAAAGATATACAGGACGATGAATACTGTATAAAGGCTAAATAATGACCATACACCAAGATTGGTAATGACGAAGGGACCCACTGGAAATGTGGCGCCTGGTGGAATGTTACGAATGAGCCAGAGAAGCACGATTACACCCAATGTGATGAAGATCAACGGTATCCTGAAACGCTTGAGCCATGAGCGTAGCGATATGTTCTGCAGTGCCGGAATAGGGAGTAAGAAAAGGGCGATGTAAGTGGTCAACAAAACGCCATAAGCAACAATCGACCAGCGTATGAAGTCAAACGAGGTGGGAAGAGGTCCAAATGTATAGAGTGGTTTGGCCGTTCCGTCGGTGGTGAAGAGAGTAGGAATAGCGCCAAGCAGCATAAGCAATAGTAGGAGCCGCATGCGACGCCACACGTGGTGGAGTGAGATACCTGAAATCACCACTCCTAAGAAAGATAAAGCAGCTAAGACAAGGTATGGCACAAAATGCCACATGTAGTTGTTTGCAATCACAATGTACACTGTGAACCAGGCAAGTAATAGTAATTTTGTCCTGCCCTGTAAACGATGCAGAAGGCTATTGCCGGGATAATAAATTCCTAATGAAATATTCTTAAACATTTTCTTTCTCGTGACGTGTAGTCTCTATTTCCTGCAGCGCATGTAAGGCTTCTTCAAGGGTGAATACATCCAAAGGTATGGCTAAACCCTGTTTACGTAACTGGATGAGCAACTCGCTGAGAGGCGGTTCTGTTAAACCCCACTGGTGTAATATATTTCCCTGGCCGAAGATAGTGCGAGGCGTCCCTTGCATGACCAGGAGGCCGTTGTGCAAAACAAAGAGTTGATCGGCAAGTGTTGCCACCTCGCTCATATCATGCGAGACCAGGATAACCGTGACGCCATCCTTTTGCTGAACGCGTTGCAGGTAATAGTAAAACTCTGCGCGTCCATCCGCGTCAAGGCCAGTTGTCGGTTCATCAAGCACCAGTATCTTCGGCGACATTGCCAGTACGCCTGCCAGTGCAACACGCCTCCTTTGCCCTCCACTTAGCTCAAAGGGAGAGCGTTGCGCGTATGTGTGAGGAGGTAGGCCGACGGTTTCTAGAGCTTGCAGTACGCGAGTACGCACTTCTCTTTTACTCAATTTCAACCGTCGTGGCCCGAAGGCAACGTCTGCATAGACAGTATGTTCAAATAGTTGCGCTTCTGGAAACTGAAAAAGCATTCCCACGCGCTGCCGCAGTACTTTCAGATCGCCGCCCCTGGCTTTCACGTCCACGCCATCGACGGCAACCGTTCCGGAAGTGGGGCGCAACAGTCCGTTGAAATGCTGCACGAGGGTTGATTTACCGGAACCAGTAATGCCGATAATCGCAGCACAGCTACCCCTTTCAATCTCCATGGTGATATCTATCAGGGCAGCCTTTTGTAACGGGCCTGACTGATAGGTGTGATAGAGGTTTTTGACACTGATGATGTGATCTGTCAACGCGCGATCTCCCGTACAATAGCATCCACTGTTAAGGCTTCTCTTGAGAGGGTGAGACCTGCGGCACGCAAGCGTGAGACCAATTCAATCGGTTCAGGTATAGCAAGTTTAAGCTGGCGCAGTCGCTCAATATCAGTGAAAATTGTTGATGGCGTTCCTTCCATGACGATGCGTCCTTGTTCCATGATGACAACCCGCTGTGCCAATGCGGCCTCTTCTAAGAGATGGGTTACATGGATAATGGTCAGGCCAAGATCCTGGTTGAGTTGATGGAGCAAAGCTGTGATCTCTCTTCGGGATAGTGGATCTAGTTGTGAGGTAGCTTCGTCCGCAATGATACATTGTGGGCGCAAAGCCAGCACACCAGCAATCGCCAGCCTTTGTTTTTGTCCACCAGAAAGGTGATGAGGTGGTAGTTTCCGCAGGTGACTTATGCTCACCGCGTTCATAGCCTGCTCCACCCGCTCAGCAATCAGGTCGACAGGGAGGCCTCGAACCGCCAGCGCCCAGGCAACATCGTCTTCCACGACCGTCGCGATAATCTGGTTATCAGGGTTCTGGAAGATCATACCGACGCAGTCTCGAATGGCGCGCTGGTCTGCCTTATTGCTTGTATCCAGCCCTTTAACCAGGACACGTCCGCTATCAGGAATAAGTAAGGCGTTACAGTGACGTGCCAGAGTGGACTTACCGCTGCCGTTATGTCCAAGTACCGCAAGATATTCACCGGGTTGTATCTGGAGACTGACATCCTGAAGCGCTTTGGGAGATTGAGCTTTGCTCTTTCCTCTATTTTGCAATGGGTAGGTATAGGTTATTTGCTGGATGTCGATGAGAGGAGATGCATTCATCAATACGTTTTCTGCCTTCCAAGCCCGATACTTTGTCGACGAACTTCTCTTATCAAGGTACGTGTAACCCAAAACTTTCCAAGCCCCAATTTAAGCGCCAGCTTTATCAGCAAACGGATAATCCACTGCATAAAGGTATTGATTCTGCCATCAGGGAATGGACGTACGTCATAGCCAAGCAGGCGCACAAGAAACGTTGTGCTGTAGTACACAACGATAACGACCGGCAAGAGCGTAATCCATTCAATTATTAGCAAGGCTGCCAGCCAGTAGGTCAGTGTGAGGTCGGCCAGATGCCTGGCCACGGGATAAACGCTCGCCCACCAATTACCCAGTCCAATTTGCGATGTAATGAAATTCAAGACAGAAAATAGCAGGTTATAGGCCGCGCGAAAACCGAACATAAGGCTGTTGAAAAAAGCTTTACCAAACAAGAGGATGTTCAGGAGCGTGAGACCCGCCAAAAGCAGCGAGCTACCGGTGGTACCGAGAAGGATAAGAGGAAAATAGTGCAGGCGATGTTTCATTGTCAGGCCCAGGTAAATACCAGCGCCGATTTCAAGTAGAATGATTTGAATGTTCCCGATGCCAGTAAGCATTCCTATAACGAAAAGTGCCACACACAAACCCATGATAGCGGCATAAAAACGACGACGCAGGATCAGTAATGTAAACAGGGGGGGAATGAGCAGGCTAAAAAAAATGCCACCTATCGGAAGGTAAAGGACGAGCAGCTGGAAAACGATAGCAATATCTACCAGCAATGCACTTTCCGCTATCTCAATGGCGTTCAGTTTACGCGGCATATTCTCTCCATGTATGAGTTATTCATGATTGATTTTAGCGTTTCAACGTGAATCCAACAAGGCCTTTGATGAACTGGGAAGATGGCTGCATCAATCCTATAAGAAGGAGGCGCTTTTGTGCACGCACTCTGGTGCGCTATCAAGAGCACACACGTCACAAAATTTCGTAACTATTCAGGTCTCACCTGAACAAAAACGTGAAGAATGGCACAGTTATACTTTATGTATAGGATATAATAGCTAGCAAATACCTGTTTTGTCATAAATTATGCCCTCTCATGCGTGTAAAAATATAGTGGGTATTATCGGCTCTATTTGAAAGCAATAGAAGTACGCAAAATGGAGGAACAACAATTATGGCTGTTTGGAATAACGAGACTGTGCATAATGTAGGCAGCCGTGCAAAAGGAACGTTGGGCGATTTCCAGAAATTTATCTTGCGCGGCAATGTAGTCGACCTGGCCGTCGGTATTATGATAGGCGCAGCCTTCAGTGGTGTTGTCACTGCCCTTGTCGGTGATGTGGTTACGCCTCTTATCCCTATTGGTAATACTGGCCTTTCAGCATGGGCGTATAAGGTTCCCTGGGGAGGTACGGTTCATATTGGGACATTCATCAATACGATCATCTCCTTCCTGATCCTTGCATTTGTTATCTATTTCTTTATCGTGAAACCGGTAAATGCGCTGATGGCTTTGCACAAACCTAAGGCTGCAGACGCTCCAACCACTCGTGATTGTCCCTATTGTCTGAGCACCATTCCGCTTCATGCCACTCGCTGTGCCTATTGCACTGCCCAGCTCCCACCAGCAGAGCAGGATCAGACATCACCAGCGACAACACAAAGAGCATAATGCTTGCGCGTGATGCAAGGCTGGGGTATACTGCAAGGCGTGATGGAGTGATATGTACTGACGCCATTCCATTATCGATTGTCGCAATTCTGATAATTATGACGACGGGGATTTGTCATGTGAGGTAGCTTTCTGGCTGCCCCCTTGTGTTGTTGTCTATTTTCATGTGTTTGTAGAGGAGAGAACCAGCGATGTCGTCAACTTCTGAGTCTATACGATTGGAAGACTGGGTGCGGGATATTCCTGATTTTCCCCAGAAGGGGATCCTTTTCAAGGATATCACGCCTTTGTTACAGGATGCTGCCGCCTTCCGGGCAGCTCTAGAACGTCTAGCGGCTCACTATGCGGGTGCTGGAATTCAGACCGTTGTCGGCGTCGAATCCCGCGGCTTTATTTTCGGTGCCCCGCTGGCCTATCTATTGAACTGCGGATTTGTACCAGTCCGTAAATTTGGCAAACTCCCATTTGAAACTGTCAGCGTCGAGTACGCCCTGGAATATGGCACAAATGTTGTGGAGATGCACACTGACGCCATTCGTTCTGGCCAGCGCGTCCTGATTGTCGATGACCTGTTAGCGACGGGGGGTACCGTTTTTGCGGCTATGGAACTTGTGGAGAAGCTAGGTGGACATATCGCGGGGATCGCCTTCCTGGTGGAACTCACCTTCCTGAAAGGGCGAGAGCAGCTGAAGGGGCATGACGTGTTCGCGCTGATTAAATACTAAAGATGAACGGGGTGCCAGTGGCAAAAAAGGGAGACCTGGGAAACCTTGCTACTTTGCTGGTGGGTCCTGGCGCTCCTGCATTACTCTTCCCAGCCTAGCCAGGTCGTCTTTTCCTCATAGGGAGTAGGATGGCGCTCGAGTTTAGGTATCGAAGGGAAACCAAGATACACAAAAGCCACAATGTGATCTTCGGGGGCGAGTCCAAGCCACTGTTTGACTTGCGGATCATAAGCGCCATCCCCTGTGCGCCACATGGCTGCAAGTCCCATTTCTTCCGCGGTCAGTAGCATGTTTTGTACTGCGGCGGCCACCGCTTCGATATTCTCAATGGACAAAACGTTTGGTTGATGGGATTGTTCCGCGGCGACCGCGAGCACAACGGGTGATCTCAGAAGCTTATTTTGCTCTTTGTTGAGTAGAGCCCGCGTTTTATCGTTTGTAGCGTTGCCTAAACGCTTTGCAAGCGAGCTGGCCATGATGGTACCGAGTTCTGCGCGAGCTCTACCCGCCAGCACAAAGAATTTCCACGGCTCCACTTTATGATGGTTAGGGGCGTGGGTAGCGGCTTCTAATATGCGCTCAATTTGCGCGCGCGTGGGGCGCTGTTCGGTCATTTTGCCGATGCTGCGGCGGCTTTTGATTGTTTCGAAAACAGACATGTTTCAACTTCCTATTGCCTGAAGCAGCTCGCAAGGGTTTTTGGTACTCCAGGCTTTGCTGGCGCTAGCGGCAGTAAAGCCTGGAGTACCAATTGAATGGGTGAGCCGCCGAAGGCGACGATGAATCCCGAATAGTAACATTGTATCAGGTTCATCAGCAGGATTGAACATTGCGCAATAACCGTTATGATGATGTTTCGAGTGATAGCAGATTGCCTTCAATACCGACGGAGGGCAACAGCTGCGCCTGTGCCTGTGTAGAGAGAGGCAGGCTCCATAATTTGATGAAACCAAGCGCGGCATTGTGATCGAACTGGTCTCCACTATCATAGGTCGCTAAACTGTGGTTATAGAGGGAATGCTCTGAGCGGCGTCCAATGACGGCGCAATGCCCACGCGACAACTTTACGCGCACGGTCCCACTTACGAAGCGCTGGGTGCTCTGTACATATGCCGCCAGATCTTGATGTAGAGCGCTGTACCACTGACCATCATAAATCAGGCGCGCGTATTCAGCCGCTACCATCTCTTTGAAACGGGCCTGGTCGCGACTCAGTGTCAAGCTCTCCAGCGCCTGATGCGCTGCATGCAAGACAACGGCGGCAGGAGCTTCGTAGATTTCGCGAGACTTGATGCCCACCAGGCGGTTTTCAATATGGTCGATGCGTCCAATGCCATATTTCCCCGCCAGCTTATTCAGTGTTTCGACAAGCAGCACGGCATCTGTATCTTCACCATTTAGTGCCACGGGGATACCGTGTTGAAACATAATCTCCAGATAGGTAGGCTCAATGTGCTCGTCCCCATCAGGATTGGCCGTCCAGGCAAAGACATCTTCTGGTGGCTCTGCCCAGGGGTCTTCAAGAACGCCGCATTCAACGCTTCGCCCCCACAGGTTCTGATCTACCGAATAGGGATTGGCAATGCTCACATTGATAGGGATAGCATGCTCGTTCGCGTAAGCGATCTCGCTGTCCCGGGTCATGCTCCACTCGCGAACTGGCGCAATGATTTTCAGGTCAGGCGCCAGGGTGTTGATTGAGACATCGAAGCGAACCTGGTCATTGCCTTTGCCTGTGCAGCCATGAGCGACGGCTATTGCTCCTTCCGCGCGCGCTACTTCGACCAGCAGGCGGGCGATCAGCGGGCGTGCCAGGGCAGTTGCCAGGGGGTAGCTCCCCTCGTAGATTGCACCAGCCTGCAATGCGGGCCATACGAAGTAACGCATCAAATCTGCCCGGGCATCCACGACCATAGCTTTGACCGCGCCTATTTGCTGTGCACGTGCAGCGATAGCCGGGAGGTCACGTGCATTGCCAATATCAATGGTCAGCGTGATCACGTCCAGATTATATTGTTCTTTTATCCAGCGGATGGCCACCGAGGTATCCAGGCCACCCGAGTAAGCTAATACGACACTTGACATACAATCAATACTCCTCTGAAGCTGTTCCAACCAATGTTTCGATTGTTTTAGTGAATGTTTCTGTACGCTCTTCCCACTGCGATTTTACCTGTTCAAGCTGGTCGTTTATGGCTACCAATCCCAGGTTACCCGCGCCTCC
>Ga0137365_10001348_pt1 | contig 18924 bp, 14 predicted proteins | sample SagtaG_9_FD_104799 | JGI IMG/M metagenome (GOLD analysis project Ga0137365, IMG submission 104799) | Vadose zone soil microbial communities from Sagehorn Ranch, Mendocino, California, USA - Sage1_L_40_16 metaG | ecosystem: Environmental > Terrestrial > Soil > Vadose zone | place: USA...
CAACTTCAGGTATGGCGTTGCCTCGCTCTGTATCGGCGGCGGACAGGGTATCGCTGCGGTCATTGAGAACGTCGCTTCGTAGTCAGTCCTGCTCATCATCGGCTCTTCGGCTTTTTGTCCGGCCTGCGACCCGAGCAATGGAACGGCTACATTCGTGCCTGGGTGACTGGTTCAACCTGGCATCATTTCGAGGAGCATGCTGAGCAGGTACGCTCCTGGCGCAGCTCGCGCTAATAGGATATTGCAGCGCAGCGTAGGTGTGATAGACTATCTGCCTATGCTGCGCATGTTTGAGACGATCTCTGGTTATTTTACCCCCCTCTCAAAAATCAGTCTGACCCCGATCAAAGGATTCAATGCCCTGGCCTGCTTCTCTGTTTGCTTGACTTTGCTTTGAGCGTAGAGTACGATTTCTATAGATGTGAGTAACTGAAGTTACCTATATTGTACATTGGCAGGGTGAGATCAACAGGAGCGCGCAACAATGCAAGAGCGTGAAACTGTGCGATGGTTACAGTTGACGTATAAAGTCCCCAGTGAACCTTCTCAGAGGCGTGTCTGGGTCTGGCGCCGTTTGCAGAACATGGGCGCCTATGCCCTCCAGAACTCGGTCTACCTGCTGCCTTTTTCGGAAGAGGTCGAGAAGCGTTTTCGTCAACTCGCCCAGCAGATACACGAGATGGGCGGCGATGCCAGCGTTTTCTCCGTCATGCCCCTTGATCCGAACGACGAGCAGCGTATCCAGCGAGCGTTACTTGAAGCGCGTAACAGCGAGTACAACAAGGTTGTTTACACCTGCGCGCAGTTCCTCGCCAGGGCCGCGCGCCTCGTTGAAGCACAGGACTGGACCGAGCGCATTCACGCTGAACTGGCTGAAATCCTGGAAAAAGTGCATACGCTGTTTCGTACCGCCCGGCGTCACGATCTCCTGGGCGCCCTGACAGCGGCGAGTCGTGCTGTTGCCGCCGAGGCGCTGGCCGCTTGTGAGCAGCTCTTCCGCGTCCTACTCGATAAAGATTATGCCAAAGCGCGCCGCCTACTTGAGCAGCACCGTGAGCTGTACCAGGACGCAGGTGGGGGCGACTCTTTCGATGTGGACGTGCAAAAGGAGGGATGAGAGCCGCCTGTTTACACTTTTGTGATTTGCATCATTGATTTTAGCGGTAGCATCGGGTATAGTACAATTAATACAACCAGAAGCCAGTCTGAAACGTATACGTTACAGTGTGGGATGTAGGTTTATCCTACCTGCTTCTTAAAGTAAAGGGATACATGAATATGGATAGACAACCGCAGGTTCGTCGCTCTAGTGGCTCTAAAACGATCGCGCTGGATGGTCGCAAAGTTATTGCACGCTACCACCTTCTGAGGTTTCAGTTACTGGCCGCGCTAGTCTCTGCTGGTCTTGCCGTAGGGCTCCATCTTATCTTTGGGCGCTAGAGCAGCATACCGGCGTAAAACATATGATAGGCACCCCTTCGTGGGTGTCTTTTTGTTTTGAAGCTTTCTCCCCTATGCCAGACGATGGCAGCTCTTCCCGGCTCTCCTCGCGAGGCGACGACGGACTTGCATGTCGTGTGAATAGTGAGTAAAATCAATCGTATACTATAAAATTATCGATGAACTAAGAAATCCGAGTTCGTTGGAGCAGTGTGACATATGAGTATTCTACCCAGGCCCACTACACCAATCTCCTCGCAGCGCGATGCCGTGCCGCGGCGCCTGATCGTGACCGCGAGCGTGGCGACGTTTGCTATTCGCGACTGGTCGTTGTGGATCTTGTTGCGCGAGGGCCCGTGGGGGGCGCCGATGCGCCTGGTGCTGGGAAGCGAGTCGGTGGCGGACGCGGTGGAGCGTATCCTTGAGGCACTGCTCATGTGGCCCGATGTGGCTTCCCTTCTGCAACTGAAGGCTGGCTGGCAGGAGCAGCAGATCCAGGTATGGGGTAGTGCGGAGCAGGGCGCGGCGGTCTCACTGATTCACAGCATTCTCCTGCGCGCCAATCGCGATGAGCTACGCCCGCACCTGCGCGTGCAGCCGGTTCCCAGCCTGCATGTGAAATGGGTCCCCGTTGCTGACGTCGAAGCAGGCCATTATGCCCTCGATACAAACGTACAGCCGGGAGTACAGACCGCGCTCCACGCACTGCGTTCACAGGTACAGCGCGACCCGGAGACCGTGCTGCGCTACCTCGCCGATATGGGGAACATGCCCATCGCCAGTACTGATGTCGAGAGGTGGCGAGAAGATCCTGCCTCGCCAGAGGAAAGCAAACAGACGCTCCCACTCAATGCGATTAAAGAACCTCCCAGTGGCGATCGGATCATGACGCTCGCGGAGGCCGCCTTGCTCTACCGCGCCTTCTTCCCGCCCGATGAGCAGATAGACCTCTCGAACCTGCGCCGCCGCTTCCTTTCGACGAACAAATTGGAGCCTGTGGATGAAGAGCGGCCCGTGCGTGGGCGCGAGCTGGATTGGCGGCGCGTCAGTCGCGCGTATAGATATATCGGCTAGAAATTGCTACCCAGCCGGGGCGGCGGCGTATACTATATAGAGAGCGCGATAAAAAAACGGGCGTGTATATTTATTCATTTGAGGGAAATTATGGCGAAGGTTACGACAGGCACCGGCGATACGGGCTATACAGGACTGCTTGGAGAGCAGCGTGTTCCGAAGTACGATCCGCGTCCCGATACGTTTGGCACTGTGGACGAGGCAACGTCCGCGCTGGGCCTGGCGCGGGCTGCTGCGCAGGATGCGAAGGTCAAAGCGATTATCTACCAGATACAGCAGGAACTCTATCTGCTGATGGGCGAACTGGCGACGCCGGCGGAAAACTACGAAAAAATGGGCCTGCGTATGACGATAGAGCACGTTCAGCGTCTGGAGCAGGTAGAGGAGGAGTTGAAGCGCGAGGTTGAGATCCCCAACAAATTTATTATTCCGGGCGATACTCTCGATGGGGCCGCGCTCGACCTGGCGCGCACGATCATCCGGCGTGCCGAGCGCATGAGTGTGAAGTTGCTGCACGATGGCGTCATCCAGAATAATGAAGTGGTGCGCTACCTCAACCGGCTCTCCGACCTTATCTTTATCATCGCCCGCTACATCGAGGTCAAATCGTCCCTGGCGCAGCGCCCCGAATAAAGCAGACACATGCTCGCATACTATACTCTCTATCTGAACGAGGAAAAAAGACCTTGATTGTTCTACATGCTCTATGGGAGACCACGACACCCGGCAAGCTCCACCTCTGGGCCGAGGCGTCGCATCTCGTAAAATCCGCTGCCCGGCACACGCCAAAGCAGGACGGCAAGCCCCGGCAGCACTCCTTCGCGCTCACACGTGACGATCTGGTGGAGGCCACCGGCGAACTCCTGGGCAGCCTGCTCGCGGAGAGTGCCGGCACCGATGCAGTGACGCTGCGCCTCCCCTCAACGGTCAGGGGACCTCTGCCCTCACCCGAACTCATCCTCAAGCAATCGGTGGATGATAAAAAAGAGGCCCAGTTTAGATGGTGGTACGTGGTCTCCGCTGTGCTTGATGCGGGTGCCGCGCAGGACTTTCTGCTTGCATTGCCCGCCCGCGCGCCTGCCGGTATCGCCTTCGGCAGCGACCTGCGTTTCTGGATAGAGGCGGCGCGCTTCTCGCTGGAGCTGTTGACCCGGCAGTGTTTCGTGCCTGCGCTGCACGAGAGCGCGCATGGGCGTACCGCAACCTGTCAGGCAGCCTGGGAGGTCGCCCTCTCGCCCGAAGACGACGAACGCATGCAGCGCCTTGCGCGCCTGATGCCCCCGGTCTGCTGGTCATTTGTGCCGCCCGAGCAGAAGAACGTCTTATTGCTGCGACAGATTGTGCAGGATTTTCTCAACCAGACCGTCGATGCCTTTGTGCGCGGAAATCTCTCCTCGCTGCTGCCAACGAAGCGTCGCCGCTCCACAGAAGTTTTACAGGAGCAATGGGTACAGGCGCTCACCAGCGCCGATGGCACCTTCACCGCGCCCGTCGAAGTCGTCAAGAAGTTCTCGGGAGAACTACATGGCTGGCTCGGCCAGCTGCGCCCGATCGAGGTGGGCGCGCCCTTCCGCACCTGCTTCCGCCTTGATCCGCCCGAGGGCGAAGATGAGCAGACGACGGGGTGGCATATCGGCTTCTACCTGCAGGCCAACGACGATCGCAGCCTGATCGTGCCCGCCGAAAAGGTCTGGACCGAGCGTTCCAGCACGCTCACCTTTCTCAAGCGCAAGTTCGAGAATCCCCAGGAGCGTCTGCTAGCGGATCTCGGCAAGGCGTCGCGCCTGTTTCCTGCGATCGAAGAGAGCCTGAAGGCCGCCCATCCGCAGCAGCTCGAATTGAGCACTGAGCAGGCATACGCGTTCCTGCGCGAGTCGGCTCCCCTGCTGGAACAGAGCGGCTTCGGCATCCTCGTTCCACCCTGGTGGCAGAAGCCCACCGCGAAGGTCGGCGTCAAATTGAAGGTCAAGCCGAGGGTCGGCGCGGCGGCAAACGCCGGCCTGATGGGCCTGAATAGCATCGTAGACTACAACTGGCAGGTCGCCATCGGCGGGACCACGCTCTCCGCCAGGGAGTTCGAGAATCTGGTCAACCTGAAGCAGCCGCTGATCAAAGTGCGCGGCCAGTGGGTCGAGCTGCGCCCGGAGCAGATCGAGGCCGCCATCGCCTTCTTCAAGAAGAAGCGCGCCAGCAAGGATATGTCGCTCGGCGAGGCGCTACGCATCGGCCTGGGCCAGGGCACCGCCGAGATGGGCCTGCCCGTGCTGGATATCGAGGCGGAGGGCTGGATCAAAGAAGCACTGAGCCGGCTCTCCCAGAATGTGTCTCTTACCAATATCGAAGTCCCCGCGACGTTTCAGGGGAAACTGAGACCATATCAGTTGAAGGGCGTTTCGTGGCTGGCGTTTTTGAAGGAGTTCGGGTTTGGAGCGTGTCTGGCAGATAGCATGGGACTGGGAAAATGCCTGGCGGCTGATTCCAATATTGTTGTCAATGGAAACCTGCAAACAGCTGAAGGTATCTGGAACAGTCATGCTGGTGAAACGGCGTTTGACGGTGAAGGATATTGGGTTGAGCCTTCCGGGCAATTGCTCGTTAATGCTATTGATGAGACTACAGGAAAAATTGTACAGGCCCCTATCAAGCATTTATATCGTCAGCAAGTTTCTACACATCTACGAAAAGTTCAGCTAGAAGATGGAAACAGTATAACAATCACCTATCCACACAAACTGCTCACGGATAAGGGTTGGACAAATGATCTACATGTTGGTGATTATGTTTGTGTTCCTGCCAGACTTCTATGGGGAGGGCAACCGGAAGATCCTGATCTTGTAAAGTTCCTTGCCTGGCAAATTGCCGAGGGATACGAGGGAACCTCAAGCCAGCTTCATATTACCCAGAAAAATACCGCTATTCTGGAAGAATTGCATATGTGCCTATATCGCCTCGAAGAGAGGTACAAAATCAAGATTAATTCACCTTCTATCGGTAATCCTCTGAATAAAGCTGCTTATCTAAGATTAACAAGCGTTGGATATAAGCGCTTTCTAGAAGATAAAGGTTATAAGTGGGGGTATTTATCACGAAATAAGTGTATTCCTGATTTCATCATGCAATCCGATTTGAATAGTGTACGTATCTTTTTGCAAAACTTTTTCGAGGCCGAAGCTTCTGTTGTTGCAAGTATGCGGAGTATCGAGATTAGTACTGCTTCACCTATAATAATCCAGCAAATTTCTTATATGCTCCGTCGCTTTGGTATCTGGATGCGCATATCCATAAAGCAGAAGCGAGCAACAAATGGTACAAGAATTGATCGTCCTTATCAGATAGGTGTCCTTGGGGGAAATGCTGCCAGGAAGTTCTGTCAGGAGATAGGTTTTGCCGGTATTGAGAAACAGAAGAAGCTAGAGAAAATCTGTGAATTCATAAGTAATACTAATGTTGAAGGTATTCCAGCATCAGAGATCGTGGCATTGACCCTTGCTTCTACTAAGATCCCTATGGCCCATTTTGATGTGAAGAGTGTCTATTGCAATGGCACACAACAGTTTTCGGGAGACAGTCTTAGACGAGTTGTTTCAGCAATGGATAGGATCTTAATTGGCGAAACAGAGCACCTGTATCGGGCGCTTTATTCTGAATATACGACGAAGTGGACTGCACAAACGCTAGCAGCTTATGCGCGGTTAGATAAGCAACAACTTTCAGAAACTCGAAATCATTTGCAACATCTACTTGACCAAGAGGTGTTCTATTGTCGAATTAAATCCATAGAGGATGTTCCGTATGATGGTTGGGTGTACGATTTTGAGGTTGAAAACCATCATAACTTTGTGGCGAATGGTATTCTTTGTCATAATACGATACAACTCATCACATTGTTATTGCACGAGCGTGAAAAGCGAACAGCTCCTGAAATGTTACCCGGTCCCACGCTGCTCATCTGTCCCATGTCCATCGTCGGCAACTGGCACAAGGAACTGCAGCGGTTCGCGCCCTCGCTCGATGTGATGATCCACTATGGGCCGGAGCGCCTCTCCGACGAGGCGTTCGCGGAGGAGGCCAGGAGGCACGCGGTGGTGATCACAACCTATGTACTGGCCCTGCGCGACAAGGAGCACCTGAGCGTGGTGGATTGGGAGAACATCGTCATCGACGAGGCGCAGAACATTAAGAACGAGACCGCCAAGCAGACGCAGGCCATCAAGCAGTTGCAGGGCAAGTACAAGATCGCGCTGACGGGAACGCCCGTGGAGAACCGCCTCTCCGAACTGTGGTCAATCATGGAGTTCCTCAATCCCGGCTACCTGGGCACGGGGACAGATTTCCGCCAGAGCTTCGCCATCCCCATTGAGCGCTATCACAACGCTGAGCGCTCGCAGACGCTGAAGAAACTGGTGCAGCCGTTTATGTTGCGCCGCCTGAAGACCGATAAGACGATTATCCAGGACCTGCCCGACAAGATGGAGATGAACGTCTTCTGCAACCTGACGCAGGAGCAGGCGTCGCTCTACGAAGCGGTGGTCAAGGATATGATGGAGAAGATCGAGCAGTCCGACGGCATAGAGCGGCGCGGCTTGATCCTCGCGGCATTGATGAAGCTGAAGCAGGTCTGCAATCATCCCGCGCACTTCCTCAGCGACCGTAGTAGCCTCGCGCGCCGTTCTGGCAAGCTGGCGCGCCTGGAGGAGATGGTGGAGGAGGTGCTGGAGGGCGGCGAGAAGGCACTGATCTTTACGCAGTTCGCCGAGATGGGCGACCTCCTGCAGCAGTACCTTGAGGAACGTTTCGGCTGCGAGGTATTGTTTCTGCATGGTAGCACACCCAAGAAGCAGCGTGATATGATGGTACAGCGCTTCCAGGAAGAGCAACGTGGAGCGCCGCTGTTTATTCTTTCGCTCAAAGCAGGCGGCGTTGGCTTGAACCTGACCGCTGCCAACCACGTCTTCCATTTTGATCGCTGGTGGAATCCGGCGGTAGAGAACCAGGCGACGGATAGGGCATTTCGCATCGGGCAAAAGAAGAACGTGCAGGTGCATAAGTTCGTCTGTGTGGGCACACTGGAGGAGCGCATCGACCAGATGATCGAGCAGAAAAAAGAACTGGCCGAGAGTATTGTGGGCAGCGGCGAAAACTGGCTGACCGAGATGTCGACGGAACAACTGAAGTCGCTGTTCAGGTTGAGCCGGGAGGCCGTAGGGGAGTAAGACATGGGACGCTGGCGCGATTACGAATGGAATTACTACTCAGAGAGCCGTCCGCGCAAGGTCACGGGTGGCATTAAGACGAAAAGCGAGCGCGGTGAGATCGGCGCGACGTGGTGGTCGAAGCGCTGGGTGCGTGCCCTGGAGTCCCTGGGCATGGGCACGCGACTGACTCGTGGCCGCTCGTATGCTCGCCAGGGGCAGGTGCTCGCGATCGACATCGAGGCAGGCGCCGTCAAGGCAAAAGTGCAGGGCTCGATGCCAAAGCCGTACAAGATCACGATCCGGTTGCGACCCCTCTCCGATCAGGATTGGGAGCAAGTAACCGACGTCATGGCTTCTCAGGCCATCTTTGCCGCCCGGCTGCTGGCTGGTGAGATGCCTGGCAGCATCGAAGAAGCCTTTGGCGCCGTCAACCTCGCGCTCTTCCCCAGTACGCAGGACGATCTAGAGACCGATTGCTCCTGCCCGGACTGGGCCAATCCCTGCAAGCATATTGCCGCCGTCTACTATATTCTGGCTGAGCGCTTCGATGAAGATCCTTTTCTTATCTTCAGGCTGCGCGGTCGTACGAAAGAGCAGATCATCACCGCACTGAGGGCGAAACGTGTCGAAACGCTGCCTGCCGAGGACGCGGCGGCGACCCCTGGCGCTGGAGCCGGCGACGCGGAGGAGATCGTTCCACGCCTCGAAGAGGCGCCTGGTAGCTTCTGGTTGGCCGGTGAGGCGCTGGATAATTTCGCCGTCAATCCACACGATCCCTCGGTTAACAAAGCCGTCCTTAAAAGGCTGGGTGACGCGCCCTTCTCGATCGCCGGTCAAAACCTCACAGCGCTGCTGGCGAGGGCCTATGATGAGGTTGAAACGGTAGCCCTGCGTAAAGCGGGTGAGGACGACGAAAAGGGCGAATTATAAATTGTGACGTAGTTCACAGCCTGTTTATGATCCTTATCGCATAATAAATAGTAGAGGGGAATAGGACATCATTTGTGATCATTGCTGGCGTAACTTCTCCTCCTATCGAGACAAAATAGTCGTTTGATACATTAGTACCGGTAGAGGGGCTGTGCTCAGCAACTCTACTCGATAATGGAGTTACATGAACGCTGTAGAAGACGAGCCGAGGCTCACTTTGGAGGCCTGTCAGGGATCGGTCGAAGCGTTTGAGGCTCTAGTAACGTATTATGAGCCACGTATCAGGCGTATGCTCTACGGATTGACCAATGACGTGCAATTGACGCAGGATCTCTGTCAGGAGACGTTTCTGTCGGCGTATCGCGCGCTGCCGCGTATGAATGGCGAGGAACTGCGCTTTGCTCCCTGGCTCTACCGTATCGCGCTGAACCAGGTACGCAGCGAATGGCGGCGGCGCAAGCATGTGACGGTAGTCTCGTTTTCACTGCCCCTGGGCAGCGGGGATGAAGCCTTCGATGAGCCGGGCGAGGACTATCTGGTCAGTGAAGAGCAGTTCGAAGAACGTGTAGTGGAGCGTGATATCGTGCAACGTGTGCTGGCCAGACTTCCGCCGACCTCTGCACTCTGCCTGTTGCTAGATGCAGAGGGCTTCTCGTACAAAGAGATAGCCGAGACGTTACAGGAGTCCCTTGCCGCTATACGCAGCCGTTTATCGCGCGCCCGGCAGGCTTTTCAACGTATTTACAACAGTCTCGATCAGGAAGGATGACGATGAAGGAGGGAACTCCAGACGCTCACGGTAGTGAACTTCCTCCATGTTCACTCAGTGCTCGCTGTGTGCGCCTGGTAGATGAACTGGATGAAGACAGGACGGTCGTGTGGAATGATCCGTTGCTGTTTGTAGAGGATACACGGGATAGACGACTGCTGGAGCAGTTGCGTATCCATGTAGCCACTTGTCCAACATGTAGGGCGAGGCTTGCGCAGGAGCGCGTCATGCGTTCTCGACAACGCCAGGTGCTGCGCCAGGCGCTTACGGAGGGCGAACAGGAGGTCCCCGCGACAACGGCGAGGATTTTGCAGGCCCTCAAGTGCGAAGAGCGGGGGCAACAAAAAGCGCCTGGACGTTCGCAAGGTTACGTCTCGCCGGTAGAGATCGGCATGGTCTCCGTTCAACCTGCGACAAGGCACCCGACTCTGTGGCATTCCCTGTTGCGCAATGTACTGGCCCTGGTGGCTGTCCTGGCCATTATCCTGGCCTCCACAAGTCTATTCAGTCGTATGCTGCCATTCCGTCTTGCAGCGGGGAGCGCGGCGGGCGGCGCTGCGAGCATGCAAGCGACGACTCACGCGTCCCTCTTATTCGCTTCAACGTGGTCTTCCGTCGTCATGGCTACGCTGCACGATGGGCAGGAGCTGATCACCAACACAGATCCTATCAGCGGAAAGAGCGCTATGCTGGCCTCCTCAAGCTATCCTACAGACACGGATATCGATGGCGTCTCGCACGATGGCTACAAGGTGCTCTATCGCGTGTTCGATGGTAGCAGTACGCGCTATTACATTCAGCCATCAAGCATGAACGCCGCGCTCTATACGCTGAATGGCAGAGGGAGCCGGGCTATCTGGAGTACGGACGATCACTATATATTTATCGGCACTGCTGAAGGCGTCGAAAAGGTGGATGTGAATAGCCATAGCGCGGCGCTTGTGCTCTCTACGCTCAAAAATCCCGATCTGCGCTTCTATCGCGATGGCTATCTGTATTTCGTGCAGGGTGAGGACACTGGCGCGTCGATGGTACTCAGTCGTGTGAATCTGGCCAATGGGAGTGTGCACCCCATCACCGTCGGGTCCTGTACGCTGAGCTATGGTTTCTGGCTCAGTCCAGGTGGCACCACAGTATATTACCACTGTAAAGATCACCCCGATCTTTACGCCGTCGATAGCGATGGCACTCATACTCGTTCGTTGCGCCTGCATAGCGGCGATGCGATCGGGTACGCCGCTCAGGGAGAGCTGCTGACATTGCTGAAGACGGGTGCTACCTATCAAATAATAGAACTTGGCGTCGATACACAGCACGATCAGGTAGTGTTTCCCGATGTAGCTCCTGGCGCTGTGGAGATCACGGCTGACGATATTGCGGTGATGCCCTACGGCCAGTCGCTTGTCGCGCTGGCGCGCTATGCCGATGGGAGCAGCAAGATCTGGTACGACGACCTGGTTGCCAACACGCAACATACCGTAAAGGCGTATATCGATGCAGAGAACACGGCGCGCGTGCAGTTCGGCGGTTGGAGCAAGCTACAGGTCTCTTAAAAGGTGTATTCTTCTGGTGTTCGCTCTCTCCATATTCTAACCCTGGTAATGCCTGCCTTGTGTAGAAGCGCTTCGGTCTGTGTGTGTGCCTGCGCGATCTGCTTCGGATTGTGGGCGTCCGAGCCGACGCTGATTGGCGTATGATGCAGAACACAGGCGCGCGCGAGTCGTTCTACCATGTCGGGATAGTGGAGTACGTCGTATCCGTTGATCTCCAGCGCAACATCCTGGCGCGTGGCATCCGCCGCCAACTGCTCAAGTTCCTGGTCCAGTGTGGGTGGAAGATATGGGTTGGTCGTGCGCAGGCGTACCGGGTGGCTGATCAGGCTAAACGCTCCGCTCTGTACGGCCGCGCGCAACAACTGGTAGTAGCGCAGCCAGAGCGCCTCGCCTTCTTCACGCGAGCGCTCGCCATCCTGCTCAAACTGCTGCCCGTCTATCTCGTGAACGGAGCCGATCAGAAAGTCCCAGTTGTAATCCTGCAACGGTGCTTGAATCTGTTTGTTCTTCTCCGGCACAAAATCGACCTCTAATCCCAGGCGTACATCCAGCGAGGCATCGTGGGCGGCGGTCTGCACCGCCTCGATGTATTGCGGAATGGTCAGCATCGGTCCTTCCAGCGGCATGTGTTCCAGCGGGGCGCGCGCCTCGCTCATCTGAAAAACGTGCTCCGAAAGGCCGAGAACGCGCAGGCCGCGCATCCGTGCAGTCTGCGCCATCTGCCGCGCCGAACTGCGTACGACATGACTGTGAAAATCGGTGTCAGGCATCATATGCTATCGCTTCCCTGCGTTCTGCTCTTCTAACTGGACCAGTTCATCCTCGACCCAGTTCATGTCTATGGTAGCATGGCAGTCCACAAAGATGCGCCGGGCCTCGTGCAGGTAGTCAAGACCCCTGGCATGAGCCTCTCGTTCGGCAGGAGATGGCTTGTCGCGTTGCATCAGCGTAGTCCCGAAGTAGTGCAGCGTTCTGGCGTAGTCAAGGCGGAGTTCGCGCTCACGAAATACGTCAATGGCTTGCTCGAAATAGTGGTCTGCCTGCCCGTAGCATTTTTTTGTTGCCTGAATGAGTCCCAATAGCCGATAGATGCGCCCGGTTATGCTCGTTATCTCGTATTCCTGCGCTTCCTTGAGGGTCTGCAGTGCGATAGTCTGGGCGGTCTCCAGGTCGTCAAGGAAAAAATAGATGCTCGCCAGCAGATATCTGCCATCGATGATAATCTCTACCTCCAACTCCTCAAAAGCGATAGCGCGTTGAATTGCAGCCCTGGCGCGCAGGAGGAGGCGTTTATAGCTCTTTCCCTGCGTTTTATGCCTTTTATTATAAGAGAAGGGAGAGCTCTTGCCAGCCAGCAGGGCTTCGGTGATGCGCAGGTTGCCCACGCCAACCAGCGCATAGCGGACGCAACGCAGACTTTTTATCGCGCGACCTATGTTGATGGCGCGCAGGAGAGAGCCTCTGGCGTCTTCAAGTTTGCCGAGATCTTGCTGTACCTTTGCCAGTTCGACGCTGCACCAGCTAATTCCTTCGCGATCGTTGATCCGCTCCGCCAGGGTTATGCTGCGCTTAAACCACTCCTCAGACTCAAGCAGATCGCCCGAGCGCTGGGCTACATCTCCCAGGTTGCCCATCGAGGTAGTCATGCTGGGAAGGTCGCCGATGCGTTCCGCCAGCTCCAAAGAACGCCGCAGATAGGTGCGCGCGGCAGATTGTTCACTTTTCACGCTATAGGCCGCGCCGAGATTGTTGCAGACGCGTGTCATATCCGAGACCAGTTCGCTCTGCTCGTAGATCGCGAGCGCAATATGCATATGTCTCAGGCCATCATTGAGTGAACCAGCGCTGGCCGCGATAATACCAAGCTGTTCATGGGCATTACCAATATCGAGCGGATCACCTGCCAGCGTGCGTTCCGTGCGTGTCTGAAGCCCCTTGCCTGCCCGCGGTTGGGCCACGTGTAAAGCCGGAGCATCCGCTTCTCTATCGGCAAGTGCGCTATATCGTGTCTGATGAGGGGGAGTTCCAGATTGCACGACGCGTTCAAGCACTATCAGGGCGTCTTGTACGTAGCGGCGCGCTTCTTGATAGTTCCCGTCAAAGCGCAGCAGGGCGCCATATTGTATCTGCAGACAGGCCCATGCCGTGCCCGTTGTGATGCCGGCTTTTTGCATGACCTCTCTTCCATGTTGATTGCACTCGTAAGCGTGCGCGTATTCTCCGATCATGCTCCACACGTAACCAATATCGCGCCAGAGCAGGGCCTGAATCTGGGCTTCCTGCTGCTTATCCTGCTCCAGAGTGGCGAGGTGCTGTTGAAAGCCCTCGCTGGTCCGCAGATCGAGAACGCATTCGTACAGGTAACGCGCATCCTCATAATTTCCCTGCACCCTGCTACATTCGGCAACGCGTTCGAGCAGTCGGCAGACGTGCAGGAGCGTTGTGAAAGAGAGCTGCGAGATGATTGGGGGCGTGATGAGGCGGATGGAGGCATGTATGTCGATGCCTTCTGACATCTGCAATGGCTTGCCTAGAATCGCCTGGATGGTCTGTAGATAATACTGTTGCGCCTCCGAATAGGCGGCGATAGAATACGCCTGGTTGCCGGCGAGCTCTGCATAATGCGCCATGCCTGCAGGATTGCCGCCGCCTTTGCTGAGATGGTAGACGATCGCCGCCGCCACCTTCTCCTGTGGAGACGAGCCGTTCGCGATTTTGATAGCTTCGGCGGCTTTCCGATGAAACTGTGCGCGCCGGGCCGCCGATAGGCGTTCGTAGAGGTGGCTGATGATGAGTGGATGCCAGAAATGATAGATGATGTGCGTGCCCGTGCCTGCTTCGGTCAGCAAGCCGGCGTATAGCGCTTCGTCGAGCAGATCGAGGATGGTGTCCTCCGAGTGTTCGTTGGTCATCGGCAGCAACTGGTTCAGTTCGAAGGAGCCGCCGAGTACCGCCGCTCTACTCAGCAACGCCTGGCAGCCACTACTCAAGCGGCCCAGGCGGCGCTCAAGGACGGCGGCGATGGCTTCGGGTAGTAAACGATCGGGCCGAGGTGCTTCATGCCCCACGGTGGTAACAGGCGAATGAGCAAGCGTTCCCACTGGCTGAGCAACAGCTATGGGCGTGAGCTGATCTTCCTCGGTGGCCCCTATGTAGCGCGCCAGCTCTTCGGCAAAGAAAGGATTCCCCGCCGCCTGCGTCTGAATGCTCTGAACGGCGTCCTGTGGCAGGTGGGAGACGAGCGTGCCGATCTGCGACAGTGTGAGCGGCTGCACAGCAAGGGCAGCGATGGCCTGCTCACGCTGCAGATCGGCGATGAGCGTGCGCAATTTATGCTGTGGCGGCAGTTCCGCATCTCGACAGGTTGCCAACAGCAGCACGCGCTGGCCCTGTAGATGGTGGGTAAGGTAGGTGAGCAGCTCGATACTACTGTCATCGGCCCAGTGCAGGTCGTCGAGGATCAGGAGCAAGGGATTGATGGTGCTCAATGCATCGAGCAGTCCAAGCGTTACCTCCCACAGGTGCAGGCGCTCCTGTTCATGTGGCTGGGGGATCGCTGAGCGGACCGTGACTGGCGTCGGTGAGACCAGCTCTGGCAGGAGCGGGCTGAGCCGCTCTAATTTGAAGGGGGCTACATGCGTGGGCGTGCCCATCGTATGCACAAGCTCCTCTAGCGTTTTTGTACCCTGTAGCAATGTGCGTAGCAGGTCTGTCCAGGGCCGATAGGGGATCGTACCCTCCTGCTCGTATGATCGACTCCACGCCACGGCCCAGTCGCGCGTATATGCTTCAAGGCTCAGCTCCTCGGCGAGGCGTGTCTTGCCGATGCCGGGCTCTCCAATGAGGAGCAGCAGGTGTGGTTGTTGTGCCCTGGATGAGGTCGCCGGAGCGCGTAGGGAAGCGGGCGTATTGCTATCTTCACGTCCATTGTGATATGGCACGGCTTCCAGGGTGAGCATCACCTGGCGCAGGGTCGCCAACTCCTGGTGACGTCCAATCAATGGACTCTGGTTGAGGCGTCCCAGGTGCAGGGCGGGACGTGAGAAGGCTGCTTCGGGAGCTACTAGAGGAGAAGGAGGTTGAGGCAGAATGGGATGTGTCTCTTTGCTCTTCGCGTTGCCGGACTGTACGCGTGGTGCCGGTGCTGATGGCACTCTGCCCTGCCGGAGCTCCTCGAAAAGTTTGCGCGTCTCCGGCAATGGATCGCTTTCGTAATCACGCTCGAGCATAGCAACGTGCTGGCGGTAGACCTGGAGGGCCTCGCCGCGTCGATCGAGATGGGTGAGGAGGATCATCAGACGTTGTAGCGCTGTCTCGTTGGTCGGTTCAGCCGTGCGCAGTCGATCCAGCGGCTCAATCGCGCTGGCCAGGGCGCCCCGTTCGGCGCGCAGGTTCGCGAGGTCCAGCAGGAGCCCGATCCAGGCGCGCTGTAGGGCATCGCGGCGCGGCGCGGCCCATTCCGAATAGAGTTCCTCTAAGAGATAGCTGCCTCTGTAGAGCGCCGCCGCCTCTTCCAGCAGGCGTTCAGTTTCATCGGGGTCGGAGCAATTGTTGGCCTCTTTCAGTAAGCCCTCGAACGCCTCTGCATCTACCCAGATCTGTGTACTACTGGCAATCTCCAGTATATCGCGTTCGAGGCGCAGCATACGCGATGTGGCGGGGCGCGAGATCTCCGGTTCGAGGATCTGGCGCAGCTCGTGGACTGCCCCATTCAAGCGGTTGGCGGCGATATCGATATCAAGATCGGGCCAGAGAAGCTCCATGACCTGCTCCCGGCTCAATCGGCGCCCCGGACTGCTCAGGAGACAGCCCAGCAGGGCGCGGGCGCGGCGCCGGTGCCAGATGCGGCTATCGAGCGCGCTCCATTCATTGCCATTTTTACGCTCGACACAGAATTGACCAAGTAAATAAAGGCGCAGGATCGGGGAAGGAAGCTCTTGTGTTGCTATACCGGAGAGAGGCGCGCGTGCGCCGTCTTCGCCCTGAGATTGCTGCGCGACGTCTGCGGGCAGGTGCGAGCCGATATACTTACTAATTGTACGTCCTTTTTCGCTCCAATATGCGTACCAGTACGGCCCATGTCCATCGCCTTCCCGGCACTTGCGGCAGCGCTGTTTCCCGCAGCGCGTGTACTGTTGGCGATAAGTGACTTTACTATTCATGCTGTGTTGCCTGTCTGCTCTGGGTGCGACTATATCTGAGAAGCTGCCCTACTCAAATAAAGAGCCGACTGTAACTATGCTAGTTGTCATTATAACCTACGTTCATGGACATAACAACTACGTAGCCCGTCTTCTCTATAGCAATGATGAAACCGACCTAAAGGATGCTTGACACATATTGTTAGTACTCTTTGCAAAAAAGCTTGCCCCAGCTAACAGAACTGGGTAATATTCCTGGGAGGGGATTTTCGTGTTTTCGCAGAGAGGCACCCGCGTCGTCTCCTGCTTTTTAGAGGAGCACTTATGCCTAAACAGCGATACCAGCGAAAGGCACCGACGCATGATTGGGAACAGATTCGTCCCTTGCTCAAAGACCCCGCACAAATCACGGAGGCAAGGAACCGGAAAGGCACGAGGCATCCCGCTCAAGCGCTGGCCAGACCGAGAGACGTGGCAAAAGATGAACTGGGTCCCGGAACTCACAGTGAAATACAACCCGAAACTGACAGGGTAGGTCAGGCAGAAAAGAGACGTTAGGGTTTAGGTGAACCAGCCATTGACGTCTAAGTCGCGACCCGATGCAATACGCGGCTGATACTGCTCGGCAAAGAGGTGCGCGACCAATTCGCGCCGACTGCGCACACCGACTTTCTCGAAAATCGCCTTGAGGTGGTCTTGCACGGTGTTGGACGAGATATGAAACGCCTCGGAAATCTCGGCCGTCGACAACCCGCGCACAACGCTTTGCATGATCTCGCTCTCGCGTTGGGAGAGATCGTAAGCCTGCACGATCAGTGGGGCCACCTCCGTTGGCCGGGCCGCCTCAAAGATCACGGCGATTTGCCCCTGGATACTCTGACCAGACAGTCGCGAGGCGTGCAGCACCAGCCAGTGACCGGTAACCGTGCGCAGGCGAACCCTCGGCATCAAATCGGGCTGCGCAGTAATGTTCCGCTCTAGCGCTTGCAAACGGGCTACTACGGCAGAGACGGCAGATGGTAGGGCCTGCTTGCGCGGCCAGTCCGCTTCTCCCACCTCTGCGAGCCAGCGCTCAGCTGCCGGGGTGGTCGCCACCACCGTTAGATCATCGGCCAGCAGTAGCAAGCCCGGCTCCTCTGGGACCGTAGGTCCCGTCGTGCTCCCAAGCAGCAGGGCTTTGCGCAACCCTTCGGCAAAGTGCGGCGTGAGCCGAGCAAGGTAGGCCGCCTCGGTGAGCGTAAAATGGGAGCTGGATTGGTCACGGGACATGCACATGAAGCCCCAGCAGGAATCGCCGGTGATGAGCACTGCACGCAGTTCGTCTCCAAGGGCCAGCGGAGCCAGGATCTCACGATAGCGCCGGCTTTGCTCAAATTCACCCCGGGTTGCCTGCACCAGATTCACAACTGGCGTATTGCTTCTGGCCATCCAGACGCACTTGTTCACGTCATCCTGCGAGAATTCATTCTCGACGAGCTGGGGCATAGCGTGCTGGATGGGATCGTCAAGCACTGCCCCCGTGAAGAGTAGCGTCGCCGGATCAATGGTGCAGAAGCCGGAAAGATCGATGGGGATAACGGTTCTCAACCGCTTCATGATTTCGATCCGCAGCGTACGGGAGTCGAGTCCAGCATGACAGAGCCTGATCAGCTCACCTCTGATTCGTTCTGCTTTTTGCTGCTGCATGGCGCTTCTCCTGCTTTGGTCTTTAGGGTTGATCACGGCTTTCTCCCCACACTCATTATACACGCTGTACAGGTGCAAAACCATCCCAGAAATCTGGGATTGTCTCCACAGTATGCTTACGGTATGCTTGCAGCAGACACGTTCGTTCAACAGATCTGGAGAAAAAGGAAAGGAGGACTTGCTATGTTAGGCGAAGAGAACAAGGCGTTGGCGCGACTTTTTAGCGAGGAGTTCTGGAACAAAGGGAACATGGCGGCGGTGGACGAGCTGATGGCTGCCAACGCGAAGATATTTCTCCCTGGAAAAGGGCAAGTTGGTCTCAATGACTTGAAAGCCTTCGCAGTCAGCTTGCGAGGCGCGTTCCCCGACTGGCATGCCACGACCGACGAAATGGTGGCTGAAGAGAAGAGGGTTGCCGAGCGATGGACGGGGCGGGGCACCCACCGGGGAAAGTTTCAGGGGATTGCGCCGACCGGGAGACAGGTAACGGTGCCAGGTACCGTGTTCTATCGCTTCGCTTCCGGAAAGATCGCGGAGTTCCACGGACAATTTGATGGGTTAACACTGATGCAACAGCTTGGTGTGATGTGATATCGGCATATTGCCTGGACGCGCGCTTGCTGGAAGGCGTTAGAGCCGTTTGCCAGTAGTGGCGTCTACGTCAACTTCCTGGGCCAAGAGGGAGAGGGACGGGTGCGAGCCGCCTACGGGGTCAACTACGAGCGGCTGGTGGCCCTCAAGAACACGTATGACCCGAGCAATTTCTTTCATCTCAACCAGAATATCAAGCCCGCCTGACCGGCAAGGGTCACATTCTCGAGTTTATCGGAGAGTCCTACCGTTTCAGACAACGCCTCCGACAGGAAGAACAGCAAGGCCAAACAGAGCAGGCAGAAACAGGTTAATTGGCTTGTCTTACGAACCTCAGACGTTGAGAGAACACGAGGGGGATGATGGTATCCCCGCAAGGTTGGAGCTTGGCCCTTACTCGCTCTCTTCTCACGTCTGTCCATGAAGAAAGATCTCTCTATGTCAAGCCTTTTTGAGACCAATTTGGGAAAGGCAGAAAAATCTAGAGGAAGGAGGGGAGAACCATGGTAGCAATTGAGCACAAGAAAGTCAACCACGCCATAGGC
>Ga0137365_10001361_pt1 | contig 18831 bp, 20 predicted proteins | sample SagtaG_9_FD_104799 | JGI IMG/M metagenome (GOLD analysis project Ga0137365, IMG submission 104799) | Vadose zone soil microbial communities from Sagehorn Ranch, Mendocino, California, USA - Sage1_L_40_16 metaG | ecosystem: Environmental > Terrestrial > Soil > Vadose zone | place: USA...
CCGGCTTGCGCAAACGTTTGCTTACCATACCAGCCGCTATTTTCACTGTCAAACCGTCTACTCCTGCATCAGCGCCGCGGGCGCCCGCTCCACGTCGGCCCCGACCACAGTCGATCCGCGAACGACCAGCTCCGGCTGGAAGACGACCTGGCGCGCCGGCCGCTGACCGCTTTCGATCTGATCGAGCAGCAGCCGGGTGGCCATAATTCCGAACTCGTGCGCCGGGACATGGACCGTGGTCAATCCGGGGATCACCCGACCGGCCAGAGGAATGTCGTTGTAGCCGACCACCGCCAGGTCATCGGGAATGCGTAGGCCGAGCCGACGGGCGACGCTGTGGGCGCCCACCGCGGCCATGTCGTTGACCGCGAAGATCGCAGTGGGCCGGTCCCGCATCGACAGCAAACGCTCGGTGCCGCGGGCGCCGCCGTCCTCGACATAGCCCGACTCGACGACCAGCTCCGGGTCCGCTTTGACGCCCGCCTCGGCGAGGGCGGCCAGGTAGCCGCGCCGGCGAAGGACGCCGGTGCTGACCGTCGGCTGCCCGGCGAGATGCGCGATGCGCCGGTGCCCCAGGCCGTAGAGGTGCTGGGTGGCGACCTTCGCGCCCATGACGTCATCCGAGCCGACGAAGGGATCGAGGCCGTCGTCGCTGAACCGGTTGACGAGCACGTGGGGGATGCGTTGCTGACGCAGCCAGCGAACGGACGGATCGCGCAGAAAGGTACTGGCCAGGATCACGCCGTCGACCCGCCGCGCGGCCAGGCTCGCCAGGTGTGAGCGTTGCCGGTCCGGGCTGCCGTCCGTGTTGCAGAGCACGACATTGTAGCCGCGCGGCGAGGCGCCGTCTTCCACTCCGCGAAAGAGGGCGGCGAACAGGGGATTGGTCACGTCCGGGATGACCACCGCCAGCGCCAGCGTCTGCTGCAGCTTGAGGCCGCGGGCGACCCCGTTCGGCCGGTATTCAGTTTCGCGCAGCAGCGTCTCGATCCGCTGCCGGGTGGTCGGTGCAATCCGAAGCGAGGGGTCGTTGTTGGCGACCCGCGAGATGGTCGACGGGTGCACCCGGGCGCGGACGGCCAGCTGCTTCAATGTGACCGGCACATATGTCTCCTCATTGACAATCGTTTGACCTCGTGCCTAACATAGGACAATCGTTTGTTCAGCGCAAGGAACAAACGACATCAACGAACCGGGACGAACCGACAGGGAGGGAGCATGCGTAAGGCACTCGTTGCGATCGTCGGCCTCGCCCTCGCGCTCACGGCGTGTGGCAACACCCCCAGCACCCAGTCGGCGCTGCCGAGCGGGCCGATCGTCATCGGCGTCTCGCAAGCGCTCACCGGTGACAAGTCCGACCCGGGTACCGCCATCAACCAGGGATATGCGGTCTGGGCCAAACAAGTCAATGACGCCGGCGGATTGCTCGGGCATCAGGTGGAGCTCAAGGTCTACGACAATCAGAGCCTGGCGGATACCGCCGTCAGCCAGTATGAACGCCTGGTCACGGTCGACAAGGTGAACCTCCTCTTTGGACCCTTCTCGAGCGCACTCACCATTCCAACGTCGGCCGTCGCCGAGAAGTACAAGATGGCCTTCGTCGAGGGCGCTGGCGGTGCGCCAAAGGTCTTCGAGCGCAAGTTCAAGTACATCTTCTTCGTCCAGCCTGCCGTCGCTCAGAAGCAGGCCGATCCCTTCGTTGACTTTATTCTCAAGCTCCCCGCCGACCAGCGCCCAAAGAGTGCTGCTTATCCGCAGCAGGACGACCCCTTCGTCAGCGCCACGGAAGACGGCGCACAGGCACGGCTTGAGGCGGCCGGAATCAAGACCGCGTACAAGCAGGTCTATCCACCGACCCAGACCGACTTCGCCTCGATCGCGGCGGCAGTGAGTCATTCTGGGGCGGACATCGTGCTGGGCGGGACCATTTTCGATGACGCCGTCGGTCAAGTTCAGGCGTTTTCCGCGGCACACTACCAGCCCAAGGCGGTCTATTTCACGTCGGGGCCCAGCACCACTGGAGCCTTCAAGCAGGCGCTGAAGGACAAAGTCAATGGGATCACGACCGGTGACGGCTGGGTGCAAAACTCGACAGAGCCCGGCAACCCAAAGTTCGTCGCCGATTATCTGAAGATGTTTCCTAACAGCGACAACCTGGTCCCAGGAGAAGCGGCGGAGGGCTACTCCGTCGGGCAGGTCATGGAAGCGGCGGTGAAGGCGACCCAATCCGTGGACAATGCGAAGATCGCCGACTGGCTGCATTCGCATAAGGTCTCTACGGTGCAGGGTGAGATCGGATGGGATGCGCTGGGCCGGCCGAACGGGAGCTTCCTGCTGGAGCAGTGGCAAAGCGGTGTCCTCCACGTGGTCGCGCCGAAGAGCGATCCGAACAAAGACGCGGATCCCGTCTATCCGAAGCCAACCTGGTAACGGCCGGGCGCTCGCTGGATGAGCCCCGGCCTCCTCGCCCAGAGCCTGGTCCTCGGCGTCCTGACCGGCGGAATGTATGCGCTGATGGCCGCCGGGCTCAGCTTGATCTTTGGCGTGATGCGGGTGATCAACATCGCCCACGCTGCCATGATCGTGATGGGCGCCTACCTCTCCTTGACCCTGTTTCTGCACCTGGGCATCGATCCGCTGGTCTCGATGCTCTTGCTGATCCCGATCTTCTTCGGGCTTGGTGCGCTGGTTCAGTGGGGAGTCGTCAACCGGCTGGCCGAGCGCGATATCACGCTGACGGTGTTGATGACCTTCGGCTTCGCCATCATTCTCGAGGGATTGCAGGGAGCGATCTGGACGTCGTCATACCAGGGGATCAAGACCGGGTACTCGCTGGAGAGCTTCCCGGTGTGGGGACTCTACATTCCGATCGTCCGGCTGATCGCCGCTAGCGTCTCCCTGGTCCTGCTGGCGGGGCTGTATTCCCTCCTGACCTTTACCAACCTGGGCCGGGCGATTCGTGCCACGATTCAAAATCGAACCAGCGCGCAGCTGATAGGGGTCAATGTCCGACTGGTGACGACGATCAGCTTTGCGATCGGAATCGCGATCGCAGGTGCCACAGGTCCCTTGTTGGGCATGCTCTTCACCTTCTATCCTGCCACCCACTGGCTCTGGATCGGCAAGCTGCTCGCCATTGTCGTGCTTGGTGGACTCGGCAGCCTCCGGGGTGCGTTCGTGGCGGCGATGCTGCTTGGCATCGCGGAACAGGTGACCAGTGTGACCATCGCCCTCGACTGGGCGCCGATGATTTTTTATGTCTTCCTGTTCGGCGTCCTGGTGGTGCGACCGCAGGGATTGTTCGGCACCGTAGAACGCCAGAGCCTATGAGGATCGAGCGGCGACTGCGCCAGGGCTGGCCATGGATGGCGCTGGTAGTCTTCCTTGTCGTTCCGTTCCTTCTTCCTGAGGGGTTCTACCTCGACCTTCTGATGTTCACCTTTATGTATGCAGCGATGTCGGTGGGCTGGGACATCATGGGCGGATACGCGGGCTATGTGTCACTCGGTCACGTGGGCTTCTTCGGACTGGGCTCCTACGCGGCCGCCCTGCTGCTCCTGCGGCTCGGAGTGCCGGTTTTTCTCAGCGCACCCCTGGTCGGGCTTGGGGCCTCGCTCCTTGGTGCGGGCGTGGGCTTCATCTCACTCAGGACGCGGGGTCCCGCGTTTGTCATCGTCACGCTCACGTTCACCTACGTCGCGCAGCTCTTGATGCTCGACCTGAAGAGCGTGACCGGCGGAAGTCAGGGACTGTTTCTGCCGCTGCTCGACCTGCCTGCGAACCTGGTCATCGTCCCCTTTTATTACGCCATGCTCGCCCTGCTCGTGATCGCCGTCCTGGTCTCGATGGCGATCCGGCGATCGAAATTCGGCCTCGGTCTGATTGCGATCCGAGAGGACGAGGGAAAGGCCGAAGCCTCGGGCGTCAATACCTCCCTCTACAAGATCCTCGCGTTTGCCATCAGCGTATGGTTCGCCGGCACGGCCGGAGCCCTGCACGCGCAGTATCTCAACTACGTGGACCCGGACCTTGCGTTTGAGCTCATCATCACCTTGAACCTGATCATCATGAGCCTCTTCGGCAGCCGAGGGATCGTCTGGGGTCCCGTGTTGGGGGCATTCATCATCTATCCGCTTTCCGCCTACCTCGTCTTCCTGCTGCCCTCTCGGCTGGCGGGTCAGCTTCACCTGGTGGCCCTCGGCATTGTCCTGGTCTTGGTCGTGATGTTCTTGCCCGATGGCGTTATCCGGACGTATCAGGCCTGGCGCAAGCGGGGACCGAAAGATCACCGTCCAGTGGAAGCCCGCGACCCGATTGTGGAGGTTGCCGGATGAGTGTCACGACACCGCAGCCGGGTGGCTCGGCCCCGCCGGCATCTGAACAAGGCGAGGACCTGGTGATCCGCTCGGTGGCGAAGTCGTTTGGTGGGATCACCGCGCTTTCCGACTGCAGCCTCGAGGTGAAGGCCGGCAGTATCACCGCCCTGATCGGTCCGAACGGCTCCGGCAAGACCACCCTCTTCAATTGTGTGACGGGCTTCTATCGCCCGGAGGGCGGGACAGTGCGATTCGGCGACGCCCCGCTGACCGGCCTGCGACCGAATGAAGTCGTCCACCTTGGGGTCGCCCGCACGTTTCAAATCACCCGCATCTTCAAGAACATGACGGTGCTGGAGAACATGATCGTGCCCATCCGGCAGCTCGGACTTCGCACCCTTTTTACGGCCGGCATCAAGGGCCACGAGCGGGAACGGGCCGAGGGCCTGCTCGAGTTTTTTGGTATCGCCTTCCTGCGTGACGAGCCGGCAGGCAGTCTCTCCTTTGGACAGCAGAAGCTCCTGGAGCTTGCCGCGGCGCTGATGGCCGATCCGAAGATGTTGATGCTCGATGAACCGGCCGGCGGGCTCAACCCGGTCATGATCGACCGGCTGGTCGCCTATATCCGCGAGCTCAATGCCCGGGGCATGACCTTCTTGATCATCGAGCACAACATGGGCTTCGTCATGGAGCTCTGCGAGCCGATCATCGTCATGCACCGTGGCCGGGTGATTGCGTCCGGGGCGCCCCACGTGGTGCGTGCCGATCCGGTTGTGCTCGACGCCTATCTCGGAGACTGAGGATGCTGGTGCAATGCGAACGGGTCGTTGCTGGTTACGGATCAGGCGCCGACATCCTGCGGGGTGTCGACCTCGATATCGAGTCAGGAGACTTCGTCTGCCTGATCGGTCCCAATGGGGCAGGGAAGTCTACCTTGCTGCGGACGATTTCCGGGCTGCTGAGGCCCCGCCGTGGCCGCATCGTCTTCCAGGGACGCGAGATTGGTGGCCGCCGGCCGGATCTGCTGTTTCGCGACGGCATTGCGCACGTGCCACAGGGCCGCAGCACCTTCCCGCGAATGACGGTCTGGGAGAACGTCCTGATGGGGGCCTACAGCCTTCGCGATCAGCAGCTGGCGCGAAAAGGGCTGGCCCGGGCCGCCGAGCTGTTTCCGATTGTCGTCGAACAGCGGCAAAAAGCCGCCGGCCTGCTCAGCGGAGGCGAGCAGAAGCAGGTCGAAATCGCCCGGGCAATGGTGATGCAACCCACGCTGCTGTTGCTCGACGAGCCGACGCTTGGGCTCGAGCCCCGCGCGGCTCGAGTGGTCGTTGACAAGATGCGGGTGCTCAACGAGCTGGGCACCACCATCATCCTGGTGGAGCAGAACGCCAGGATGGGGCTGTCCGCTGCCCGGCGTGGATGTGTGATGGAGCTGGGGACGATAAAGCTCGAAGGCCGGGGCGATCAGCTGCTCAACGACCCGCAGGTGAGGCGGCTCTATCTCGGCCAGGCGGCCGGCCCCAATGGGGGCCTGAGCGGATGACGGCGTGGGACATCGTGGTCGCCGGCGCCGGGCACAACAGCCTGCTCACCGCCGCCTATGCCGTACGTGCCGGTTTCAAGGTGCTGGTGCTGGAAGGTGCCGACCGCATCGGCGGCGACACAACCTGTGAGGAGCTGACCGTACCGGGGTTCATCCACGACCCCTGCGCCACCGCTCATAACCTGATCCAGAGCAACCCGCTGATGCGCAACAACGAGCTCGAGCTCGATCGGTACGGTCTCCGCTATCTCTATCCCGACCCGGTGTTCACCATGCCCTTCCGCGACGGCCGCAGCATCACGATGTGGCGTGACCTCGACCGCACCTGTGCGGAGCTGGCCCGGTTCTCCAACGCCGACGCCGAAGCCTACCCGCATCTGCTCAACGATTGGCAGGGGCTGGCGCCGATCGTCAACGACGAGCGGGAACATCCACCCCGAGCTCCTGCCGAGGTGCTGGCTCGAACCCAGGCGGGCCCCCTCGGCGAGCGTGGGTTCAGGATCCGTCAGGCGAGCGCGCTCGAGGTGATCACGGAACGCTTTAAGGACGAGCACGTGCGCGCCTTCTTTGCCTGGATCGCCTTCATGACCCTGCATCCGCTTGACGAGCCAGAGACCGGCCTGCTCGCCTTCTCGCTGGTCGGCGGGCGCCAACGCTTCAGTTGGATTCTGCCCGAAGGTGGCTCGATCTCGCTTCCACTGGCGCTCGCCCGCATCATCGAAGAGAACGGCGGGACCATCCTGACGAACAAGCAAGTCACGCGGATCGTGGTGGAGGGCGGGCGCGCGACCGCGGTCCAGACCGCCGACGGCTCGGCCTTCACCGCCTCAAAGGCCGTCGTCTCCACGATTCATGTGCGCCATCTGCCGTCGATCGTAGGCGAGGAGAATCTTCCGGCCGATTACCTGGCCGGCATCTCGCGCTGGAAGCCGAGCGTGACGATGTTCGCCAGCCACTACGCGCTCAGCGAGGCACCACGCTTCAAGACCGAGGCGGGTCCGATGGAAAGCGTGACGATGGGCGGCCTGGAATCCCTGACCTCTCTGCATCGCATGCTTGCCGCCTTTCGGGCCGGGCGTCTGGAGCTGGACGATCCGGTGGTGCTTGCCCTCACCCCGACCGTGATCGATCCATCGCGCGCTCCCGCCGGCAAGCACTCCTTCAAGCTGATCAGCTTCCTGCCGTATGAATTGGCGGAAGGTCCGGAGCACTGGGACACCGTCAAGGACCAGGTCGCGGACCGCCTCTTCGAGGCACTCGCGCGGCTAACGACCAACCTGTCGCCGCGCCTCGTCCTCGGGCGACACGTCGAGAGTCCGCTCGACCTAGAACGTCGCAACCCGGCCAACTGGCGCGGCTCCTGCCACGGCGGCGCGAGCACGCCCGAGCAGAGCGGCTACTTCCGACCGGTGGAAGGCTGGTCGAGCTATCGCACACCGATTGCCGGTCTCTATCAGACGGGTGCCTGCACGCATCCCGGTGGTTCGGTTTCGGGGCTTCCGGGCCGCAACTGCGCCGCGGTCCTGCTGGCCGACCTCGGCTCCAGCCTGGAAGCCGCCACCCAATCTCGGGCGGTGGCACGCTAGGGTAGGGGCTGCTGGTTGAGGGTCGCGTTCAGGCGGACTGGAATCGGATGCGCAAGCGATTGTGCGGCGTGGCAGCCACGCTCGGCGTGGATCACCAGTTTGCGGACATTCGCTGGGGCGGCCGGGCTGACCACCGAGAGCTCGATCACGACCTCCTCGAAGTAGGCGGGCGCATCGTCGACGTCGTATTTTTCGGTGTTCTTAAAGGTCGCCCGGACGTCGGCCGACGCGTCCTGGATCGGCACGTCGTAGAGTGGCGCGAACCGCGCCAGCTGGGTGAGCAGTCAAAACGCGGTCCCCATCATGACGTACTGGAGCGGCGACGGCCCTTTCTCGGTGCCACCCCGTGCCAGGGGCTCGTCGGACTCGACCACGAACTTGCCCATCCGACCTTCGAGGTGGACATCGTCGAGGATGCGCGCCACCGCCCGCGTGGTGGTGCGCCGCTGCTCCGCTGGTTTGGCGCTCATCTCTCGGCGTAGGCGGATGATCTCGTCCATCTGTTTACGGAGGTTGACGCGACTCGGCGGCGTTTCAGCGTCAGTCATTGTTTGCGCTTCATTATCTATGCTGGATTGATTCGGCAAGGGAGACCGTTGAATTGAGCGCACTCGAGACGACGAACAAGGTGCAGGTCGCCGCCCACCACTGGCGGCCACGCTTCATCGCCAACGGGATCGATGTCAATGACTTCGACGAGACGGTGAAGAACACGACCGACTGGCGGGCGTGGGGACCGAACTGGAAAGCCGTCGGTGAGATGCACGAGGGCCTCGGCCGGGAGGCGGAGGGGAAACGCCGAACGCTCTCGGCCGCCCAGGCCTACCAGCGAGCGGCCTGGTGCTACCACCTTGGAAAGTTCCTATGGTTCGAGGATGCCAGGGTGCATGCCGAGCTGCGAGACCGGTCGGTGTCCATCTATCGCCGGGCGCTCCCGCATCTGGATCCGTCGGCGGTCCGGCTGGAGATCCCCTTCGAAGGGCATGTCATCCCGGCCAATTTCCGGCGACCGGTGGGAACAGCCGCACCGCCACTCGTCCTGCTGGTCCCCGGACTGGACTCCTCCAAAGAGGAGCTTTATGCCATCGAAGAGGATTTCCTGCGCCGAGGCATGTCGACGCTTACGATGGACGGCCCGGGACAGTCGGAAAACTCCGTCGATTTTGCCATCCGGCCCAATTGGGAGACGGTCATCACCCCGGTGCTCGACCACCTGGCGCAACTCGATCTGGGCGTCGACCTTGACCGCGTCGGGCTGATGGGGATCAGCATGGGAGCGATCTACGGACCGCGGGCAGCCGCGTACGAGCAACGCCTGCGCGCCCTCGTCGGCCTGGCCGGCCCGTACAACCTGGGCGAATGCTGGGATGCTCTGAATCCGTTGACCCGCGGGGGATACATCTTCTATACGAAGTCCGCCAACGAGGCGGAAGCGCGCCAGAAAGCCTACACCTTGAATCTCGAGGGCGTGCTCGACAAGGTGACCCAGCCGCTGCTGGTGATCCATGGTGGTCGCGACCGGCTGTTCCCTCCTGCCCACGCCGAACGCATTGCGCGCGAGGCGCCCAATGCAACGCTGGTCATTTACCCCGACGGCAACCACGTCTGCAACAACATTTCTTATAAGTACCGGCCCTTGATGGGCGACTGGCTCAAGGAGCAGCTCGCATCCGGACGAACTCGGTAACGCGGCCGAGCCGCCCGAAGATCCTCGGCGTGCTAGGTGGGGGCGCGGTTTGTTTGGCTTTAGCCTCAGGCGGGATCAGCCGACTAATCTGACAACGTCAAACCGAACCGCTCGATCCCGCAGGCCACCGTCATCCCCATCCTCATCTACCCGGACGTCCGCCAAGCGGTCGATTGGCTGAGCCGCGCGTTCGGGTTTTCGGAGCGAGTGCAGATTGGAGAGAACCACCGCTCCCAGTTGCGAGTTGGCGACGGAGCCGTAATCATCGGCGACGTTCGCTACGATCGCCGGCCGCCGCGACCGGGGGAAGTCACCCACTCCGTGATGGTCCGGGTGGAGGACGCACGCGCTCACTGCGAACACGCTCGGCGGCAAGGTGCACGAATTCTCATGGAGCCTAAGGATTTTGAATACGGGGAACGGCAGTACAACGCCGAGGACTTCGCCGGCCACCAGTGGACCTTCTCCGAAACGATCCGGGACGTCGCCCCCGAGGAATGGGGCGGCATCTCGGTGCCTGAGCGACTACCTCGCCAACCTTGAAGAGCCCAAGCGGACGACGCTGCAGAAGCTGCGTCAGACAATTCTCAGCATCATTCCCCAGGCAGAACAGGGGATAGCCTATGGCTGCCCACCTTTATTGAATTCGCTACAGAATTGGCTACAAAAAACGAGGCCGAATTTCGTGTGTTTAGCGCGCGCTCCACTGAAACCACCGGATGCCAATCCCAGCGAAAACGACCGCGTAGAGGACGCTCGCCAGCAAGGCCCACCAGGTGTCAGCGCTCCATGCCGCCGGCTGCATGGCGCCCGCTAGCAGCGTCGCTACCGCCCCCCCGGGCGACCACCGCGCGATGGTCTCGAACGTGGTTCCGAAGATTGCGGAGTGAGCAAACAGCCCCAGTGCGACGAGCGGCAGGAAGCTGAGCCGTCCCACGGCGTTGACGGTATCCGCGGATTTGATGAGGCCCACCAGAGCCTGTCCCACGCCGAGGAACACGGCCGAGCTAACGATAACAATCGTGAGGGTCATAAGGTAGGCGGCCGGATCCAGAGATACGTTCTCGACGACGGCCGCCGCCACGAGGACCACCACGGTCATTGCCAACATTGAAAGGATCTGGACGGCCAGCCGGCTGAGCATGATGGTCCAGGTCGGAGCCGGCGTGACCCGGAGGCGTTGGAAAACACCGAGCTCGCGGTCCCTGGCGACGGACGCCGTGTAGCCAAGGATGGCAATCAACGCGATGCCGAGCGTGAGAGCCAACGCCACGTTGACGATTGGGCCGCCGAGTTGAGCGCCGCGTTTGGCAGTGGACAGGCCGTAGAGGACGGCGAGCGGGGGAAAGAACGTCAGCAGCAGTGCCCGCCCGTTCCGCAACTGAACCGTGAGGTCCGCCTCAAGCAGGGCTCTAAGGATCCCCGACAACGTCGGAGGGTGGACTGGTGGGGCAATCGGTTGGCTACTCAATCTCAATCGCGAAGAACACTACCCGTTAATCCGATGAAGACATCTTCGAGGGTGACCTGGCCATGGGCCACCTTGCGCACGCGTTCGTCATCTTTATGCTTCTCGATGAGCCCAGCCGGAGTATCGACCGTGAGCAGCTTGCCATTGTCGATGATCGCCACCCGGTGACACACCGCTTGCGCCTCTTCCATAGAGTGCGTCGTCAGGAGGATGCTCCGGCCGACATCGCGTAGCCGTTCGATGCGATCCCAGAGCTGCCGGCGAGCTTGCGGGTCCAGGCCGGCCGTCGGCTCATCGAGCAGCACGAGCGGCGGGCTGTGGATCGTGGCAATCAAGAGTGAGACGCGTTTCTGCTGTCCCCCGGATAGCTGGCTGAAGCGCTTTGACGCCTCCTCCCCCAGGTGGACGTCGGTGAGCAGGTCGTCGATTCCGGCCCGGATGAGCAACACGCCGTAGAGCCCCGCGTAGAGCCTGACGATTTCGCGAATCGTGAGATTGGATTGGAAGCTCGTCGACTGGAGCTGCACGCCCATTCGGGCTCTCGCTGCGGCCGGATTTGCTCGAGCGTCGACATCGCCGATTCGGATCGAGCCAGAGTCGGGCCGCACCAGCCCCTCAATCGCGCTGAGCGTGCTGGTCTTTCCCGCGCCGTTTGGTCCCAGCAGACCAAAGATCTCGCCCTCGTTAATTTCGAGTGACACGCCGTCAACCGCACGCTTCGGACCGTAGCTAACGTGGAGATCTTCGACTTGAAGAGCCAGATGATGCGTCGCGGTCTCGCCAGTGGAAGACACTCTGGAAGCCACAATTATGGGCAATCCAGGAAAAACGGTAGGTTCCATGGCTACTTGGCTTAGTGAACATTAATAACGTTGCCGCGAAGCCGACTTCACATCGAGTCGAGCCTTCGCCGCGGTCTTGTCTGGCTACCCTTTTAGCGGACTAATGCGCTGAGGGCTTGGCTGCCTCAATGGCTGCCAGGTCTACTCGTAGCCAGTGCTCACTGTTGGCGACGTGCGCGGCGGCAACGGTCCGCGCCAGCTCAGGATCGTGCGCGTCGATCGCCTCGTAGATCCGTGAGTGCTCGGCCTTTGTCGCGTCGAGCGCGCCCTTCTCGAGGCGGGCTCGCCACATCCTGGCCCTCATCGTCTGCGTCGAGAGGCTCTCGAGCAACGAGCTCAGCACCGAGTTGCCGGACGCCTGCGCGACGGTTGCGTGGAAGGCCGCGTCCGCCTCGACCAGCTGTTCCACGTTGGTGGCTGCCAGCACTCGATCCAACTCGCGTCGCAGGGTGGCATGCTCCTTCTCGTCCATGCGGACGGAGGCAAGCGCTGCCGCGGCGGGCTCCAGCAGCCGGCGGACCTCGAACACCTCGATCACCGTCCTGTCCGCCAGCAGGTGCGAGACGAAGCGGGTGGACTCGAGCAGGAGATCCGGCTCGAGGCTGCTGACATAGGTGCCGTCGCCCTGGCGGACTTCGAGCACCCGGAGGAGTGAAAGCGCACGGACCGCCTCTCGCAGCGAGTTCCGCGACAGGCCGAGCCGGGCGGCCAGGTCGGATTCCCGCGGCAGCCGCGTCCCGGGGCCCCATTCGCCCGACATGATGATCTGGCGGATCCGTTCGATCGCCTCGTCGGTGACCCGGACGATGCGACCGGCGCGAGCCCCTCGCCGACCGTCCGGCCTGGCCTCAGCGGTGGCCATCAGACTCCAAATATCGGATGACATACCGCCTCAAGTTCCTTGCAGCCTATCAGAAAAGTCCTTGACAAGCATAAAAGAACGCCTTAACATCCGACCAATCGGGCGCCCCCGGGATGCACGCCCGAGTGCGGCGGCGGTGTGCGGCATCGTCAAATTCAGGAAGGGGTGTTGAGGGATATGAGCCGACACATGGGAAGAGTCCTGGTCGTCCTGCTCGCAGCCGTGGGGCTGCTGGGCACAGCCTGCACGAATGCGCAGCAGAACACGAGCGGCAAGTTCAACGGTGTCACGATCCGGGTGGTGACCTTCACCGGCCCGCAGATCGCCGAGCCGCTGCAGCGGCGCGCGCCCGAGTTCAACAAGGCCACCGGCGCGAAGGTCGAAGTGATCACGGTCCCATTCTCCGATCTCTATCAGAAGATCCTCACCGACTTCTCTACCAAAACGAATTCCTACGACGCCATGGTGTTCGACCCTCAGTGGATGGGTGACTACGTCACGCCAGGCTACCTGGAGGACCTCAGCGATCGGGTGACCAAGGATTCGTCGCTCCAGTGGAACGACGTCGGTGCCTTCTTCCGCGATTTCAGCGCGACTTACAAGGGCAAGGTTTACACCATCCCCCTCGATGGCGACTTCCAGATGGTCTACTACCGCAAGGACCTGCTGCAGCGCGACGGGCTACAGCCACCGAAGACCTGGGACGACTACATCACCATCGCCAAGAAATACCAGGGCAAGGATCTCAACGGCGACGGCAAACCCGACTTCGGCTCGTGCATCGCCATGAAACGGAGCGCGCAGTCCTACTGGATGTACCTTTCGGTGGCTGCCGCGTTCCTTCAAGCGAAGGGGACGTCCCAGGGCGCCTTCTTCAGTACTGACAACCTGCAGCCACTGATGAACAATGCCGGCGCCGCGGCCGCGCTTGACATCTACAAGCAAATGTCCAAGCTCGGCCCTCCGGACCAGCTGAACAACGACGTCGGCGACTCGCGCGGCTTCTTCGTCTCGGGCCGCTGCGCCCTCTCGCTCGACTGGGGTGACATCGGCCCCCTCACGGTCGACAAGTCGCAATCCACAGTCCAGGACAAAGTCGGTGCCGTCATTCTTCCCGGCTCGAAGCGGGTACTTGATCGCGCGACGGGCTCGCTGGTCGATTGCAACGCCACCACCTGCCCCAATGCCATCGACGGTGTCAACCATGCACCCTTCGCCGCCTTCGGTGGCTGGTCGGGCGCCATCAACAAGGCGCGGCCGGGCAACGTGAAAGACGCCGCCTTCGCCTTCCTCTCCTACGTGTCGGCGCCGGCGCAGTCGAGCCTGGATGTGACGATTGGCAAGACCGGGTTCAATCCGTACCGCGCCTCGCACTTCAACAACCTGGACGCCTGGAAGAAGTCCGGTATGAGCGAACAGGCCGCCAAGGACTACCTGGGCGCCATCCAATCCAGCCTCAAGAGTCCGAACATGGTGCTGGACCTTCGCATTCAGCAATCCGCCTTCTACGAGGGCACCGCGCTCGATCAGGCGCTCGCCCAATTCCTGGCCGGTGAGCTGACCCGCGAGCAGACCATGGCCCAGATCACGAACCAGTGGAACAGCAAGACGGACGAGATCGGCCGCCAGATACAGCTCGACGCCTACAAAGCCAGCCTGAACGTCTCGAGGTAACGATGCGGCGGTAAGCAGCGCGCAAGGCCCGCCCGCTCGGCGGGCCTTGTCGGCTGGCCCCCCTCGATTCCCTGCAGCGCCTATGAAAAACTCTAGCCTGACGATGCGTAGCGAAGCCTCGGTGCGCTCGGTGCCGCTCGTCCTGGCATGGCGACGGCCGCTCGCGGCGCGCCTCGACCAGCACCCCGGCGCGGTGTTCATCCTGCCGGCGGTGCTCGTCATTCTTGCCTTTTCCATCTTTCCGCTGCTGGCCTCGCTGTACGTCTCCTTGACGCGTCTGAGTTTTGCCGAGGGCGGCGTTGAGCTCAAGTTCGTCGGGCTAGACAACTACCTCAAGCTCCTGGTTGGGATCGATCGAACCCATTTCCTCGGCGTCACCCCTGGCCTGACCGTAGCGAGCGCGATCGTGCTCGCCGTCATCTACGCCGGATTGGGTTTTCTGCTCGTCCGCTATATCCGCGGCCCCGGCCGCACCGCGGTCGGGCTCGTCGGCCGCCTGCTCGTCGCGTTCGTCGCCGGGGCGTTCGCGTGGTTGCTCGTCAGCACCCTCCTGACGACTGGGCGCCCGGGAACGCTCGTCGTCACCATCATCTATGTGACCGTCGACGTCGCCGTCCAGTACGTGCTCGCCCTCGGCCTGGCGCTGCTCGTCGTCCAGCGTCTCCCTGGCCGGCGCTTCTTCCGAGTGGTGTTCTTGCTCCCGATGATGATCACGCCGGTCGGCGTTGCCTATCTCTTCCGCATGCTCACCGACACCAGCAAGGGACCGCTCTATCCGCTGTGGAACCACTTCGGCCTGAGCGACGTCTCCTGGGTCACCAATCCCTGGGGTGCCCGCCTGGCCGTGATGATCGGCGACATCTGGCAATGGACGCCCTTCATCTTCATCGTGCTGCTGGCTGCCCTCGAAAGCGTGCCGGAGGAGCTACTCGAGGCCGGCGTGGTCGATGGCGCCAATCGCTGGCAGCTCTTTAAGTCCATCACCTTCCCCGCCATCTTGCCGGCGACCACCACGGTGGTCCTCATCCGGATCATCGAGGCCTTCAAGATCGTCGACCTGCCGAACGTGCTCACCAACGGCGGCCCGGGAACGGCGACCGAGTCGCTCACCCTCCATGCCTATACCATCTGGCGCGCGCTCGACATCGGCGGCTCGGCCGCGGTCGCCTACATGCTGGTCTTCGTCGTCACCTTCGTGGGCATCAGCTACGTCAATCTTTTCCGCCGCCGGGTGGCGGCAATGGCCTGAGGCTGCCGATGGCTGCGATGCGAGGCTGGCACCGTTACTCATCGATCCACCGACCGTCGCCGGCCGGCATGGTTCTGTCCTATCTCCTCCTCGGCGGCTGGGCCATCGTCGTGCTCTTCCCGCTGTATTGGCTCGCCATCACCTCCCTCAAGACGCCCATCCAGGTCAATGCCGGTCCGTTCTACATCCCGTTCCGGGACTTCCAGCCGACGCTGGAGTCGTGGCGATACATCATCGTCGACCTGGGCGCCGACACCTTTCGGCCCTATCTCAACACGGTGGTGGTCGGGCTCACGAGCACCACCATCACAGTGCTGCTGGGGTCGATGGCAGCCTATGGCCTGGTCCGGATGCGATATCGGGTGCGCCTGGGCGCGATCGCCTGCTTCATCGGCGCGCTGGCGGTCGCGGTGGCGGCGATGATCCTCGGCGTGCCGTTCCTGCTGGCGGCCGCGGCCGGGGTCGCCCTCTTTCTGATTCTGCTGCAGACCGTGGCACGCCGCGCCAAACGGGCACTGGGCAACGATGACATCGCCTTCTGGATGATCTCGCAGCGGATGCTGCCGCCGGTGGCGGCTGTGATTCCGATCTACATCCTCTTCCAGCAGCTCGGCCTGCTCGATACCTGGGGCGCGCTGATCATCGCCTACGTCGCCGCCCACCTCCCGATCGTCGTCTGGCTGATGCGCGACTACTTCCACAGCATTCCGCTCGAGCTCGAGGAGAGCGCCGCGGTGGACGGCGCCTCACCCTATCGGGTCTTCCGCTCGATCGTGCTGCCCCTGGCGGTTCCGGGCCTGGTCGCGACCTTCCTCTTCGTTCTCGTCTTCGCCTGGAACGAATACCTGCTCGCCCTCTTTCTCACCAGCGCCAACGCGCAAACGATGCCGCTCACCGTCGCGGCGCAGAATGCCACCCGCGGACCGCAGTGGTGGTACATGTCGGTGCTCATCATGATCATGATCATCCCCGTAATTGCGATGGCCATCGTGCTCGAGCGATTCATCGCCCGCGGCCTGCTCGTCGGCGCGGTCAAGGGTTAGCGTGTCCCGCATCATCGGCGTCGAGGCCTACGATGTGCGCTTCCCCACCTCGCAGACCTTCGCCGGCTCGGACGCCATGCACAGCGCTCCCGACTACTCGGCCGCCTACGTGATCCTCCGAACCGATGCTCGCGACGGGCTGGAAGGCCACGGGCTGACCTTCACCATCGGGCGCGGCACCGAGGTGTGCATCGCGGCCGTGAACGCGCTGGCCCCGATCGTGACCGGCTGCACGCTCGAATCGATCGTCGCCGACATGCGGGGCTTCTACCGGGCGATCACCGGCGAGCGCCAGCTTCGCTGGCTTGGTCCGGAAAAGGGCGTCATCCACCTGGCGGCGGCCGCGGTGCTGAATGCGGTGTGGGACCTCTACGCGAAGGTCGAGCGAAAGCCACTCTGGAAGCTGCTGGTGGATCTCAGTCCAGAGCAGCTCGTTGCCTGCATCGACTTCCGCTACATCAGCGATGCCATCACGCCGGGTGAGGCGCTGGCCATCCTTCGGCGCCTGGCATCCAGCCGCGGCGAACGCGAGGCCGAGATGCTCAAATCCGGCTTTCCCGCCTACACCACCTCGGTCGGTTGGCTCGGCTATTCCGACGAGAAGCTGAGGGCCCTTTGCCAGGAGGCGGTAGCCGGCGGCTGGTCGCACGTGAAGATGAAGGTGGGGCAGAGCCTCGAGGACGACAGGCGGCGGGCGGCCATCGTCCGGGAGGTGATCGGCCCGCAGCGCAAGCTGATGATGGACGCGAACCAGGTGTGGAACGTCGACGAGGCCATTGCCAACCTCAAGTCGCTGGCCGAATTCGATCCCTACTGGATCGAGGAGCCGACCAGCCCCGACGACGTGCTCGGCCACGCCACGATCGCCCGCGCCATCGCCCCCATCCCGGTTGCCACCGGCGAGCACTGCCAGAACCGAGTGATCTTCAAGCAGCTCTTCCAGGCCCGGGCCATCGGCTTCTGCCAGCTCGATTGCTGCCGGCTTGGTGGCCTGAACGAGGTGCTCGCCGTCCTGCTGATGGCGGCCAAGTTCGGTATCCCGGTGTGCCCCCACGCCGGAGGCGTCGGCCTCTGCGAGTACGAGCAGCACGTTTCCCTGTTCGATTACATCGCGGTGAGCGGTTCGCTGGAGAACCGGGTGCTCGAGTACGTGGAGCATCTCCACGAGCACTTCGTCGATCCGGTGATCGTTCGCAACGGCCGCTACGTCGCGCCCCAACGGCCTGGATGGAGCATCACGATGCGGCCGGAGTCGCTACGTGAATTCGAGTTCCCAGCAGGGGCCGCCTGGAAGAGGAGCGCGTGAGCATCGTCGTCGATTCGCACCAGCATTTCTGGGATCCGGCGCTGGCCGACTACCCCTGGATGACCGATGCCGTCGCTCCCATCCGCCGGCGTTACATGCCCGCCGACCTGCGCCCCCGGCTCGCCGCGGCGGGCGTCGATTACACCCTCGTCGTCCAGGCGCGTTCGGACGTCCAGGAAACGCGTGAGCTGCTGCGGCTGGCGGCCGACACCGATTTCATCGCCGGGGTGGTGGGCTGGGTCGATCTGACCTCGCCGGACCTGGCGGACACCATCGACCAGCTCCGCGAGCTCGAGGGCGGCGCAAAGCTGGTGGGCATCCGCCACCAGGTGCACGACGAGTCCGATGAACGCTGGCTGCTAGGCGCTGACGTGCTGCGCGGGCTGCGCATCGTCCAGGATGCCGGCCTCGCCTATGACCTGCTGGTACGGACGCGCGAGCTGCCGGCAGCCCTTCAGGTTGCGCACAGGCTTGATAGCCTGCGCTTCATCATCGATCACATTGCCAAGCCGCCCATCCGGACCGGGGAAACCATCGAGTGGGCGGAGGCGCTGGCGCCCTTTGCTGGGCTGACGAACGTCTTTTGCAAGATCTCGGGGATGGTGACCGAAGCGGACTGGAAGGACTGGCGGACGGAAGATCTCAAGCCCTATGTCGAGCGGGTCTACGAGTGGTTCGGCGAAGGCCGCTGTCTCTTCGGCTCGGACTGGCCGGTGTGCCTGCTCGCCGCCTCGTACCAGCAGGTCCTCGACGCGTGCCGGGCCGCGCTGGGTCCGCTGCCACCGCGAGCACGGGCGAGGGTGTTCGGAGAGAACGCCATTTCGGTCTACCGGCTGCCGGTTTCATCGCCGCGGGAAGGAGCGCCGTGCAGTCCTACGGCCTGAGCCTCGGTTTGCGCAACGATCCAGCGGCGATCGCCCGCTACAAAGCCGAGCACCTGAAAGCCTGGCCGGAGGTGCTGGCGCGCCTGCGCGGGATCGGCGTCACGGAAATGAAGATCTTCCTGCTCGGCACGCACCTCTTTATGTACTGCGAGACCGTCGATGGCTTTGACCCGGAGCGCGATTTCGCCCGGTCCCTGAACGACCCCACCTACCAGAAGTGGGATGAGCTAATGCGCTCGATGCAGGAGCGGGTCCCGGAAGCGCGCCCTGGCGAGTGGTGGGCGATGATGGAGTGCGTCTTCGACCTCAACTGGGGGAGGGAATAGTGGCCGGGACGGCGGTGGTCACCGGAGCCGCCAAAGGCATCG
>Ga0137365_10001369_pt1 | contig 18807 bp, 7 predicted proteins | sample SagtaG_9_FD_104799 | JGI IMG/M metagenome (GOLD analysis project Ga0137365, IMG submission 104799) | Vadose zone soil microbial communities from Sagehorn Ranch, Mendocino, California, USA - Sage1_L_40_16 metaG | ecosystem: Environmental > Terrestrial > Soil > Vadose zone | place: USA: California...
AGTATGGCCTTGCAGAATAGTGAGGCACTTTCCGCTGTTTAGTTCCCACAAACGCACCGTCTGGTCGTAGCTTCCACTGGCAAGGATTTTGCCATCGGGACTGAAGGCGACGGTGTAAACGATACCAGTATGGCCTTGCAGGATAGTGAGACACTTCTCACTGCTCAGTTCCCACAAACACACCGTCTGGTCATAACTTCCACTAGCAAGCGTCTTGCCATCAGGACTGAAGACCACCGATCTGACTCTATCAATATGGCTTTGTAGAGTGGTGAGGCACTTCCCACTGCTGACCTCCCACAAACGCACCATCTGGTCATGGCTTCCACTGGCGAGGATCTTGCCATCAGGGCTGAAGGCGACAGTGTAAACGATACCGCTATGTCCTTGCAGAACGGTGAGACATTTTCCACTACTGACCTCCCACAGATAGATCATCCGATCGCCACTCCCACTGGCAAGGATCTTGCCATCAGGGCTGAAGGCCACCGAATAGATTGCGTGGATATGGCCTTGTAGAGTGGTGAGGCACTTCCCAGTGCTGATCTCCCACACGCGCACGGTTCGATCGCCACTGCCACTGGCAAGGATCTTGCCATCGGGGCTGAAGGCCACCGATCTTACCCAATCGGTGTGCGCCTGAACCGTTGAGAGTGGGAGACCATTGCCATGCCAGAAACGGATCTCTCCATTCGCTGTTCCGGCTGCCAGCAGATCTTCCTGTGAGCTAAATGCCACCGAAAGAATGCTCCCGAAGATATCAGTAAATACTGATGTCTCAAGATCAGCGTACGCAAAATTTATTCTGGGCAGATCCACTCCCTGGAGATAGGCTTGCTTCACTACCAGGTGTGAGAAATCATAGTCGTGCAGCGTACACCCCATCTGAAGTAACAGATTCAGGATGTTGCCTGCTGCATAACCGGAACGATGATCGCGTTGTGCTCGTAGAAGTGCAAGGAGGCGCTGAAACTGTTGCTCAAGATCCTCTTTTGGGAAGCTGACCAGGAGCCGTTGCAGAAGCGGTTGCACAATAAGGCGACGTTGACTCTCTCGAATATAGTCTTTGGCCTGTGCCTTCAGCAACGCATGTCGCTCAAAGAGCTCCAACTTCTCCGTCTTGATCTCCTCACTCACCCGCTCTACAAAGCGATCGGTCAGATATTCCATAATCAGAGGATGCAAGGTGATACCCGTTGCACTCGTCTCGATCAGTTGTCGCCTCTGCAGGGAACGCACTGCTTCCTGAAGCTCACCCTTTGGCAGAGCATGAGCGATATCTTCTTGTAGATCGGAGAGCGTAATAGACTCGCGTTCAAGAGCTAACCAGTAGACAATTTCCTCTTCGGGTGCTGACAAGCGTTTCATCTGTTGCTCTAAGACATCACGTACATCACGAAAGAACAACTCGCCATCCTGGAGAAAAGCGGTGATCGTGCTGCCGAAGACCTCGCGAATCACCTGGGCCACCAGCTTCAAAGCCAATGGATTTCCCCCATAGTGGGTGAAGAGCACTTCCCAATTGTCCTGGGTACCTTGTAATCCCTTATCTTTGAGGATACCCAGCCCATCTGCCAATTTCAGCCCTCCTAAATGCAGGGATCGTGTAGCGAGAGTCTCTCCTTCCAACAATGCCACTTCTGGTGGCTTTTCTCGACTGGTGAGAAGCAGGCAACTTTGATGTTTGCTTTCGCCAATGCGCTGGATCAGCCAGCTGTATCCTTCATAGCCTTCTCGATAGTGACCAGCCTGACTCCTTCCTTGCAGGATCGACTCGACGTTGTCCAATATTAGCAGACAACGATAGGCTTGGAAGTATTCAAGCAAAAGCGTGATCTGATGGTCCAGGCCTGTCGGCAAAGCCGACACGGTTTGAGCAGAGACCAGCTGAATGCACTCCTGGAGTATACTCTCTAGAGGTGGCGTGTTATAGAGGGAACGCCAAAAGACGTAATCGTAGTGCTCTTTTATCTGATCAACCACTGTGGCTGCCAGGCCTGTCTTCCCAATGCCTCCCATACCCAGGATCGCGACTAAACGACAGCGGTCATCCACCAGCCACTGCTTCAACGTGGTAAGCTCCCTATTGCGCCCGTAAAGCCGATCAACGTGCGGCGCTTCTCCCCAATCGAAATGGCGATTTTCCTGATTCGTCGATGTAAGAGCAATGTTCTTCTTCTTATGCCCTTGTCGTAGATCCTTGAAAAAACCTGGAGATTGAGTATGCTCACGATCGATAGGAGGAAGCGTTTGCAGGAAAGATGCTGGCGTGAGTTTTTCGGATGCAGAAGCGTCTTTGGGGTGATGCCATTGCAGAAAAGAAATCAGAAGGCTCAAGACGCCAATCACGAAACCGACGACAATCGAGAGAATGGTCAACGTATTGATCCCCTGAGTCGTCCCTTGACTGTTCAGGATAAGAAGCGTGACAACGAAAAAGGCAAGGATCACGATAAGCGTACCGCTTATAATAATTACAACCATCCAGGGAAATCGCTTGCTTTTGTGCTGTGTATTGGATCGTGCATCTGGCGATGGTAGTTGCATCTCCTTGCTTCTTCCTTTTTTACGTGGCGCTAAAGCACCTTAGCGGTAGTATATCATATCCATTCACTGCAATACACTGAAACTATGACAAGAGATAAATTTGAATCATCTCTATTACTCGAATGAGGGTCTTGATCTCTGTAAAAACGATGACGAATGGCGTGAAGGCACTATACAGAAGAGTCAATTGCTGGAAATAGAGGCACAATTTTCTTCTTGTGAACCTTTATCGTAATCAGGGCAAGTATGCAGAAGCGTGGCCGCTCTTCCAGCGTATTCTGCATATCAGTGAACGGTTTCTGTTTTTTCAGGCGAGAATAGGCCTTGTTGTTGTCAGAGCGATATCATTGGTTACAATTTGGCAGCCAGGCATTAAACCTTCCAGGTTTTCCTACCTATTTTTCTGGTTCCTTTCCTTCTGCTTTTCTGGTGCATTTCTTCTTGCTTACTTCTTTATACCACATGTATTTCCGGCACATTATGCTACGATAAACGATGAGAGTATATGACCAGGATCTCTCTAGCAGAAGGAGATGCACCCCATGACTCAAAACCGGACCATTTCTCCGGCGAAGCGAAAACGGCTGCTGAAAATGTATGGCTCTTGCCCAGTAGGATATACGAATGACGATTTGGAGCGCTTCTTAGACTTGCTGTATGGCTTATATAGCCATGTCTATACCCTGGTGGAATTGCAGCAGGTCGTGGTGAGCGACCCGTTTGATCGTTCTGGAGCGCCGCGCCAGCTAAAACTTACTGAACTGACAGATTGGCTGGAGGCTCTCCTCTCGTAGGTTTTGGAAAAGCAGGTGCCTGTAGGATGGTTGTTTTCGCTATGCACGATGCTACCCTCACCACCTTAAAATGCTAATCACCGATCCTGCCTAGGCACGCGCATTGCAGCTCTCTGATTGCGGCGCGCTGGCACGCCAGATCAAGCAGCTTTTTGCCGTGGCTGGGGTGGGTAGGATCTCATTAACATTTCTCCGCCAGGTGGGCAGAGTGATGGTTAACAAATGGGCAGGGTGCTGCATAGCGTCAACAATGGTATTCTTTCTTGTGGCCAGTGTTCTTCACACAAAAAGGCGTTGCGGTGTTTCTGATGCTATCACGTCTGGTTCAGAACACCGCAACGCCTTTCACAGCGGGGAGTACAGGCTGCTCTCTACCGTTTACTTTTTCTGTGTTGCTCTTTCACCTCAAAGCCCTTGCGTCTGATATCCTTTGGCCCTGGCATGCCAGTTGGAATGTGGTCGCCCGGGCTGTATTTGCGCTTTTGTTCCTGCAGGGTCGTATCGTTCATATGAATGTAGTTGAGGACAGTCGTCAGATCTTCGTGCCCTAAGAGCTCTTGTAAACTAAAGGGATCATTGCTCTTGATGAGGTAGTTCATAGCAAAGGTGTGGCGCAAGATATGCGGGCTAATCCTTTTGCCGGTAATACCTGCACGTTTCTTGAGCCGCTTGAAGAGCATCTCCATGCCATTTTTGGTGAGCGGTTGGCGGGTTTCTGAGAGAAAGAGATGATCTTCTCCAACGCAGCCCCATTCGGCCAGCTCCTTCTCATTGGGACGATGCTTGTCCAGGTAGTAGGAGAGATTACGCAGACAGTTTTGCCCAAGCGCAACGCGCCGCTCCTTCGATCCTTTTCCTAAAACGGTCACGACGCCTTTTTTGCGATCAACATCACTCACATGGAGATGAATGAGTTCGGAGACACGCACACCTGTATCATACAGGAGCCAGAGAATCGCACGGTTACGCACCGCTGCCCGTTCTGCAAGATGACTTGTCTCATGGGGAGGAGTACAGGCCAGTAAAAGCTTTTCAAACTCTTCATTGGTGATCGTCTGGATCAGTGGCCTGCCAACTTTAGGAAAGACCACACGATCAAAGGGGTTGGTTTCAAGTGCTCCCCGCCGCACCAGCCAGTGAAAGAACGCACGGGCCGAGCGGGCATAGGTCTGAATTGTGCGTTCACACCGCACTTTTCCATTGGCTCCAGTCGTGATGCGCATATGAGCAAACCAGGCGCTAATATCACCTGCTTCGATATCGTCGATAAGCATAATGTCCAACTCCTCTGCCAGGAATAGTCGCATCAATCCCAGAGCCGTCCGATGCCACTCCAGAGTTTTCTCGCTATGATTTCCACCAATATGATCCTGGATGTAGGCTTCAATCAACGTTTCGATGGCACGCCGTCTGGCTTGCAAATCTTGCCGTGCCGCCTTCTTCTCCAGCGTTTTACAGGCAGCTTCTTCTTGTGCCTGCTGAGCCTGAGCCTGACCATCGAGTTTGATCCGTTGTGCTTTTGCACGTTCTTCTGTGACGGACGAGCCTTTCTTTCTTTCTCGCCCAGCTAATCCTTTTGGCTTTCCAATGTTTGCCGCATAGAGGTTATGACTTATTTCCTTCATGATTCCCTTGTCTCCTTTCGTTAGCATCACCTTGAACTGTTGTGGTAATAGATGAGGCACGTATAACATAGAGGCGTACTCAATCCGTGGTCCAGTTCCACTCGCCATTAAGTGTACCTATGTGATCGGTGATATTTCCTGAAAGGGATGATAATCCAGGCAGACAATTTCCGGTTTCTCATAGGGAGGGAAACCTGGAAGTAGGGGTTTGTGTACTATGAAAGGCTGGTGGTCAGGAGCCAAAATGCTTATGTGCATTGCATCACGAGAAATCGGCCAACTTTTTGGTGAAGCCTGCGTAACAAAAGAGATTCATCAGACGAGAATATGCCATGTTTGGGGACCTGAAATATCGGTATCACTGGGTGCTCTCAACAATTCGTTACCAGGGTACCGATGAGCCCCTCGCTTTGCTCCAGGCACGCATTATTGCACCAACAGAGCAAAAAAGCGGGAGGGCCGACAGTGCTCAGATAATACCATTACAAGCTACCACTTTATAGCGTGAGATGGCTAGCGGTGAGCCTTCATTTTACCTTACAGTCTTATGGTCAGAACTCACCACGCTCTCTAGCAACACTATGAGAAAGGGAACAGACCAATGAACACGATTAGTATGCCATCTGATGAGTTACTCACGCATCTACTTCAAGCAACCATTACCCGTTATGTTTCGGGAGAAGCATATATGGTTGTATTGCAAAAACTCGTCACCGAATGCAACGGGTGTGGAAGAATGCGTTTTGCTCAGCTTAGGCGGCCACTCCAAACAGGGTGGCGATGAATGTCACCTGACAGCTGATATCTCCTTTCTCCACGCCCTGTATTTGCCCCTTCCTCATCATATTCATCACTTCATATCCCCGTAGTGTTCGCCATGCCGTTTCAAAAGAGAAGAAGTCAGGACCTGGCTTGACCAGCCGTTTGATGAAGCGATGACCTTGTTCGACGAGGTGGTTGAGATACTTGACGCGGACGTCAGTTCCACGCTTTCAGGCAAGATCCCAAGCGCTTTGAGGTCGGCAATGGCTTTGGGATAAGCGGCATTTTTATCCACGTTGATGACGCGAGGTGCCGGCTTGCTGGCTTTGCGCGTCTCCGTTATGATGGGCTCAGTGGCTTGTTCATCGATCGTACTGGCTTGAGCAGTTGAACAGGGAGGCAGGTGCAAGGCTTTGAGGAAGAAGCGTTTAGCGGCCTGGGCGTCTCGTGTCGGACTGAGCAGGAACTCCCTTGTGTTTCCCTCCGAATCGACGGCTCGGTAGAGATAGGTCCAGGTCTTTTTGATTTTGATGTACGTTTCATCCACGCGCCAGGAGTCATTGGTGGCTTTGAGGTGGGGACGGCAGCGCTTCTCCAGTTCGGGAGCATACCGTTGGACGAGAGCGAAAGATGATCGTGTGATCGACATGCAGACCCCCGTTCCCGCATCATCTCCTCCAGATCGCGGTAGCTGAGCGCGTAGCGCTGGTACCAGCGCACGCACAGCAAAATGATCTCGGCTTCGAAATGACGCCATTTGAAGGGGCTTTGATTGCTCACGAAGGAAACTCCTCTGCTCTTCTCGAATACAGCAGAGTTTACCAGACCAGCATCGTTTTTGCAACACAACCGCGAAGTGCTGAGCAGAAAAAGCAGAACACGAGCGGAAAAACCGGGAGGGAATCTTGTAAAGTGCATGTCCATTTTGTCGGTGGCCCTGATAGTCCTTATGGTAAAAAAGTGACAATTAGGTCCGCCCAAGTAAACTACCACCTGTTTATATTGCAGAGTTAAAAAGTTGGTAAGAGCCCACTTGATGGCTCGTGTGACAACAACCCAGATTTGATTACAGTTTCACATGCTTTTTTATCATATTGACGTTTGGATTACCTCAGACAAAACCCCGATCTTATGGAGGGGCGGGATTGAGTAATATTCCGGTAATCAAAACTCAAAGGATGTTTACAAGGCGTTTCGCTTACAATAAACTGGTCAAGTCCATAGTTGTTCATCATATAATTCTTTCTCTTTTAGAATATCAGAAAGTACTTTACTCTTTTTTCGCTCGCCTATCCCAAGGAAGAAAAATCTTTTTTTTGCACGAGAGACACTGACATACCACCGTTTTTGGTTAATGGGCCAATCTGCTCCTAGCAAAAACACAGTATCGAAAGCATTACTTTTTGCAGAATCTATACTGGTTACAATCAAGTTTCTTTTGCCATTGTGCTCATTAAGGAATGAAATATGGCTATCCACCTTATATATTGCTTGTTCTACTGTAAGATCCTTAAAATCTATACTTATTTTTTCAACTTCTTTAAGCCGTTCATTGTCTTCAATATGGGCGAAAAGACCATTTTGTACATTTTTAATTACTTCATACACTTCGCTAAACGGACTATGAGCATTGAAACCATACAATAGAGGATGTTCATCATAAAGGGTTAATTCTTGTTGATGACTTATCTCTAGCTGTTTGAGGATCTCTTGTTTTATAATTGCATCTCTCAAAAAGCATTGGTTGCTCTGTGCCAATGTTTTTAGCTTTCTTAACTGTTCTTCATTAATGATGGAACTATCGAGCAGCCAGCGTGCTACTCTATCGTCCTGGTTCTCGTCTCTAATCAAGCGTAAATAATTAATGAAGGGATCAATATGACGAGACTGATAAGGATGGCCACCGAGCAGACTATGCGGTACATCTTGCAAATATTTACTCACACGCCAGACCCACGAACTTTTTGCGACGATAAATGCTACACTTTCTTGATCAGATGCTGGTAGTACGTTCTTCTGCTGAAGCGCAATATCTACCATTATGTGTAGAAGTGCGTCACTAATTTCTTCGTCATTGTTATCAATATCAACCAATGGAGGCACATTGATATGAATAAATGTTGGCTTTATTCCTCGTGAACCACAAAATGCGATCTGACGTTGGCGACCTCCGTAAGGATAAATCGCTGTTGCAAAATCTAAGATCTCTTGCACGGAACGGAAGTTTGTGCTCAAGGGATGTACAACGAGCTGTTGTGACTTGAGCCAGGTGAACCGTTTACCCAATGGCATAGACTCACTTTGAGTAACGCGAATATCTTGTCCAAAATCTCCAAAAGCCAGGAGATTTTGGTATCTGGCGCTTAATAGACCAATAAGTTCGGATTGAGCACCTGTAAGATCCTGGAACTCATCAATAATGATGTGCTCATAACGGCTTTGCTGTTTGCTTATATCTGGATGTGCTTTTAGTATTGCCAACGCAAAAAGGATGACGTCTTCGTAGGTGTAGAGTCCCTTTTTGGCAAGAAAAAGGAGATAGTAGCAGTAGGCATCATAATAAAACTGTATGTCAACGTCCTTCGTATATCGTGAAATAACTTGAGAGGCTTCTTCGCAAGACGCAAACGTTGGAAAGATACCGTATTCTTTTAGAGCGTGTATGATTGTTAAGCATTTCTTAGCAATACGAATTTGCTGTTGCTCATACTTGTCTGGGAACCGAAAGATCTCTTGTTGAAAATATCTCCTGTTTATAGGATGTATTTCCTGTTCCATACAAGCAAACATTTCGCGCACCAAGGCAAGTTCCCTTTTTTCAATTTCTTGCCACTCTCCTCCAATACGTTGGAGTTTTGTATCTCCAGCAAAATATTGGTCACCTTCAGTTGTTTGCAGAAGGTGAAGGTATTGTCTAAAAATCGTCTCTGCCAGCGAATGTAAGGTTGTTGTCTTAAAAGCCTGTGTTTTGTACTCTTCGCTAAAACGATCATTCGTGCTACGGAAATGAGAGGTAATTAAAATGCGATCTGCTGGAACTAGCTTGCAATCAACAAGGTATCTGAGATGTTCCCTGATAGTGCTCGTTTTACCGCTACCTGCAGGTCCTTCGATGAGATGGTAGCCATCGGTCAAGGTCACTATTTCCTGTTGCCGATTTGTAAGCCGTGGATCTATAGTAAAAGGTTCCATTAATGGCATTCTGCCTTCAAAGTAGCTCATGAGTAAAAAGTGGCGTCGCTCGTATTCTTTTTCTTCCGCATACATTTGCATGAGATTTAGCTTTTCTTCTTCATATTTCTCCTGGAGACGTAACGAAGAAAGATCAATCTTCAGTAGCTCTGTAGGTGTAGGACCATATGTGAAGGTGATATGCATTGCTCCATTGAGTGAAGGCTCTGGCTGGTATGAAATGATGTCAAGGAGCATGAGACAGAGAAGCTGCTGATGAAATGTCTGACGTTCCTGGTATTGCGGAATACGAATACTCAGTTCAAGTGGTTGCCACTGATCGTTTATACCCCAGTCATACAGTTTTTTTAGAGTATCGGATAAGGCCGCGAAGATGTTGTTCACTAGACGGAGCAACACATCTATTGGTCGTAATTTGATTGTGCATGTGTAGTAATGTGGTCGTGTACTAGGCAAGTCGAGCTTGAAACTTTCCAGCAATTTTTGGGAGCCTATTGAAACACGTGAGAGTTGGAATAGAAAGTTAGCGAGCGTTGATAGAGGAATAACCCGGAGTCCAAGCTTTTGCGCAAGAGTATCCAGATTAAAAGAAAATCTATCCTTTTGTAGGAGACCACTTTCATTCATATGTTTGAATAATAGGAGCATATCTTTTTTCAAAGTATCCAAAAAGGATTGGGCATCTGATCGTTTTTTACCCAGCTGTATCTGATCCTGCGACTCATAGCTTATAATTCCGTTCATCGCCAGTTTTGCTATGGCAGGCTCTAGTACTTTTATCTCTTGTTTAACGGATAATGCTAGACTGCGAGCATCAATACTACTGAACTTCTCCTCTCGTAAGCCAAATTCGCCCGGCGCGCAAAACCATTTGAGGAGCTGTTCGGACACCCCCGTGAGTTCAGCAGCCTTTTGTTGATATCCTGCTTCAAGCTTAAGGGGCCAGAGATGACTTACCCATTCACCACGTTTTAATGGACGTACCCCATGTATCGTTGAATGGTATTCAAGATAGTAGAGAATTGTATCTATAAGTTTCTCGCTCACTCCTGTCATCATCGCTATCACTTGCCTGGTAATAAGTAACTCCTTCTGATCAGAGCGCCTGAGTCGGCATAGCAACTCGTAAACAGCCTCTACTTGCTGTTCAGTAAACATATTTTGTGCTCTGAGAAAGCGTTGTCCCTGGAGATCAGATTTATGATAAAGAAGTATGCATTGTGCATAGTCTTCTCCACTTTTAAAAGAGGCATCGCGTCCCGCACGCCCTGCTTCTTGATAGTATGCTTCAGGAGTCGCAGGGATATCGAAATGGATCACAAAGGCCAGGTGCCGAACATCGATCCCCATGCCGAAGGCGTTGGTTGCCACGATGATATCGAGTCTGTCGTCTTTACTATGAGTTATAAATCGCTGGTAGGTTTTCTCTCTTTCCACTTTCGCATTTTGCATCTGTGAGTGATAGCGGCCTACATGTATTCCTCGAATATCTTGTAAATAGTTTGCAACTTCATCTACGGTAGGGATTGTACGGCAGTAAATAATACCGCGATAGCGTTTGCTCTGATCGTGATCAGACCAGCGTTTGCCTAAACCGCTTTGTCCCATGTCAGTAAGCAATGCTTTTAATTTTTCAAGTTTTGCATATTTGATGTTTTTAAGACATTCCTTGCTACAGGAGAAAGATGTCTTTTCTTCTTGCATGCGTGCAGAAAGCTCACATTGCGAGCAAGAGAATGCGATAGGCTCAATGTAGAACTTAAGTTCTCTACGTTCCGGAGAGTTTATTATTACGTCATCTTCTGTAAGAGGAGTGAATACCGATTTTCTTAGTCCAAGGTTGTTGATAATGTCCTGTATTGTACTTGGTTCTCTATATCCACCATCAGGATTTCGGTACCCTTTTCTTGCTGTTGCCGTCAACGCCAGAAGGGGAAAATTTCGCTGTCCTTCTATTGCACAAATTTGTGCGTCAATCCAGCCTTTCACTGCAAAATAGTCGGTGCGGAAATTATGCCCCCATTGGCTCACACAGTGCGCTTCATCAAATGCTATTAATCCAACCTCACGCGTCTCAAGAGCCTTACGTAACTTTGAAGTATGGATTTGCTCGGGAGCAATATAGATGATCGAGTAATCGCCTTGCTTAATTCCTCGCTGGTAATCTTGTCGTTCAGCTTCAGGAAGCGTAGAGTTCCATCTAATAGCCGTAAAAACTCCTTTGCTTCTAAGCATGTTCACTTGATCTTCCATGAGGGCTATGAGTGGTGAAAAGATAAGAGTCACTTTAGGAACAACATCCTGTGCCATGAGGATTGCTGGTAATTGAAAACACAATGACTTTCCACCGCCGGTTGCCGCAATCACTAACTGGTCTTTTCCCGCAAGAACATTATGCACAATCTTCTTTTGATCAGGTTCTTCCCTGAAGGTCTTTTCTCCCCAGATGGTTTGTAATGTCAGGTATAAGTCCTCTTCAGAGATGTCGGTGTGATTACTTATTCCCTGTTTGTCCAGTTCAAGGCGCAGACAATTTAAAAATGATTGAGATGAGTATTGTACAACACTTAACATTCCAGATAATGTACTTATAATTTCTTTTTCGTTAAACAATGAAAAGGCTTCATCTTGATAAACTTTTGCGCGTAATGCACTATCAAGGATAATATGTAATTTTGCGTTTGTTGATAGCCGCGATTTCAACTCAAGGAGGGCCTGTGGTAGAAGATATGCGGTTATCGGTCCCTCACCTCTATATTTATGAGCAAAAACTTGCATTTGAGCTGCGACAAGAGGGTCACGCTGATTAAGAAAGCGTATTGGTCCCGTGACTTCTACATCGACGTCGTTGTCTAACATCGTTTTACGTGCATGCGGAGAAAGTATCGTGATAGTTTGTTTTGTCGAACAAGCTAAACGTTTGGCTATTTTCGCTGTAGTCCATTTCAGGTGCGGTGATAAAATTTGATACGGTAAGCGTTTTTGCTGGCTTTCTTCGTTCAATGCATTTGCTAATGCGTGGGCTATAGTTGTTTCGTTCAAACTTACAATAAATGATCGTTGTTGCGATAAGGCAAACGCGTACAGAAAGTTTCCAATACTCTCGGCCCAAGATCGTCGTGCCAGGAAACTGGCCGGACGGAGAACGTCAAGCGGAGGTACATACACCCTGGAACGAGAAGATGGTGCATTTTCGTCTTTGTAAAAGTCGATCTCTTCTGGTAACCCAAAGAAGCGTTGTAGAAACTTTGTTTTCAGGTTTCCCAGCGTGATTGCTGTTCCACAGATAATATGCTGTTTGTAGGGAGCCCAGAAGCTTTCGTGAAAAGCTTTCGGCAGAGTTCGGCTTAAGCCACAAAAGCGCCATTGTTCGATTTTTCTACGCGTTTCTTGCTCAAACTCTAGATCAAGCCAATAGGCATGAATAGCTTCTTTATCTTCTCTCTCACGCATGGCTGCATCACAAAAGCTTTGTAGTTTCTGGGCAATGTACTTTCCGACAGGGCCAGCTTCTTTTAGTCGTACCAGAAGGCTTTTTTCCTCATCGTTCTGTGAAGAGATGAGATATGGCATCATGTTTCGCATATGATGTCGTTCACGAGATTCCTGGCGACCTGCATGCTCCTGGCTAAACGCTGTAATTTGAGCGTGAAGGAGTTGGAAAATTTCTGTCGACCATGATTGGAGTTGTTGATTGGTCAGTTGATCCGCCAGATATTCAGCAAAATGTAGCTGCAATTTGTCGATTTCATCAATGATGATGGTTTCTGCGCGTGGCTGATATATTGGGGGAAGTGCAAGGAAACTCTCGTGGGTAGCAAGTAGGAGAGTGTGTTGGTCAATGGCAGCCTCAGTTGCAGAAACTGCCGCGCACGAGGTAGAGTGTGACCAATCACTCACACAGCATGAGGCAAGAAGGAGTTCCTTCAAATTAGTCGAAGGCGCTTTGTCAGTTAGCGCTGTTTTATTTGAAGGAATACGTAATGGGTAAAGGGTACGTGCATCGTGATTGTGCGAAGCTTGATAGAGACAAAAAAGCTCAAGCTTTGTCTGATGGCTCTCAGCCTGTTCGATGTGCTGACGTAAAAGGTGAGGGCACAGAAGCGTGCGGAAATCGGGCAATACAAAATGATCATTTCGCTGCTGCGAAGAGGCGAGAATACGCTCCAGACGTAATCTTGTGTTGACAACAACAATAGTTCTTTGATCGCCTAGCAGATGCTGCACATATGCAGCATTTCGATCATCGCTCTCTATCAGAGCATCCCTTTTGCTCGCAAGAGCTGCAAGAATATGTGAACTGGCAGACGCTCCATCGATAGATCCCAGTATATGAGATGATGTGGGAGTGGGATCTAATTCCCAGGAGTATGTTGGATCAATGAGAATACCTCGCGGTTGTAGAACTGCTCTATCAAAAGCACTTCCAGGGGATACAAACGCCCGGAAGCCTGCAAGGAGATGTTCACCGCGCTTCAGCAGTTCCTCTCCAAGCGCATAGGAAAGATGAGCGCAAGCTCGTGCATCAGGAAGTGCCTCATGTGCATTCCCCTCGAAGGAGATTTTATGCGCATGACAGAGTAACTCAAGATGGTGGTGGAGGCTCTCAGGATAGAGCAGGCGGGCGAATTCCAGAGTATCTACAATCTGCTCATCGTTTAGCTTGATATCCATGATCTCCAGGTATTCTGCGTCGAACGAACGGAGATTATGACCTGTGACAATGGCGGGCGCTTCTTCATCCAGTGTTGATTGTTCTATAAACTCCAGCAGTTCCTGGGTCACTTGCTCTAAGGCTTTTGCTTCCCCTTGTCGGTGTCGGAATTTTTCGGCAATAGATTCGGTTTGTATGATTGCTTCATACTCGTCTATGATGAAATCCCCTTTTATACGTACCGCACCGACTTCAAATATGCTTGATCTGGTAGGCCCATCAGGCTCATAATCGCACTCCAGGTCAATAACGACTAGGGGGGGATAGGTGAAATACGCATGCTTCCTTAGCGCAGGAATTACGTCCCATTTTCCCTGACGGAAGGTTTGTAATTGGGGAACGAACATACCTCGACGTTCCGCTTCTTTGTATGCTTCGACGGCTTTCAGGCCATCCTCCAGGTATTCGCTATACAGATCACCGATAGCGAGGTATGCCTGTGCGACTCGTTTATCTGTGGGCAACAGAGTAATGAACGATTCCAGTAGTTGAACTTGTTCGTGTGGAGATTGTTGAAGTCCTCTGAGAGCCTGGGCCTTAAGCCAGATACTCTCTGGGTCAAATTGTTCTTGTTGAATTAACTGGGAGAGTAGTGGCTCAGCCCAGGCATAGAAACCTTTTGCCATATAATATCGGGCGAGAAAGAGATCTCTGTCACTCTGAGCGACTTGATAGCCATCCAGTACATTGAAGAAAGGGATAGCAAGCTCATCATCTTGTGTCGTATATTCCCATTCTGTGGCAATATTACTAGCAAGACTCGTGAGACCTGGTAGGGCAAATGGCCTGAGGAGTATTAGCAGTTGGGCAATATATCTGTTTTTACTTTGACCAATGAGAGTTAAAGCGTCTTCCCGTTTGTCTTCTGATAAATATGTGAGCATTTTGTGGAGCATTTGTACGTTTTTAAAGCATGCCACAGCGGAAACGCAGTGGGTATCAAACAGTTGCTCATAAAGAGTCCCTATATGCGAAAACGTTTGATGCAGGTAAGGATCTATGCCTCCCAGTTCTAAAAAGCAATAAAATAACTCTAGTTGGACGTCGGCAGGTCGGTGAGAGCATTTCAACGTAGATGCAAGGAGCCAGAGTTTATCTGGGTCTGTTTCATCAGCGGCAAGTCGAAGGCACTTTTTATATTCCTCAGCGGCCTCGTCAGGCTTATTAAAGATAGTGAGGATATCCCCCAATCTTAAGTGTACTTCTGTTTTATGTGTATGAAAAGTAACTGCTTGTACGTACGTCTGATATGCCTCTAAGTAACGTCCAAGACCGAAAAGAGCGTGCCCACGTCCTATATAAAAGGGCTGAGGAAGGTTTTCAAAAAGAATAGCTTTGTCATACATCTGGAGAGCTTCATTATAGTGATCCTCTTTAATGAGGATGTCGCCCGAATAGATATAACAAAAAACGTCACTTGTATTTAACTTAATAGCTTCTTCATAAGATTTCAATGCCTTTGCGAAATAATTAAGAGCGTAAAGAGCATGACCTTTCCCGACATGTGCAAAAGTAAAGTTTGCCTGTTTTTTCAGCGCTTCATCATAGGCTCGAATAGCTTCTTGGTATCGGTTGACTTTGAGAAGATTGTTTCCTTTTTCTGTGTGAGCAAGTACATGGAATGGGTCGATGAGAAGTGCGAGCTCGTATTCTTTGAGAGCTTCTTCATAGTGCTGCTGATCAGAGAGCGTCTTACCTTTGCCAAGATGCTCAAAAATGTTTTCTGGCTGTCTCTCTCTGAACGAATTTTCGTGATATCCCTGAGATTTATATTTAGCAATGATCTCAGCGTGCAATTTCGTGAAGCGGGGATTGCTATTATCAAGAGTGATGGCAATGTCGAGCATTTTTAACGCATATTCATATCTACAAAGCTTATTCAGCACAAATGCCTTGTTATAATAGTATCCTGCTAAATTGTCTTCGTCGGTAGCTAGTTTAATCGCCTCTTCGAACGACTCCAACGCTCTTTGGTATTGTTTCTCAATTTCTAAGATCTGCCCTCTCGCATTATGGGCAACAGCACTTTCAAGATTAAGCGCAAGTGCTTCCTTATTCGCAAGATGAGCTTTTCCTCTATAGTTTGTTAGAAGAGAAGTTTCCTCCAAATGTTTTTTGATGTATACGTAGCTTCTTCCATTATATGCTGCGACATTTTTAGGATCGTTGTGAATGGCCTGATCATAGGCGTATAGAGCTGGATCATACTGTTCTAGCTTGTAAAAACAATTCCCTGTGCCTACATAAGCAATCGCATTTGTAGGGTTTATCCCAATAGCTTCTCTATAAGCAACAAGCGCCTTTTCATATTCTTTTGCTTTATAGTAAGTTCTTCCTTCTTCCATAAGCTCTTCTTCAAGAGACTTACTAACATCATGACTACTATTCTTGTTTGCTCTACTCATTTTCCTTACCCTACGATCACAAGGCAATAATACGCTGCCACTTTCAGACCGTCAGCCTTTCATCATTACGATTTTGCTGCATATGCTCATTTTGAGAATCTATGTCGTGCAATTCTCAGGTATAAATGGTCTATAATATCTTCTTTGTATTCTCCACTCACTTCTTCGGTTCCAGACACTCCACCAGCCGATACAAAATCCCTGGCTTCCCCCTGCGTCCTATAATCGTACCGCGTAATTCCTGAGCTATATTTTGCGAAATAGGCCCACCATGCGCAAGTTTATTGCGATTGTCGGCGACGTGCTCGTTTACCATACACCGTAAAATGTCTTCAAACTCTTTAATACTGCTTTTTGTGTTAACGACGATTGCCTCACATAGCGGCCAATTATGTTGAGCTGATTTAATTTTACCTTTGTCACTCTTTTCTGCGCTTTGCAGATCCTTATCCTTAAACGCATAGATTACCTCTACAGCTCCAAGTGTCATATTCTCCCGAGGAACGTCAAATCCTTTTTGCCCAACATCTGCATAGTAGTCTTTGGAACTGGGATAATAATCATGGATGCGTCGCTTGATTTCCGCTTCCAGTGCTCGGCAAAACTGAACTGCAGGCGCAGCCCAGTCATTGAGCATTGTCTGTTTGTATTCATCCCAAACGTATGCTCCACTGAGCAAAATATTGCGCGTCTCTTCTGCCAGGCAACGAGAATGGCTCTTCCAATATTCGCCAAATACCCACTCCTCAAAATAGGCTTCAATAGTAGCGGTATTGCCACGCAGCTTTACATATTGCTCTACAGTACGGCCCACACCGAGAAAGATGTGATTGCGTAGCTGCTCTGCTTTCTCTTCTTCCCCGTTTTTTTCTGCCTGCTTCAATGTTTCATCGGCCCGGTTGCGGATGTCGCTGCTTTGTTGGTTCATAGCATCACGCGTGGAGGCTCGAACGACAAATGGAGGTATTTTTGCCTGCCCGTAGATGTGGCAAATGCGAGGATCTTTTAAGCAATGTACTGTATCGTTGACCAGGTCAAAGACTCCCTCGCCAATATGAGGTTTGGGGCAAAGCATAGTATAGGAAGCCGGGCGAGAACGTCCGTCATTGATGGTGTCCCCGTCGAGGATGATCCCATGACATGCCGGCTCGGAACGCTCTGGCAGCACTTCTTTGCTGGTGACATCATTCAGTAGCGCTTTGAGCCTGTCTTGTAGTACCTTGATGTCCATTCCTGGTACAAGCTTGCAAAGGCGAATGGAAGGATCTTTCAGGTTATAACTCATACCTTCGGTGTATACTGAAGTGTCACGGGACGCTCTCGTATACGGTTCTCCCTGTGCTGGTTCAGGGAGCGTGGATGCAAACAGTACAGCGTGTCGTGTTCCCTGCAAGCGCATCTCGCCCAGCAACTTTTGTAGTGTGGTTGTGTGGCCGTTGTTGGTACTTTCGTAACAGGCGTCAAGGCTGACAGGAGGCTCGCGCCACACTATGATGTCTTTGGGGCGAACTTCTAATGGATGCTCACGCTCAATCATATAACGTGCGTTGGTCGCAGGCACGTTGTTCCAGCCTGGAACCATCTCATTTTCTATCGATGGTTGGCGGTGATAGGTGAAGAAAAAAGTTCCTCTCATTCCATGTAAAACGAAAACGTATCTGGTCTCCCTCGATCTGCATATCGGAAGATTTGATACTATGCAGATCGTCCAGCATGTGGAGCAGTTCTAGCACGATCCATAATTCATAGAGCCAGGAGTTGCTTCTGTCAGCGGTACGCCTGCTCATAAGAGTGAGCTGGTTACGATCTATGGCTTGCCCAATACGCAATCCGTTGAATTGCTCCCACCAGTGGAAGATATCGCGATAGGCGCTATTGCCAGGGGAAAGACGCTTGCGAACCTGCTCTGCAAGCTGTTCAATATCTGCTTGTTGGGCTTCTTCCAAAAGTGTGCGACCGTAGGAGGCCGCCAGTTCGCGGTCTATATGTTCCTCGACGGCGATGAGTTGTTGCCGCTCCTGGTCGTTGAGGATTTCATCGGCCAGATCCTTTTTCAGAATGTCCTGTGCTGCCTGACGATACTTGAGGAGGATCGCTACGACGAACACATTTTCTGCTGTGAGCAGGCTCCGTTGCTGCTGGTTGGTGTCAAAACGTAGCGGAGGTAAGTCTGGTGTCTCGTTGAGTGTGTGCATGATCGTGCGTGACCAGTCAATCTCGCCACGGGTCGGTGCTTCCTCTTGCATGACTACCTGATCGTTTTGTGAACTGAGTTGACGGCGAATGCGAGGGAGAATATCACCCAGTAATTCATCCTTGAGCAGCAGTAGCTTGAGGTAGCTATCGTACAACTGGAACAATGGAAGTTTCGGCAGTGTGCTCTGCGTATAGAACCTGCGAAAATGTCCCTGGAAGAGACGCTGATCGTACTGCAATAACAGGCGCATCATCCGTCTATGCAGATACTGCGACCAGATCGCAGGTGTATTTGTACGTAGCATATCGTTGACGCTGGTAGCTGTACTGCTCATAAACCGTGCTCCGCTTTGAATGTTCGTAGCCGTCTCATAAACTGGGGAAGTTTGTAGGATGGATGATCCAGGCGGAAAGCTTCGGTGAGAAGCTCGGGTGGAAGGAGTTCTGGCACGATTATGGAGAGTTCCTCTTCCTCGTCTAGCAATCTTTCTATCGCCTCGTCTGACAGCAGCGGCTCTCCCTGGCTGTTGACAATGCGATGCAGGGCTTCAAGGTGTGCCACAAGGCGACGA
>Ga0137365_10001375_pt1 | contig 18779 bp, 16 predicted proteins | sample SagtaG_9_FD_104799 | JGI IMG/M metagenome (GOLD analysis project Ga0137365, IMG submission 104799) | Vadose zone soil microbial communities from Sagehorn Ranch, Mendocino, California, USA - Sage1_L_40_16 metaG | ecosystem: Environmental > Terrestrial > Soil > Vadose zone | place: USA...
CCCGCTCGGGCTGACCGTTGCTGCGCTCGTGTCGATCCGGCAAGTGCTCGAGTCGCTCGAAAGGCGGCGCGCCCTGGAGGCCTACGCAGGCCGCTCGAGCGCAAAGGCTCCGGCCGAAACAGGTTGGCTGGCGACCCTCGACGACGGAGATCGCCTTCCGGTGCGCGGTCGGATCGTCCGCGGAGCCGGCTCGGCAATCGCTCGCGACGGCCTACCGCGACTGGTCCGGCCCGGTGCGAAAGTGGGGGCCGGCGCGCGACTCTTCGGCGGCCCGTTCGTCGTCGAGCTTCGCCGCAACCCGCCTGCTCCACGCCCGGCCTCTCGGCGGGGGCCCGCGGACGACGGCGACTCCTACCTCGAGTGGCTGGACATCGGATCCTTCATCGCCGGCGCAGTGACGTTCCTCGCGACGCGTTCCCTGTCGCGGGCGCTCGGAGTCGTCGTCCTGCTCAGTCCGCGTCCCGGGGTCCTAGCCCGCGAGGCGGCCGACGGGGGTACGAATCTCCGCGCGCTTCGCTCCGGGGCGCTGCCGATGCGCAGCGACGTCGTCCTGCGTCGCCCCGACATCGTGCTGGTCGGCAGCCCGCGCGTGCTCTCCGACGGGCTCAGGCTGGACAGAACAGCACTCCTCGATCCCTCGCTCGACGCAAACGAGGCCGCAGAGCTGGCGGTCTCCGTCGCAGCCCTCGCCGGTTGGCCCTGGGGGCCGATCCAGTGGCCGGGGCGGCGGCTCGAACAGGGCGACGGCAGCTTTGACGGCGAGGCGGCCAATGCGACGATCGAGGGCCGCTCCTTCACCCTGCGGCCGGACCGAGTCGCTGCAGCGACGGCGGACGAATCGTTCTCGCTCGTCCTGTGCAGCGGTACGGACCGGCTTGCGGTCTTCTCTCTGAGCCCGCGCCTCGCACGCGACGCCAAGCTCTTCGCGACGGCGTGTCGGGCGCTACAAGTGGAGGTTGCGCTCGTCCACGATGGCACCGCCAGACGGACCGGGGCGGAGGAGCTCGCGCGGGAAGCGGGGCTCGACCTCGTCGAGGGCAGTCTGGCCGTAGCGGTTCGGCAAGCCGCCGGACGTGTCGCCGTGATCACGGATGCGGCAGACGAGGGCGAGGCCCTCGGGCTCGCCAGCCTCTCGATCGGGCTGGCTGCAGGCCTGAGCGAGCCGTTCGATCCTGCCGTGGACGTGCTTGCGCCTGATCTCGCCAGCGCGGCGGCCGTTCTCGACGCGGCGACGCGGCGCGAGGCAAGCCTCAAGGACACGCTTCTGCTCGCGCTTGCCGCGAACGCGCTGGGCTCGGCGCGAATCACGAGGGGTGCGCCTGCCCATGGGACGGCCACGACGCTGCCGAACCTGGCCGCGATCGCCGGCCTCGTCGTCGCGTGGCTTCGGCTCCGCGGAGGATCGCCGCCGCGCTCGTCCCTGGCGAGGCTCGTCGACCCGCGCCCGGAGCGGTGGGGCCGGCGGACGGTCGACGACGCCATTCGCGCGCTCGCGAGCAGCGAGCTTGGGCTGACCGCGCAGGACGCCGCCGCGCGAGTTCGACGCAGCAAGGCCGATCCGGGCCGCAACGCGGTTTTGGGCAGCGTCGTCGAGCAGCTCCGCTCACCGATGACCGGCATCCTCGCGGTCGGCGCGGGGCTCTCGCTCGCCACAGGGGTGGCCGGCGACGTCGTCCTGATCTCCGCCGTGGTCCTCCTCAACGTGGTGCTTGGCGCGGTGCAGGAGCGCCAGGCAGGCGCGGCTGGGGCGGAGCTCGAGCGGATGGGACGGGTCCAGGCGCGCGTCTTGCGGGACGGTCGACCGGTGGATCTCCCGGCGTCGGAGATCGTCGCGGGCGACGTTCTTCTCCTCGGTCCCGGTGTGCGGGTGGCGGCCGACGCGCGCGTCGTGCGATCACGGGGCCTCTCCGTCGACGAGGCGTCGCTGACCGGTGAGTCCTTTCCGGCGATCAAGCGCGTCGACGGGGGGCCTGCCGAGGCCCGAGTCGTCCTCGACGGGACCGACGTAACCGTGGGATCGGGACGTGCCGTTGCGTTCGCTGTCGGTCCGGACACGCGATTCGGCGCCACGGCGGCTGCCGTGGCCACGGCGAGCGAAGAGGAGAGCCCGCTCGGCCGGCGGCTGCACTCGATGCTCATGGAGGTGCTGCCAGTGGTCGTCGGGGGCGGCGCGCTCGTGATTCTCGCGGGGCTGCTGTGGCGGCGACCGCTCTCGGCGCAGTTGGCACTCGGAGCGGGAACCGCGATCGCAGCGGTGCCGGAGGGCCTGCCGCTCCTAGCGAGCGTGGGCCAGGCGGGAGTCGCACGACGGCTCGCAAACCGAAATGCGCTCGTTCGGCGTCTCTCGGCCGTTGAGGCGCTCGGGCGCGTGGACGTCGCATGCGTCGACAAGACCGGAACCCTGACCGAGAATCGGCTCAGCCTGCAGGCTGTCATTGCTCCGGACGGCGAGCGCGGCGACCCGCGGAGGCTCTCCGGGCCGCTGCGCAATGTTCTGCGCTGCGCGGCGATCGCAAGCCCGCGGTCCGGCTCGTCGTCGGCGGCGGCGCACGCGACCGACGTGGCAGTGTTCGAAGGAGCGCGGACGGCCGGCCTCGACTCCGGGCTCGACGCGGCCCGCGAGAGCGAGACGCCGTTCGACGCAGCCCAGCCGTTTCACGCTGCTGTTCTCGACGGGCACCTCTGCGTGAAGGGCTCGGCGGAAGAACTCGTTAGTCGGTGTACGTGCGTGCGGCAGGGCGACTCCGTTCTGGGACTGGACGCCCGCGGCCGAGGCGAGCTCCTGCGCCTCGACCACGAGCTCGCCGACGAGGGCCTTCGGCTCCTGATGGTCGCACAGGGCACCGCCGAGACGGCCGTGGCCGACCCCCAGGATCTCGTGGCCCTTGGGTTTCTGGGCATTCGCGACACGCTCCGCGCAGGAGTCGCGGACTCGGTGAAGCGGTGCCGCAGTGCCGGCATCCGCTTGATCATGCTGACCGGCGACCATCCGGCTACCGCGCGTGCGCTCGCCCGCGAGATCGGGCTGCTCGACGGCGGCCGGGTTCTGACCGGATTCGACATCGAGCACCTCTCCGACGAAGAGCTTGCCGACACGCTTGAAGGGACTTCGGTGGTCGCGCGGATCCCCCCGCTCGAGAAGCTGAGGATTGTCGAGGCCCTCCGGCGCCGCGGGCACGTGGTTGCGATGACCGGAGACGGTGTCAACGACGCGCCCGCACTCCGACTCGCCGACGTCGGTGTCGCGATGGGTGGCAGCGGAACGGAGGTCGCGCGGCAGGCGGGCGATCTCGTCCTCGGCGACGACGACTTCGCCGTGCTGGTCGAGACGTTGATCGAGGGTCGAACCTTCTGGGCGAACCTCAGGCGCTCGCTCGCCATGCTCCTGGGCGGGAATCTCGGCGAAGTCGCCTTCATCGTCGTGCTGGCGAGCGCCGGTGTCGCGGCGCCGCTCACGGCTCGTCAAGTGCTGGCGGTCAACCTGGTCTCGGACGTCCTGCCGGCGCTCTCGCTGGTGATCCAGTCACCGAAGGGGCGAGACCTCTCGCAGCTCGCCCGCGAAGGGGACAGCGGCCTCGGAGCACCGCTCCGGGCCGAGATCTTCACTCGTGCCGTCGCGACGGCCGGGCCGGCGATCGCCGCCTACACGCTCGCCCGGCTGCTCCTGTCGCCCGCTCGGTCGCAGAGCGTCGGGTTCGCCTCGATCGTCGTCACGCAGCTGACCCAGACGCTTGACGCGAGCCGCGCCGAAGGCGGCGTAAGCCGCGCCACGGCCGGGGCCGTCGCCGGCACGGTCGCGGTACTTGCCGCCGCGCTCCATCTCCGTCCGCTCGGGAGGTTCTTGGCGCTGACGTCTCCCGGCGGACTTGGTTGGCTGCTGATCGCAGCGGCGGGCGCGGCTGCTCCCGCGGTGGCGCGTGCGCAGGGCCAAGCCGCCCTGGCCGAGAGAAACGGAACTCGCTCCGAAGTCCGCGCCGGAGCGGCGACACCCGCCGCACACGCTCATGCCTAGACGACCGGAAGGCCCGGCGGGCCGACCCGATCGCCGGCCCGCGTCTCTCTTCCGTCCGTGCTCGGGCTACGCGATCAGCCCGAACGCAAGAGCGACCTCGAGCGTCCCTATGACGATCCGAACGAGAAAGCCAATCCGCCGCCACATATGGGTTCCTTCCGACGCGGTTGGACGAGTTCGCGTGTCCAACCTAGCGCCCGAGGAGGACGACAAGACACAACCGCGCAACACTCTTGCCAGGCGTTTACGAGTTCGACACACGAGGCCGGCGCCGAACCGGCCCGGCCAAAGGAGGAGGGAACAATGACCGAAGCGATTCAGACCGAGGCGCAGGTAGTCGTCGGGCCCCCGAAGAGCCCGCCGGGGGCGCTCTTCTCGCTGCCGATCGTCGGCCCGACAACAGTCGAGGACGTCACGTTCTATGGCGTCCTCAGCGTCGTGACCGTCGTCAAGTTGGTGCACTGGCCGACCGCGGCCCTGATCGGGTCGGTGCACATCCTCCACCAGCGGGCACGGAACCTGGCCCTGTCGGGAAGCGAGCGGGGCGAATTGCTCGAGGGAACGCTCGAAGCGACCGAGGAGCTCGTTTGAGCGGACGCCGCAGGCAGCGCCTCGGTCCCAGCTAGACGATTGACCGATAAATCGCTCAATCGTCTAACACGCTCGGTCGGCGTGCCGACCGAGCGTTTGGCGCCGGCGCCGGTCGGTCCCGACCTCTTCCTTGCTCCTCGCGCGAGGGCCGACGAGCGCGCTCCGGCGCGCTCGTGTAGATGATTGACCGGATTTTCCGGTCAATCATCTAGGCCGCGGGCTGTCCGGGTGCCCCGGGGCTCGGCTCGGCGCTCGGGTCTGGACCCGGCGACTCGCCGCCCAGCCGGTGCCGGAAGACATGGTAGGTCCAACCCTGGTAGACGAGGATGAGCGGGATGCAGATCAGCGCCACGACCGAAATCACCTCGAGCGTGTAGTGGGCCGACGACACGTTGTCCACGGTAAGGCTGTTCCCGAAGGCGGTGCTCGAGACCATCACGCGCGGATAGAGGCTCGTGAAGAGCGTTGCCACCGCGAGCACCACGCCCGAGGCCGTCATGACGAACGCCCAGCCGCTGCGCCGCAGATAGACGAACACGACCGCGAGAACGAGGGCGGCGATCGCAAGCGCCGCCGGGAGGACGGGCCAGAAGACGTTCTTGTCGTTGTTGTCGACCGCGACCACGATTGTCCAGACGAGGAAGGCGGCGCCGACAGCTGCTGCCGCAATTGAGAGCTTCCCCGCTGCGGCGGCCGCCCGCTCATACAGATCACCGATGGTGCGCAGCGTGAGGAAGGTCGCGCCGTGGAAGGCGAAGATGAGCACGACCGCGAGCCCGGCGACGACCGTGTAGCCGCTGAAGAGATCCCAAAAATCGCCGGTGAAGTCCCCGCTCGAGTTGATCGGCACGCCGTAGAGGAGGGCAGCGAGGCCGACGCCCCAGACCAGCGGCGCGCCGAAGCTTCCCACGGCGTTGGCCCAGAGCCAGATCGCCCGCCAGCGCGGGCTGTCGCTCTTCGAACGCCACTCGAACGAGACCGCGCGGATGATCAGGAAGAGGAGGACGAGCAGCAGGGCGATGTAGTAGCCCGAGAACATCGTCCCGTACCAGGCCGGGAAAGCCGCGAACGTCGCCCCACCGGCGGTGACCAGCCACACCTCGTTGCCGTCCCAGACGGGGCCGATCGTCTCGAACATCACCCGCCTCTCCCCTTCGTCCCGGGGCAGGAACGGCAACAGCATGCCCACCCCGAAGTCGAATCCCTCGAGCAGGAAGTAGCCGCCCCACAGGACCGCGATGAGGACGAACCAGAGCGTCTGCAAATCCATTACCGGTCCATCCCTAGTAGCCGACCGCGGGTAGCGGCGTCTCCCGGGCCTCATCGCCGGCGGGGGGCGGGTCGATCTCGGCGTAGCGCCGTATCAGCCAGAAGTCGACGACGAGGAGGGTCACGTAGAGCAAGATGAAAACGGTGAGGCTGATGCCGATCCACGTTGCGCTGACGGAAGGCGAGTTGGCCTGCGAGGTTTTCAACAGGCCATAGACGATCCACGGCTGCCGTCCGAACTCGGTCAGGCCCCAGCCGCAGGCAGCGGCGAGGAAGGGGAAGAAGGAGTTCACGACCGCGGTCCAGAGGAACCAGCGGTGCTTCTCGAGCGAGCGCCGCCAGTAGAAGAAGGCCCCCACGAGGCCGACAAGGGCAACGAACGAGCCTAGGTATGCCATCCCTCGCATCATCCAGTAGACGGTCTCGACCGCCGGCTTGTAGTTGCCGCTCCCGTACTGCTGCTCCTCCTGCGACTGGAGGGGAGTAATGCCCTGGACCTTTCCGTTGAACGAGCCTGTGGCCAGAAACGAGAGCAGCTTGGGGATCTCGATCGAGAACGACGGTTTCTGGTCGCTTTGTGTGAACCCGCCGATCTGGAAGAGGGAGAACGAGCACGGTTGGCACGTGTCCCATTGCGCCTCGGTGGAAGCGATCTTCATCGGCTGGGCCTGGGTCGTCTCAATGCCGAAGTGGCTGCCGAAAATGAGGTTGAACGTCGAGACCGGTACCAGGACGATCAGCGCGACCTTCGCGGCCCGCGTGAAGAGGTCCACGTTCCGGCCACGCAGCAGGTGCCAGCAGGCGACGCCGAAGACGACGGCTGAGCCGGTCGTCAGCCCCGCCAGGAGCACGTGACCGTAGGCATAGAGGGCGAAGTCGCTCGTGAACAGATTCCACGCGCTCGTCAGCTGGGCTTCGCCGTTGACGAGCTTGTAGCCGACCGGCTTCTGCATCCACGAGTTCGCGACGAGGATGAAGTACGCGGACAGCCAGGTGCCGGCGACGGCGATCCAGAGCGTCGCCAGATGGAGGCGCGGCGAAAGCCGGTTCCAGCCGAAGATCCATAGGCCGAGGAAGGTCGACTCGAGGAAGAAGGCGGCAAGACCTTCGATCGCGAGTGGCGCCCCGAAGACGTTGCCCACGAACTTCGAATAGACGGACCAGTTCATCCCGATCTCGAACTCCTGCACCAGCCCGGTGGCGACGCCGATCGCGAAGTTGATCAGGAATAGCGTCCCGAAGAACCGGGTCAGCCGCAGCCACGCCTCGTTGCCGTTCCGGTGCCAGAGGGTCTGGAAGATCGCGACGATTGGCCCGAGTCCGAGGGTGAGCGGGACGAAGAGAAAGTGGTAGATCGACGTCGTCGCGAACTGTGTACGGGCGAGGTCGACCGTGGTCGAGGCGAGCGACGCCATGCCGGGATGCTTGGAGACCCAGGCCCCCCGGACATCGTCCGAACGGGATGAACAGGGCGGGAGCGAACACGACCTCGCCGTGTTCGGGATCTACGGGCTGGGAGCCGCCCGGCTTCGTGGCCGGGCGCCCGAGCCTTCGCGGCCCTGCCCCTTCCCCGGCTTCATCCCAACCGGACGATGCTGCAGAGCTCGAGCGCGCCGATCCTCGATTCGGCGAAAAATTGTCCGGGCGCGCGGCCGAAGATCGGCCTGAACGCGGCCAGAAGAGAGGAGGCGCGAGGAACGTTTCGACGACGGCGGCCGCTGAATCGTGCTCCGGCTCGGGGGAGACGCTCATCATCCCAGGCGGATGATGCGGCGACGCGTCGGGTCTGGTGAGCGTACGCCATGAGTGACGCCACGGCGCCGCCGGTGGATCCTGGCTCGCTGATCCGGAGCAAGCAGTACCGCGTCCTGCTCGTGTTCGCGGCAGCCATCGGCCTGGTGGTCTCGCTTGCCTCGTGGGGCTTCCTCGAGGCGGTGCACTACATTCAGGTCGGGGTCTACCAGGATCTCCCCGGCGATCTGGGATACGACAGCGCCCCGTGGTGGTGGCCGCTGCCTTGGCTTGCCCTGGCCGGAGTGCTCACCGCCTTCGCAATCGAGCGCCTGCCGGGTCGCGGGGGTCACGTGCCCGCCGACGGCCTCAAGAGCGGGGGAGCTCCGACCCAGCCGATCGAGCTCCCGAGCGTTCTCCTTGCCGCATTGGCCACGCTCGGGCTCGGGCTCGTGCTCGGCCCAGAGGCGCCGCTCATCGCCCTCGGCATGGGTCTCGGGATCCTGGCGATCCGCCTCGTCAGGAAGGACGCGCCCGATCAGGTCTTGGGGCTGATGGCCGCCGCCGGGAGCTTTGCCGCGATCTCTTCGCTCTTTGGCTCGCCGGTCGTCGGCGCCGTGATCATCATCGAGGCTGCCGGGCTGGGTGGGCCGACATTGCCGCTCGTCCTGCTCCCAGGGTTGCTCGCTGCCGGAATCGGCTCGCTCGTTTTCATTGGCATGGGATCGTGGACCGGGCTAAGCACAAGCGCCTACGCGTTGAGCCCACTCGCCCTGCCCGCGTTCTCCCGACCGGACTGGGGCGACTTCGGCTGGACGATCGTTCTCGCCCTAGCCGCAGCCGTGGTCACCTTCCTGATCATCGAGCTCGCAAGGTGGGGCAAGCGGCTGGTCGCGCCGCGGCCCATCCTGCTCACAACGATCGCCGCGCTCGCGGTCGGCGGCCTCGCGATCGGCTTCAATCAGTCGACAGATCAACCGGTCGACGTGGTGCTGTTCTCCGGCCAGGACGCGTTCTCAGCGATCCTCAAGTCCGCCCCGACCCTGTCCCTGTGGACACTCGCGCTCCTGCTCCTGTTCAAGGGACTCGCCTGGAGCATCTCGCTGGGCAACTTCCGGGGGGGCCCGACCTTCCCGGCCCTGTTCCTCGGCGTCGTCGCAGGCCTGCTCGCGGCGCACCTGCCCGGGTTCTCCGAGACGCCGGCGGTCGCAGTGCTGATGGCCGCCGCCTGCGTCTCGGTCCTGAAGCTCCCGCTGGCGACCACCGTCATCACCGTGCTTCTCACCTCGTCGGCCGGCCTCGGGGTCTCGCCGCTGATCGTCGTGTCGGTGGTGGTCGCGTACATCGCCATCGAGTCCTTGTCCGCGTTGCGCAGCGCGGTCGCCGGCAAGTCGGCGGGGGTCGAGCAGGAGGGTGCCTCTCCCGAGGTCGGCGCCGTTCCGGCTCGGAGCCCAGCGGACGCATGAAGCGACAGGCTGTGACCACTCAACGGAGAAGAGGTAATGGCGGACATACCGACCGATGGGCGCAAACTTGCCCATCGCCTCCGCTGGGGAGCCTTTCCCCGACGGCGCCCCGAATGTGCTCACAACCAGCGCGGTACGGCTTTTGAGCCACAGCGCGACCCAAACGTCATCCGAACGGGACGATGCGCCCTCTCGCACCGGGTGTGACACTCGGGTTCTACCCTGACGGCTAGCAGTAGAAGGAGGAACTATGTGGTGGGGAATCGGTTTCGGCGGCCTCTTTTTGTACCTGCTCGTTGCGTTCACGCTCGGGCTTGCAACGCTCAGAAATGGACACGGCTGGATGTTCTTCTTCGGGATCTTCTTCCCCGTGTTCTGGCTTTTCGGCGCCTTCATGCGGCCCACGGAGACGACGGCCTAGGCGGACGGTCGCCGAGTGGCCTCGGTACTCGTGTTTTTCTCGAGCAGCTGAAATCCAGATCGAGGCGGGCGAAACCCAGAGAGGAGGTTCTGAGCCCATGAGCGTGATCGAGCACCCGAGCGTCGACGAACGTCGAGCGCAGGGCAAGAAATCGCGGAAGCAGGTATCTCCGTCAAATCACGCCGGTTGGAAGCCGGCTGCGGACCGCCCCGACCCGGTCGCCCTGCTCGAGGAGCAGGACGCGACGCGTGAGCCGGACCTGGTGCCGGTGCGCCACGGGCGGATGATGGTCTCGCCGTTCACCTTCTACCGGGGCGCGGCCAAGATCATGGCCGCCGACCTGAAAGACACTCCCCAGGCCGGCCTGGCGGCTCAGCTCTGCGGCGACGCCCATCTGTCGAACTTCGGCGTATTCGCCTCGCCCGAGCGGAACCTGCTGTTCGATCTGAACGACTTCGACGAGACGCTTCCCGGCCCGTTCGAGTACGACGTGAAGCGCATGTCGGCGAGCTTCACGATCGCCGCGCGAAACAACGGCTTCAGCAAGGCAGAGGCGCGCGACGCGACGCTCGCCTCCGTGAACGCCTACCGAACGTCGATGGCCGAGTTCGCAGAGATGCCCACGATGGACATCTGGTACGCCCACCTGTCCGAGGAACAGTTGATGAACGCGATCAGCAGCTTTGTGCGTACTCAGGAGCTCGAGTCGCCGAAGAAGGGAGCGAAGAAGGAAGCGAAGAGCGCGAAGAAGGCAGCAAAGACGGCGAGGAAGACCGCCCAGAAGGCGCGCACACGCGACAGCCTGCAGGCGCTCTCGAAGCTCGGCGAGCTGGTGGACGGCCGCTACCGGATCGTCAGCCAGCCACCCATCGTCGTCCCGGCGCGCGAACTGGAGGTGACCTATGGCATCCCCGCCGATGAGTTGCAGCATGCGGTGCACGAACAGTTCCGGGCGTACCGGGCCACCTTGCAGCCCGATCGGCGCCACCTGCTGGAGCGGTTCGAGATCGTCGACATGGCTCGCAAGGTCGTGGGCGTCGGCAGCGTCGGCACCCGAGCGTTCATCGTCCTACTCCAGGGGCGTGATCAGCAGGACCCACTGTTCCTGCAGGTCAAGGAGGCGACGGCCTCGGTGCTCGAGGACCATCTGCCGAAGAGCCGGTACAAGCAGCCCGGCGAGCGGGTCGTGCAAGGGCAGCGGATGATGCAGGCCGCGAGCGACATCTACCTGGGCTGGACGAAGGGCGTGCAGGCCAACCGCTACCTGTACTGGCGCCAACTCCGCGACATGAAGGGCTCGGCAGTCGTTGAGTCGATGACTGCTCCTGGCCTTGCGTTTTACGCTCGCCAGTGCGGATGGACGCTCGCTCGCGCGCACGCGCGATCGGGAGACCCGATCGCAATCGCCGCGTACCTGGGCAAAGGCGACGGGTTCGACGAGGCGGTCACCGACTTCTCCGAACGCTACGCAGACCAGAACGAGAAGGACTTTGAGGCCTTTACCGAAGCGATCCGCTCCGGACGACTGGAAGCGATCGAGGGCGTCTGACGTCGGGGCGCCGCGGCATGAAGCGCGGTTTGAAACCCCTCGGGGTCACAGAAGCTCGACGAGGGCCTCGACGACCAGGACACCGCCGAACGCGAGCAGTGCGTAGAAGGTGAGCCTGCGCTGCTTCGACCTCAGCCATTCCTGCATGTTTGCTAACCAATCCGTTACCCGCGTACCAGCGACGAGATAGAACCCGACCGGCACCCAGACGAGCACGCCCGCCACCAGAACGTAGAGCACGACCAGGAGAACTTGCTCATCGGCGCTTAGCCCCGAGACGGAGAGTGTTGCCGCCGCGACGAGTGCGATCGTCAGCCGCTTCGGGCCTCCGATACCGAGCAGCGCTCCCACCGAAAAGGCCACGGTTGGGGTGAGGCGCTCGAGCCTCGCGAGCAGCGCCCGAGTGCGTTCCCCACTTGCTCTGTTCCGGGGCGCGACACGGCGGTGGACGCGCCACGCCGCGCCAAGCATGAGCAGGCCGAGGATGAGCTTGAGAACCGCCACCGCGCTTTGGTCGCCCTCGTTCAACGAGCCGGCCGCGCCGAGCCCGAGCACGACGACCCAGACGCCCGCCTCCCCGAGCAAGAAGGCGGCGGCGAAGATGAGCCCGTTCAACCGCGCGCGCCGGCTCTTGAGCACCGTGAGGGTCGACGCGAGCGCGAGCGCGCTGGCGGCGGCGATCAGGGCGTAGAACAGGATTTGCAGCACGGTCTCCACGCCAGGAACCACCTTCGCGTCGATGGGCCGCCCGGCTGCCGGCGCCCAAATCTTGGCGGCGCATGCGACCGATCGACGCGCACCCTACCGGCCTTACGCCGATCCAAAGATCATCCGTTCTGGACGAAGCTGATCCGGACTTCGCGTTCTAGGATCGCCTAACTCTTGGGACTGGCCTGTCGAGATCCACGGTGGGTACCGGAAACGCGCGAATAGAGCGCCCGGTCGGCCGCGGCAGAAGGGAGCGATTCCATGACGGTGACGGCATTTGAACTCGCAAAGAGAGGCCCCGCGAAAAGCGCCGATCGGTACGGCGACCTCCCTTTGGGGGCCGTGATCCGTGGCGACGAACGCTACAACCGCGCCGGCTTATTCCGCGGGCCTCGCGGTTGGGACTACTGGGATCGGCTGGAGAACCCGGACGCGCACCAGAATCCGAACCTCTGGCCCGACAAGCGACCAACGTACTTCTGGGCTCAGCTGGCGATGCCGGCGGGAAGCTCATTGACAATCCGCGGCACATTCCCGCACGCCCGCTACATGAAGCTCGCGATGTACCGGTACGAAGAGGGGACCTTCACCTCGATGGTCAGTGAGTCGCTCTCCGGGAAGGACATCGAGCCCGACCCGGGCTCGGGCAACCCATTCCTCGTCGGGGCCGACCGCTCGGTGGAGGATCGCAACTTCACGGTCCACGTTCTGGCCCAGGATGCGCCGGCCGATCCCGCCGACCGCCCCGCGAACACGATGTTCGTGGGCACCGAGGAGACGGACACCCAGCTGATGTACCGGATCTACGTCTCGGACGAAGGCTACGACGGCGCGGGCTGGGGACCGGCCGACGCCAGTTTCGCCGAAGGGCGCGGGTACACGGTCGAGGGGACGCTCGCCGATGGCACCACGCTCACCAGCGAGGAGGAGGTCGTCGAGCGATTCTCACGGCCCATGATCGACCTTCCTCCGCAGGTCACGAGCGAGATGTGGTTCGGGCTCGTAGAGGCCGAGGACAACGACCCGCGCCTCGATGCCGAGTCGGCTCCCGCCCGCGAGGATTCGCCGTGGGAGAACTTCTACGGCATGAAGTACACGGTCGTCGGCGCCTTCAAGGGTCCCGAGGCGCGGGCGAAAATGGGTCTTCAGCAGAAGATGGAGGCGGGCGGTGACCCGACCACGGCGTACATGGTCATCTTCACCTCTCGCAAGTTCGGCCCCGTTTACGTCTTCCAAGCGAAGATGCCGACCTTCCCGGACACGTACGCAGGGACGAAGGCCATGACCGACGGGCAGGTCCAGTACTGGTCGAACACGACCGTCGGTTCCGGGCCCTCCGGCGAGCTCTGGGACGGCCTCAGCGACATGCAGGTGCCGCTCGACGAGGATGGCTGCTACACGATCGTGGTCAGCCGTCCCGAAGACCGGCCGGCGAACGCGACCGACGACAACGGCATCGCGTGGATGGACTGGGGCCCGGGCGAGGGGTTGGACGACGACCCCAGGAACCGCACGGACTTCGGCATGATGATCATGCGCTTCATGGCCTGCGCGGAGGACTGGGAGCACAGCCCCACGAAGGCGACGACCCCCGGCACAGAAGAAGAGATCATGGGTCCGTACTACCCCAGGGGCTACTACACCACCAAGGAGGAGTTCGAGACCGAGGGCCCGAGGGTCCTCATGGCCGCGGGCGCTGAAACCCGGGCTTGACTGGCTTGGGGTTAGAAGGAACGAGGTAACGATCGTGGACGTCACGCTCTATGAGTTCGATGACATGCGCGATTCGCGCTACGGCGAGATGCTCGTGTTCAAGCGGGCCCACATCGACGTCTACAACACCACGCCCGTGAACGACTGTCCCGCCGAGCTCTGGGATGCGCTGGACGTCGAGAAGCTCAAGAAGGAGTACCACGCGCACAAGGTGATCAAGAACGGGCCGCACTTCTGGATGCAGGATTCGATGAGCGCGTCGTTCGGAGAAACCGCCACGTTCGGAGGCCTTGAAGCCAGGTGGGCTGCCAAGTTGGGCTTCCATATCGCTCTGAAGGCGGCACACGGTTCCGTGCCGTACAAGATCTTCACGCCGAAGAAGACACAGAAGCTGGTCTACTCCGCGGGCAAGCCTGTCTACGAACTCGTCGACCCCGAAGGGCATGCCTACGTCCTGCAAGCGCACGATCACCGGTTCCCGATCGACTCGCTCGCGACCCTCGGCGAGCAGATGGAAAAGCTGCCCGAGGGCTGGCAGTACCGTACGCGGACCCCGACCGAGGATCTGGTTCTCGACCTCGGGCCGGATCAGACGATCTATGCCGTAGGGGACGAATGGCTTCAGTACTACACGCGGATCCCGGAGACCACGTAGACGGGCTGGCAACCAACAGACGACCTCCGGAACGTCTCCAACTGGTGTCCGAGCGCGGAGTAGGCACGCGGCGAGGGCGAGGAGTCAACCCCCGACTCAGGAGGGAACGACATGAGTGACGACAATCGAGCTGGATGTCCCCGTCCTCTTCACCGATGGGCGAGGCATCGAGCCCCGGTGTGGCTGAGGTACGGGTCGTGATCTGGGCGATCCTGGCGCTGCTCGGGGTCCCGCTCTGGCTGTGCGCGATCGGGATCTTCGTCCTGCTCTTCAACAACCACAAGCTGCGGAAGCGGCCCGGCGACATCCCGGTGCGCGTTCTGCGGCCGGGGAAGAAGAGATGGACGCGGGGTCACGCGGTCTGGGTCTCCGACGTCTTCGCCTGGCGGGCGAGTCCGGCGGGCTGGAACGAGGACGTCGTCCAAATCAGCGGCGCGTCCGTTCGTCCAGCGAACGCGCAGGAGCGTAAGAAGCTCCACCGCCTCGCAGACGAGCCGGTCGTCGCTTCCCTGGCCCTCGCCGGGGGCACAAGCCTCGCTGTGGCCGCCCTACCCGAGGATCGCCCCGCTCTTTTGGGCCCGTTCTTGAACGCGACCGTGACGAGCCGTCCCGCCCCCGAGTCAGAAAGGAACGGTCATGAGTGACGAACCGCTTGACGTGCTGATCGCGGTCTATCTCGGTCGTAGATGGACGAGGCGCTGCCGCCGGGTTCAGCGGGCGTCCTCGCCGTCTACGACCACGCGCACGCCGACGATGTTGACAAGGTGCTCGCCAACGCCGTCGTGAAGTCCTTAGCTCAGATGGACAAGGCGAGCGCCAAGGAGCTCAAATCCGGGCTCGCCGAGGCTCAGGAAGGGTTGGGAGGCTGAGCCTTCCGGACAGATGAGCGTCAAGAAGGACGCTCGTCCGGATGTGCTTTGGCGTCGGCACCGACGGTAGTGCCTTGGGCTCAGGCTTTTCGGAGCTTGCCCCCGTAGACGCTGAGCGCGTAGATGATCAGAATGTCGATCGAGAAGACGGCCAGCGACCAGAATGGGTATGCCTGAATCATCAGCAGTTGAGCGATGGCCTGCAGACTTGCCACCAGGATCCCGATCCAGCGCGCCCACTGGGAGCCCGTGAAGACGTAGAAACCGGCAAGGGCCGTGATCGCGCCGACGATCATGATGATCCAGCCCCAGGTGTTCAGGTCGCTGAAGACGTAGTGCGCGCCGTTGACGTAGAAGGACGATTTCGAGACAGCGACCAGGCCGTCGATAAAGCCAAAGGTTCCGCCCAGGATGAGCATGAACCCGGCGAAGCCAATCCAGCCCGATCCCTTCTCGTCCTCGTACCCCGCCTGAGTACTCATCTGTACCTCCTACTTGTCTGCCGTGGGCCGCAATCTATAACAGAGTGCGGCAATCTATAAAAGAGTGCGGCATGCGAGAGCCGTGCTGAGACCAAGGCCTGCCCTACTCTGGTTGCACGGGCTCCTCGAGGGCTCCCTGCCCCGCCGCGAGCCCGCCGACGTCACCACCCGCGCCGCGCAACACCCATGCGATTCCGACGGCGATCAACGCCCCGGCGATCGGCCCGACGACGTACACCCAGTAGTGCGAGAAGTCGGCCAGCGCCAGGTCCGGCCCGAACGAGCGCGCGGGATTCATTGAAGCGCCGCTGATCGGGCTCGACCAGAGGCCGGCGAGGATGATGTAGCCGCCCACGGCGACTGCCGACAAGGCGCCGACGTTCTGCGCGCGCGAGGCCGTTCCGAGGATCGTGCTCAGGAGCCCGACTGTGAGCGCTAGCTCGATCAGCATCGCCTGCCAGTCGCTGACCCCCGGACCGGGCTCCGTCGCGCCCAGCATGCCGAGCTTGCCTAGCACGGCCCACAAGAAGAGGCACGCGAGGGTCGCGGCGATGAGCTGGACGATGATGTACCCGGGCACCCGCCGCCAGGGAAAGTCCTTGCGCACCGCGAAGCCGAGGGTGACCGCAGGATTGAGGTGGGCTCCGGAAACGGCGCCCATGAACATGATGATCGCCATCACCATCAGCCCGGGGGCGGTGACGGCAGTCGCCCGGCTGATCGCCCCGTGGCTCTTGGCGTTCACGACCGCGCCGCCCGCGCCGACGAGCACGAGGAAGAACGTCCCCAGCAGCTCGGAGAAAAGCCGGCGCCACTCGAGCGTCGGATCGTCGAACTCGGCGACGCCGGGATACTCGAGCGAGAGCAGGGACCGGTATCCGGGGCTCGAGCGCCCTTCCGAATCTTCGTCGTGCCTCTCCGTCTCCATAGAAACGCTCCTTGGCCGGTGAGGAAGGCGAGGACTATATCGCCGTCCAGCGGCTCGATCGGAGATTGGGCATACGGCAATTGGAGCCGCCTAGACTCCTCCCGTGCGAACCCCTGTGAGGAACCCGCCCGTCCCGACGTACGCGGAGTTCGAGACGCATCGCATCATGATCCGGGATCGGATTCGCACAGAGGCGTTTCGGCGTGCTCTCGAGGCCGCGGTGAAACCCGGCGACGTCGTTCTCGACGTCGGGACAGGAACCGGCATCCTCAGCTTGCTGGCGGCGCGTGCCGGAGCGGCGAGGGTCTACGCAGTCGAACAGACCTCGATCGCAAGCCTTGCACAGGAGCTCATCGCCTCGAACAACTTCAGCGACACCGTGGAGGTGATCCAGAGCGATCTCGTCGACGTCGAGCTTCCAGAACAAGTCGATGTTCTCGTCTCGGAGTGGCTCGGCGGGTTCGGCATCGACGAGGGCATGCTCGCGCCGGTCCTGATCGCGCGCGACCGGTGGCTCAAACCGGAAGGCGTGATGATTCCCGCCGCCGTCGTCGCTTGGACCGCGCTCGTCGAAGACGCCTATCTGGCGGAGACTCTCGCCTTTCTACGCGGTGGCCCTTATGGGCTCGACCTGAACAGCCTCGTCGAGAAGACGGTCAACGAGGTCTTCTACTCGGGTCCCGGAAGACATCTGACAGATGGAGACCTGCGATCGGCTGCGGTTGAGCTCTGGACCACGGATGCAAGACGGATCTCGCTCGAACGGGCGCGGGCCCCACATGAGGCGGAGGTTGCCTTGCCCGTTTCCGGCCAGGGCGTTGCCAACGCGCTCGGTCTCTGGTTCAGTGCCGAGCTCGTTGCGGGAACGACTCTCTCGACCGGCCCCGGAAATCCGCCCACGCATTGGGGAATGACCACGGCGCCGCTGAGAGAGCCGGTCAGGCTCGAGGCGGGGTCAGTCGTTCACGCCAGAGTCAGAACGGCGCCTGCGCGAAGCATCGGTACCTGGACGAGCTGGGCCGTCAAGATCCGGGACACTCCATGGGAGGAACACGACGAGCAGTCCGTGTGGGCGGAGCTCGAAGACTGAAGCGCAGACGATGATCGGGCAAACCGGAGCCGACTCCGAAAATTCCGGACGACACTGGCCCGCGCGATTTACACTCGGCTGATGGCTTTCGACTTCCCTGCACAGCGGCTCGAGATCGGTGACGTCGTCCTGATAGGCCTTCCTGACGAGGAAGGGGAAGTCGAGGCGACCGTGGTCCGGGAGATCGAACGAACGGACACGGCTGTCCGCGCCACATTGCGGGTGAAGGGTCGTGAGGACTTCGTCAAGGAGTGGCCCCTCGGCGAGCTCGTCACGGTCGTTCGCGGCCCTTGAAGCGCCCAATCGTCTGTCGCCCGGAGTAGGGAGAGGACGCGGTCGAAACAGTTTGGATAGGGCTCTGCCTAGCGCTTCTCTCGGCACTGGCTGTGAACTGGGCCTACACGAAAGAGCACGAGGCCGCGGCCGCAATGCCGCCACTCAGCCCACGGCGGCCGTTTCGCTCGCTCGGGCTTCTGCTTGGCAGCCGCGGCTGGGTGATCGGCTTCGCTACCGAGACGGCCGGCTGGCTCGTCTATGTGGCCGCCCTCCGGCTCGCTCCGCTCAGCCTTGTTCAGGCCGTGAGTGCCTCAGGTATCGCCGTCCTGGCGCTCTTCAGCGTGCACGGCCACCCGGGAAGACTGGCACTTCGCGAGCGACTCGCCGTCGGGATCGCGCTGATCGGGCTGGTGCTGCTCTCGCTGTCGCTCGTCGGCTCTAGACCATCCTCCCACACACCGCACGCGGTCGGCGTCGTGCTCTGGCTGGGAGCCTCGGCCGGGGCCGCGGCGGCCCTCATCGTCGTGCGAATCCGCCTCTCACGGGCCGCCGCGCTCGGGCTTGCCGCAGGGCTCCTCTTCGCCGACGGAGACATCTCGGCGAAGCTCGTTTCCTCGGGCGGGATCTGGTTGGTCGCGCTGCTCTCGCTGATTGTCTGCTATGCGGCCGGCACGAGCGTCCTGCAGGCGGCGTTCCAGCATGGAAGCGCGCTGACCGCTGCCGGCATCGCGACCCTGGTGACCAACGCCGTCCCGATCGCGGCAGGCTTCGTGCTGTTCTCCGAGTCACTCCCGCCGGGCGCACGCGGAGGACTGCAGATCGCCGCCTTCGCCTCCATCGTCGCCAGCGCGGCTCTCCTTGGAAGCTCCGTCGCAACCCCATCAGACTCGTCGAAAGCCGTTACAAGGCCGGCCCCCGGCCTCGCTGACGCTTAAGAGCCAGAACCCGAGCCCGATCATCCCCTTTGGATGACTCCGAAGGGCGGGCGCGCCCTTAGCTTGGGAGATTCCGTGAGCGCA